>SDBT01018877.1_pt1 | contig 10822 bp, 11 predicted proteins | sample 2277101 | NCBI WGS metagenome assembly SDBT01 (sample SAMN10404973, study PRJNA504765) | marine sediment metagenome | isolation source: marine sediment core GS10_PC15, 103 cmbsf | place: Arctic Ocean: Southern Knipovich Ridge | collected 2010 | reverse complement strand
GCAGCACCAACACGCATCTTTACCTTGCCGGTCGGCGGCGGTGCGTTCTCTTCCCTACCGAATCCATCCACGAAGAGTAGAAGCCGATTGTTCATTGCCACCGCACCTCCACCACCTCGCCCAGCCTCTTCTGGGACGTTGATGAACTGGACGGTGACCATCTCATGACTACCAAGACCCTTGGTCTTGACGACCAGATAACCGACTCCGACATCGGCCTTTGCTTTCACGGCTTCTGCGAAGTCGTTCCCACCCATGGACGAAACTGCTGCTTCGAGAACGACCTTCCCCCGCAGCTCTTGACGGATGATCTGACGAAGCTGTGATAGGCGGATGCGCACTAGTAGTAGCCCTCTTCTTCTTCTACAGGTTCTTCAGACTGCTTCTCCATACGACGCTGCTTCTCTTTTTCGGCATCACGAGCAGCGAACCATGCATCTTCGCGAGAGCTGCCTTTCGACAGCGGTTCGTCCATCTCGTCCGTGCGTGATGGCGGGGAGACAGTCTCGTATTCATGAAGCTCTTCGGCAAGCTTGTTCATCCGTACTTCCTCGCGGATGATCTGGCGGAGTTGTGATAGGCGGATGCGCATGTTAGTAACTATCATGGACTAGAGTATTCACGCAGGATCAATGTAAGACTCCTTGTACTTCTCTTTCAACTCGGGATGCAGATCAGTTACTGCACGAGCTACCGCCTTGAGAACCTTACGCTTATTCTCCGGCTTGAGGAACCCCTTGATTCTCTGCCAGTTGTAGCTTTTCTCCAACAGGCTCTCGATGTAATCCCAAGCTGTATCGATGTACCAGCCTTCAGTGTCGACAGCCTTCTTTTCCATGTCTGTGATCACTTCGTCGACAACTTGCTGCATGAAAGCACGCACTTCAACAGGTCGATTGTAGTATTCGATAGCCTCTTCTTCTTCAGAGTCGTGCTCTTGCTTCCCGTGATATGGCAACAAGTCACGCAAATGAGTGAACTCATGAATCAAGATGGAGTACAACTCCCTCGCAATTGCATGCCTGTTGAGCTTGTCTGACCACGCAGCAGGTGGCACGGTACCATCGAGGTTGAGGTATAGGACCCAAGGTGTACCATATCCCTCCGCAACACCCTGTTCGTTGCCATAATACCTGCTATGCACACCACCACCAGGGACAAACAGTCGGCTCCAATTCTTGAACTTCGGCTTCACTACGCGAATCTCAAGCGAAACAACGACCTCACCTTCACGCACGTCTTTCAATCGAATCAAACGATCCATGCCAAACAAACGGCCCACCTCTGCTTGATCCAGCAATGGCTTGTCAGGCTCGTCGTATTGCTGCATGTGTCTCTTGATGTGAGTCGTTATCTCATCGAGGTACGTCTTGATCAACTCTTTGTCGATAGGAATCGGTCGACCCTCCTTCAAGATGGCTCGTATGTACTCACGTAGGATCACACGTACCCCTTTTCTTGAAGCTCACGGTAGACGGCCTTCAGAATGAGTTTCTTGTTGTCAGGGGTCAAGTGATCCCTGATGTACTTCCATGTCTCGCTGCTGCGAACTGCATAGAGGATTCCTTTGCTTCCAAAAGCTGCCTGCAACTTTTCGACTGGTATACTCAACACCTCATCCACAATCTCCTGCATGTGTGCCCTCACTTCGCCAGGATCGTTGTAGTAGGCAACAGGATCGATTTCGCCGGAGGTTGGCACCTTGGCCCCTCCTTTGCGTTCGTATTCTGCCTCCGGCTTGAACACATCGGCAGTATGAGTGAGTTCATGAATGAGGATTGGCCAAAGTTGACCTTCGAGGATGCCCGTCTCCGCAGCACTCGCAAGATCTCCGGGCTTCATGTTGGCATTGAGGTACACAACCATCGTCGGTTCACCGGTGTTTCGATTCGTTCCCATGCCTGCCCCGGCCGTGATGCCAGATCCAGGTTGTGTAGCAACGATGATACGAATAGTGAACTCTTCGCCCCTAACGGGCTCCACCGAAAAGTAAGTCTGCTCCCACACCTTTCTGATTTGTCCAATCCCCCGCCATGGGGGCAGCCGATTGCGTCGTTCGTCGTCATGGGCCTTCCTGGCCTTGCGCCCGATGTTCACAGAAAGGAACTTCGCCAACTCACGGATCTTATCCTTGTCGATGGAGATGGGGCGCGCCTCCAAAAGCGTTCGTATGTACTCGCGCAGTAGCATCACATCAGGAAGGTCTTGCCCACCGCTCCATCGAACACCGCTCGCAGTCTCGACTCGATGCCTTCCGCGTAGTCAGGAAGCATTTCGTTGATCTGTTCAAGCCAGTCTTCATCCTTGGCTCCGCTATACTCCTCACGTCCCCATCCACCCTTGCCAACAACAAGCGAACGAGGCAGCGGATTGAACTTGATTCCACCAGTGATCAGCCACTGCGCCATGAGTTCGTAGTAGAATTCATAGAAGGTGCGGAGCTTGCCCATGCGTGCCGAACGGAAGCTGCCAATCTGTTGGGCGATGTACTTCAACATCTTCTCCTTCTCGGGAGTCGCAGGTGTGGTAGCCGGTTTGTATCCCTTCTCCGCCGCACCATAACCAGCGTAGCCAGCCTGGAACATCCGCTCCATTCGATTGAATGCCTGGAGTACTTCGCGTAGCACATAGTTGACTTCCTCAACGTAGTTCTCCCACGATTGTGAACCGCCAAAGGAACCAGGACTCCTACGAATCGCATGACCCAATCTGTGTGCCATAATCCATCCCGTCATCGCGACCTTTTCATCCCCCTTGTTTCCGTTGAAGAGGATTGTGATCGCACCCCCACTGCGTGGCACCGGCTGGCCAAGAGCGGCTTCGACTTCTTGTTCGACATCTGATTCGGGAGCGATGGGTCCGTACTCACGGTACTCTGACTTGTTCAACTTCGGCACATTGAGAAGATAGATGTCGAATGTGTACGGTGATTTGCTCCACGCACGCCTGATCTTCTCGATGGCCTTTGGATTCGTCAACAGCTTGACATCCTTCTTGCTGAAGGCTCCTGGCCTATCCCACTTGCCCACACGCTCGATGTCTCTGATCGGCACCTCGTTCAAGAGCACCTCAATCAATGATTCACTCTCCAGCGAAAGATCTTGGTCGGTCGCATCCACCACCTTGTCCGACAGCTTCTCCAGGTAGCCATTGCGGCGCATCACCTTGAAGGCCAGGTTCTCGACGGAGAACTCACCGCCCTTGTCGAGCCCGCTCTGACGCATGCGCTTGATCTTGTCCTTGAGCGTGTCCAAGCAGGATGCTGGACAGTCAGAGTCCGTCAGAGCATGATCGATCTGCGCCATCATGTCCGACGCCTTCGCGGAGACCTCCCCCATGTCGACCTGTGGCCTTTGTGTGACGGGTTTCGTATTCCACTCGTCGTTGGTCACGCTGTAGACTCCAGTCGCGTGGTGAGGCTCCTGCGTGTCCTGGGCATATAGTTCGACCTCCGCCCCCTTGACCCGGATGTCATGCATGTCATTCCAGACAGTCTTCTTGGCTATCATCAACTCACGCACAAGCTCTTCGTCCTCGTTCACATCGGCGAAGTCGAACACCAGATGTAGGTCGATGTCGCTGTATTTGCTGTAGTTGTAATTCGCCAGGCTGCCCGTGAAGATCACATCCTCTACGGTGACGGGCACACCTAGGAATTCCGTGAACTCGTCAGCGATCTCAAGGAGGCGTTCACGGATCTCGGGCTTGAGCTTGTCGTCACCCCAGATGCGTTGGTCGAGAGTATCGTGGACCTCAAAGCTCTGGAGATCGATTGAATCTGGGCCGTAGGCTTCCAGAAGGGTGTGCATGTAGATACATAGGCCAGCTACTTGCCAAATTCATAGCCGAATAGCTCGATGTCCCTGGCGTACTTCTCCGCGATGATCTGCTTCAACTCTTCGGTGTAGTAGGTTGTGTAGTGTTCATGCTTGGATGTGTTGACGACGGGAAGCTCTTCGTCAATAGGAATTCCGATCTTGTTGCAGACCTCCGCGTAGTCCTTCGCGAGCGTCTCGAACCTGCCCAGGAAGTCTACGAAGATTTCGCCATCGTACTCCACAAATTCGCACTGTGGAAGCCAGTGCACACTGATCGCATTGCCATCCTCATCCCACATATGGTTTCGAACGAACTCATCGAATGAAGGGTTGGGGATCTTTTTGATTACCCGCCTTCCGTTGTACCATTCTCGATCGCACGCGTACGCCCATGCAGACACGACGCGATCCCACGGATTGCGCACGAACGCGAATTTGAAGAGGTCTAGGTCAGATTCTAGAAGTTCCCTATTCTTACTTTCGTGCCTGTATCTCTTGCACATCACAAGGTTCACGCCCTGCCCCTGCTGCAAACTCTCTCGCACGATCGTTGTACCGCCTGTCTTCGGCACATGGATGAACAAAAAGCCGCTGCCTCTACTATGCGAGATACACGAGCTGATGTCTTTTCGATTGAGGTGATCGAGGAGAGTCGTGGGTTTAGAATCGGGATCGCCGACGGAGTCCATACATCTAACTATCTGTGACGGCCCGTCCTTTCATCTTCTCCCAATCACGGAATTCGTCTTGACGCACCAGGTTGTTCTTGTGCCAGGTTGCTTCGAGCATGGTCGTGTCTACATCGAGCTGCTCACAAGCGAAGAGCAGCGCCCTCAAGTCCTTGGGGAAGCAGTGGCCACCGAAGCCGAATGCCCCATCGGGACCGGGGACCTTCCAATGGCTATAGCCTAATCGGTTGTCGTGCGAGGCAATCTCGATCACGCGATCCCACTGCACATCAAGCTTCCCACAGATCTGGTACATCTCATTGGCGAAGCTCACCTTCATCGACAGGAAAGCGTTGGTCGTGTACTTCACCAGTTCGGCTACCGTCAATGAGGTTTCGAGGATGGGGACATTTGGGAACGCCTTCGAGAAAATACTCTTCGTTCTTGCTCGCGCGTAGCTCGAATCCCCGCCCACGACGATGCGGTTCTGGTTCTTGAAGTCGTTGACTGCATTCGCTTCGGTCAAAAACTCTGGCTGGAAGATGATGTGCACATGCTTGTGTTCTGTCTGCAGCCGCTCGCTCGTTCCTGGTGGGACAGTCGACTTGAGGACGATGCTTGGCTTCCCGTTCGATCGTTTCGTGGCTCCAAACCCCGCAGCCACTTCATTCACCACATCTTCGACGATGCTCGTATCACATTCTCCAGTCGATAGCTTCATCGGCGTCGGAACACACACGAAGACAATGGCTGCCTTCTTGCACATGTCGAAGATGCTGCTGACGGTCGACAAGTCGCTTTTGTATTTGTCGTACGCGATGATGTCGAAGGCGTGCTTCATGCCTTCGCGGAGAGCACCTCCCACAAACCCTTGGCCGCATATCCCTATTGTTGACATAGAAATCTCCTGTATTCTGCATTGTCGGCAAAGAGGTCGTCTTTGTACAACACAACGAAACGAACACCAAATCCAGCAAAGTACCCTCTGGCATGTTGATACTTGCAACGATCCTTATCGGTTTCGTATCCCTTAACTTCTTCGACTACCAGACTGTCATCATATCGAACAACGAAGTCTGGCACATACCGTCTCCACCTCGTACCATCCCAATAGGGTATCGAGTGCTGACTTCTAGTAAAGGATTTGACACGACTGTCTTGTTCAAGCATCATGATACGCTTTTTCTCGTACGCAGAATGATAGTCGACACCATTGTGATTGCCCTTACGACCAGTGTTGATCGGATTGATCTCGCCGGAAGCTATCTTTCGACTTCGTGACTCTGACATTTTTCGGCGAGATTCAGCAGTGTGACGTTTTCCATAGAACGGATTTTTGGGACCGCTCCCAAATCGTCTTCGTGTGCTCTCGCCAATTGTCTTCTTCGCCCTATCTGTATGCTTTCGTCCATAGAACGGGTTTCGTTCTGGTTTAGCGTGATAGCAAGCCAAAGAACAATACTTGCGGTTGCTACTAGCTTTGGCTTGAAATCTGATTTTGCACTCCAAGCACCTGAATTCTTTCATACGTCCCAATCCTTCTTCTTTGCGTCCTCGAACGCCTTCTTGAACTCTTCATCAAGATAGCTTGTGTGGTGCCGCATGTGTTCGGCTGCACACTTCGCACCAATGAGAACCCACTTGCGACCTTCGTCCTTGTTCTTGTCGTAGGCGATTTTCACCTTGTTCAGAATCTGCTGTTGCTTCTTCAGCTGGCGGTACATCCCAAAATGGAATGCCTGCATCGGTGTTGGGTCGGGCGCATGGTAAGCTCCCAGACCCAAGTACCTCACTCGATCATCCGTGCCCAGGACAAACTCGTTGACGTTCTGGTAGGTGCGATCACACATGTAATCGTCCTTTGCTTCGTTGAACCACACGGCTTGTGAGTAGCAGTTCAATCCGTAGATCACGCCACCACTGAAGTAGTCCTTGAGACCAATCTGGACGGCATTCACACCCTTGTGTGACTGGATGAATTTGTAGAGGTTGTAGATGATCTCGTCGTGCGTGAGCACCATGTCGGCATCGACCTTGACGATCATGTCGTACTCCATCCGATGATCGTTCCAGTAGTCCCAGAGGGCGTTGTGTGCTTTGACGGAGGGCAACCCCTCGACGATGTACTGGTCGAGGTTTACATGCTTCTGTTCTCGTACAGCGTGCCTACATCTATCTATCTGGGACTCACCGCAGAAGAGTGTGCCAATGAGAACGCGCGGTCTAGACTCCAGTGAACTTGCCATCGAAGATACCTTTGCTGCTCAAGTATACTTCAAGTTCATACTGACGTAGAACGTCGTCTTCGCTGGTGTAGGTTCGCATGGTCTTCTGTTGATTGTTGTCGCTGGTGTCCCATGCTGGCTTGACCACGAAGTACTGCCAGTTCTTCATGTACATGCGAAGGGACTCGACTTCGTTGATCAGATCTTCGTGAATCTTCTCCCCAGGTCGAATGCCAACGACCTTCACAGGCTTCTTGTAGCGCTTCGAGAAGATCTTCGCCAGATCCATGATCCGCATGGCCTGAAGCTTCGGGATCCACATCTCTCCATTGTTCGCACGCTCGACGGCCTCCACGATAAGATCGATGCTGTCGTCCAGTGTCATGACGAATCGAGTCATTTCATCATGTGTGACAGTGAATGCTTCGCCGTGTTCGGCCTGGTACCGAAACAGCGGTATCACACTGCCTCTCGACTCCAGCACGTTGCCGTAACGGACAGCGATGTACTTTGTGTTACCGCCGTGTCGGGCTCGCTCCGTGACAATGCGTTCCGCGATGGCCTTGCACATGCCGTACACATTGATCGGTGAGCACGCCTTGTCGGTGGATACCATGAGAACGGTGCGAGCAGCACCCTGTTGTTTCCGTTCACGTTCTATCCATGCGGTTATGGCTTCGTCGCCAAACAGATGTGTTGGCATTTTGATTTTCGGCAACGGAGGTTCCTGCACAACCTCACACGCATCTACGACATTCTGCACACCAACGATGTTGGTCTTCACGCTCTCGTCAGGGAACTTCTCGCACGTGTCCACTTGCTTCAACGCGGACGCGATGATGATCACTTCTGCTTGTGTGCGCTTGATGGCGCATTCGACTGCGTGGTAGTCACGCATGTCACCAACGATGAACTCGACGCCCCACTCCGACGGGATGTTGTTGCGGATGTCCCAATGCTTCGCTTCATCGCGTGAGAAGACAACGATGTGATTGTCTTCCGCGAGGCGGGAGATCAATTGCTTGCCCAGAGAGCCGCTGCCTCCGAACACGAGTATGCGCTTGTCTTTCATAGGTCTCGTTGGATCTGTTCAAGGAAGTCCGGTATCTCAAGCTTACTGTTCAGGTCGTACTTCGTATCGAGAGTCTCGACGATCGTGTCCCTATGATCCATGGGCTTGACGGTGATGTTGAGCTTGAGGTGATCGCGGATCATACAGAGAGTGTAGTACTTCGTGGTGGATTGTGGTGAGAAGATGTGTCGCTGGTCCTCGACGTACAAGTTCTTCTCAATGATTGTATGAATACATCGCGCAGCTTGTCCTGTCGTCATCCCATTCCACCAGTGGTTCCTGTAGCCCCACACGTTCTCGTTGCCCTCCTGGGACTTGAACCATTCCAGCAATGCGAGCTTCTTCGCTTCTGGTTTCTCGTGACCAACGGCGCTCAACCTTAAGACCATGCAGTCGTTTGGTTCGCCCCACGCCTTCGTTACGCCATAGACGTCATGCTCGTGCGTGTTGACGGTTTGGTCAAATTCGGCGAACCTGCCAGCTTGATAGGTCTCCGTTGACTTCGTGTCGAAAACCGCAGGCGTCGAGATGTGAATGAGCTTGACGCCTCTTCTCTTGCACTCCGCAGCAAGTCGCCACGGGAAAACTGCGTTGATCATCGAGAACTGGTACAACAGGTCGTCTGTTGGACCCCAATCGCATTCGAATCCAGACAACGTCAAAGCTTCAAAGTGATCACTAGGGTTGACCGATTGATACTTGCCCCAACCACCTCTCAACCGACCATTGCCCCACTTTCCGCGCTGCCGAATGATGGCAATGCAGTTGATGATGTAGTCCCACTCTAGTTGCGCGGGCTCCATAAGAGGACGTATAGAATGTCGGAACGGATCGAAGTCCTTGCGTTCGAGTCCCACGACGGTATGCCCACATGCTCGAAGATGCTCGACAAGCACATGCCCAAGCATTCCGTTCGCCCCAAGGATTTGTATGTTAGCCATCCGTGTCTCCTGCAACAGCTGTCAGCTCCACCATCACCGCTTCCCAGTCGTTCGTCGGATCGCCCAACGGATTCCAGTCTTTCTCCTCGCCCAGAAAGCTCACCTGCTCACGGTCGAACGTCTCCTGGATGAATCGCTTGATGCCCGACTGGACGAGGCCATAATCGTGGAACACAACGACATACCTACTCGCAGTGTTCTTCTCCAACACTAGCTCCCAATCGCGCTTCACACATTCGTACCTGTGATCCGCATCGACGAACACGACCTCGTACGGACCACTCTGCAACGCCTCCAGCGTTCCCAAGATCAGCATGACGTTCTTCGCGTCATCGCCGATACTCTTCTGCAAGTTAGTTGCGTCCTTGAAACGCTCTGGGTTGTTGTCGAGCCCAACACATTTGTGGAATGCTTTGCTGACAGCCATCAGTGTGTACCCGACATCATAGCCAACCTCAAGGTACGTGGGCTTGTCGAGACCCTCCGCAAGTGCCATCAAGTCCTTTCGGAACTTCGCAGTCGTCGTCGACTTGTGTTGTGTCTTGTCAGGCAGCATAGCAATTCACTTCTAGTGTCCACATCTTTTTCGTCCCTAACAGAACAAGATATTGTGACAACACAGTGTCTCCAATCTCTACAACGATCCCCAGCCTGCTACTGCCCCTCACAAAATCAACCTGAACGACATCACCAATTTTGTATCTTCTAGGCTGCCTCATTTCTTGCTCACGATCGTGTTGGTGTCCGCGAAGTACAGGTAGTCGATGTCCGTTCCAAGGAAGCAGTCGATGGCGTGTTGTGGTGTCTCGACGATGGGCTCACGATCGTTGAACGAGGTGTTCAACAAGATAGGGACCATCGTGATGACATGAAAGGCGGCGATCAAATCGTAGTACCACTCGTTCTGCGCACGAGTCACAGTCTGGACACGCGCTGTCCCATCGAAGTGTTCGATAGCCGGAGCCTTCCCAAGCATGTCCTTCCGTATGTCGAGAACGAACCCCATGTAGGGCGATGGACAGAACTTCTCGAACCAATACTCTCCATGCTCTTCGAGAATCGTCGGTGCGAACGGCCTATACCACTGACGATGCTTGACCCTCTCGTTGATCATGTCCTTCATGCCCGGACTGCGTGGGTCGGCCAGGATGCTTCGGTTTCCCAATGCTCGACGACCAGATTCGCTGCGACCAGAGAACACACTCACAATTTTTCCTTGTGCAATGCGGGCTGCAACATAGGACGGAACTGCGGGATAGTATTCGATCTTGTCCTTGTTGTTTTCCAGTGCTTCGCAAATCTCCGCATCACTATACGTCTCACCCAGATATGGCGAAGCGTACTCGCCTGGCTGGCTATAAACTTTGGGATTGCCTAGGATGGAATGGTAGTGGTACTGCGCAGCACCGATGTTCAACCCACCATCGTAGGGAACCGGCGGCAAGTACATCTGCCAACCTTCGGGGAGCCTGTTCCAGATCTTGCCCATGCTCACGGAGTTCAATGAAACGCCGCCCACGTAGCACAAGTTCTTCGAGACGAAGCCGCTCTTCTTGCCTAGATGGATCGCCTTCTCGACCAGACCCCACAGGAATTCTTCGGTCACACGCTGGAGTGCTGCGGCGAGGTGGAACTTCTCCTTCTCGTCCTCGGCAATCTCGCGGTACTTCTGCAGGAACGGATGACGCACTTCCTTCTCCGGTGGCACGTATTCACCTCTGACAGCTCCCTCTGGCGACGTGACGGCTGCGTTGTGCAGGGGACCCATCATGGCCCGAAAATCCTTGAGGTACTTCTCCGGGTCTCCTAGAGCCGCCATCGCCATGACAGAACCTGCCTGGTGACCACGGGGATAACCCGACGAGAGTTTGAACACCCATCGCGTGCATCGGCCCCAGAGATCTCCCAACGACAGCGAGTGGCTAGGGATCTCGAAGATTTTCTTCATGAAGTGACCCTTGCACAAGTAGATGGCACACGAGATCGATGTGGTGTCATCCTCCATCCCGGCGTTGTCGATCGAGATAGTGTATGAATCATTGAATGGAGATGAATAGTAGGCGTTAGCTGCGTGGCAAAGGTGGTGTGAGTAGAAGTG
>SDBT01018876.1_pt1 | contig 10822 bp, 12 predicted proteins | sample 2277101 | NCBI WGS metagenome assembly SDBT01 (sample SAMN10404973, study PRJNA504765) | marine sediment metagenome | isolation source: marine sediment core GS10_PC15, 103 cmbsf | place: Arctic Ocean: Southern Knipovich Ridge | collected 2010 | reverse complement strand
AATCGAAGTTCAATCTGGAGTAGGTTTAACGGTAGCTGTGACTAGAAATTATCAAGCTTCCTCAAGTGCTATTCTAGGTGCGACTGAATACTTGATTCAAGTAAATGACAATACAGGAGCTGCCACTTCCCAAGAAATTGCAGATGCTATCAACGCAGACGCAGAAGCCCAGAGGATTGTATTGGCCCAATGGGGAGGCAACGGAACAGGAACTGTCTCAGCTTTTGGCCCTACCAATCTTGCAGGCGGAGCCGATAACGGTACTGGAGATTATGCTGAACTAGAGCAAGTTTTTGAAAATTCCATTACCGGAACCGGATTTAAGTGGATCTCATTACACATGCGACCCGATGAAAGAAATCGTCTCAGCTCTCCTCCAGAAGATGACGAAGAACTTTGCATAGATTACACTAGAGCAAGGGATAATGTAGATAGATAAGGAGGTAGCTGATGCCAGCGGGTAATTCTAAACGAATTAGCCAAGATCTAGAGTCTGAAAATAATTCCTTTAGGGAAGACGACCTTCAGACAATCCTCACGGACTTGGATCAAGACGCCAATAATATAGGTTTTGAGGAGATTACCAGAGATGGCAGTCTCCAAGTTACCAATATTACTATTTGGACTGACTCTGGCAAGACTCTGAAATTGCTAGAATTCGATGTGGCTCGCACATCCCCCCCTTTCGTGAGTTCAATCACCAAAAAAATATACCTAAAAGACGGAGTAACCGTAGCCTCCACAGTTACTATGACCGCTGTAAGGAACGCCAATAAAACTATCAATACGGTAGATACCAGTAATGTGAGGTCGTAATGAAGTTTACTTTCGGAGAAGCCCTCGCATTCATAGTTGACACCACTGGCAAAATTGTCGATATTGTTGTTGGCGGCGGGGGCAAGAACCAACTAACCGTTCGTTCCACAATAACAGGCGGCGACGGAGTTCATGAAGCAGATGTAATTCTAGAGGGCGGAGAGAAAAAACTTCGTTCTAAAGCTGATGTGACTGTCAATAGTTTGCGCGGTTTCGACCCAATTGCAGATACTTGGTTCTTCCTTGGTACCGAATTAGACTCTTTAGGGGCGGGGGATTCGGGAGATACCGTAAGAGTTCAACTTTTGGCTGGGGACGATTTGAGCAAATTTCCGGCAGTAGATGTAACTACAACGCTTACTGCCTCAGAAGCGAATGATGAAACTGCTTTAGGTAATAAGATTGTTCAGGATCTTAACGGAGATGCTAATTTTTCTTTGAATTATTTCGCTAGGAGAATTGACGAAGATGCAGTAACAGTTTATATTACTTCCAGAACTCCGGGTCCTAGAGGAGAGCGACCGAATACTAATGACTTTTTGATTTCTACTACCGGAGTAACTGTGGCTACCAGAGCCTTTGACAAGCTCGTTCGCCAACAAAAAGATACTTCACTAGCACGAGATCCCGCGAACCCGACCTTAGGAGTTTTGGGTATTTCTGGATCAGTTACAGCCGGAGAAGGGGACGTTACTGGGCGGCTTATTGAATTTGCTCTCGATGGGTCTTCTTCTGAGGATTTAAGAGTAGATGGATCTTCAACTCCAGTGGAATTTAGGATTGAAGCTTCTGCCGACAAAGAACGATTTTTTACAGGTCTTAGATTCGAAGCTCTGGGAAATGGAATTCAGTTCACCAATTTCCTAAGTAAAAATACACCATTATCTATCGGAGTAATGGTTAAGATTAGATCCCGGGATAGTGAAATCACATTTCCCGACATTCTTACAACTGAGGATTTTGCCAGTCTTTTCTCCAGAGGACCTAGTGATTTCGATTTGTTTGATGTTGCGGGTACTGACTATTTTAGATCAACACTAAATTTTACAGCTCCCTTCCAATTATTCAAACAAGGTACCTTTTCGCAAGATGATTTCATTTCTATAACTATTCAAGATCCGTTGAACTCTGGTTTGGTTCAATTCAGATTTATAGGTTTCGGCTTCGAAAGGGAATTCTAATGTCTGTAGGAAATATTGGTGTCAAAGGCACCCTAAAAATGGCTAGGCACAAAGAGCAAACTGACGCCCAAGGTGCTTTAACAACTTCTATAAAAATACCCGGAACTCCGGGAACTAACGAAAAAGAAGGCCGACTCTTGTTAGGAGGAGATGCTTGGTTCGCAAATCATCACGCGGACGACATATGTTTGGAAGTGTGGATAGAAGATATAGATGGTTTGATCCCGGAAGAAAGTAGGGCAGCTTTTCCTAATTATCCTAAAATAGCAAGCTATACTGATATGGAGGCCGATGTCAATTGCCGAGGTTGGTATTTTGGCCCAGATAATAAAATTCGAGTAGAAGCCATAGCAGGAGTGAGAACTGTGAAATCCGGTTTTTACCTCAAAATTAAAGTATTAAAAGGGGACGCTACACAGGATACTCTTCGATTGAACTTGATTTGGGGAGATCCCAATGACAAGTAAAAAAGAATGCAAAATCTGTAAATATTTCTGGAATATTCTAATTGCCATAGATCAATTTGTCAATACTGTTCTTGGAGGAGATCCCGACGAAACTATCTCTTCCCGCGCAGGAAAACGACAAGAAGATCAATGGTGGGCCAAAGCCCTTTGTTGGGTTTTGAATAAACTTGACACAAATCACTGCAAAGAATCCATTGAAAAAGACGAAGGGGATGATGAGGTATTAAAATAATGGCTGAAAAACTAGATAAGAGAATTGGAATAAAAGAGTCTACTCTAAATGCTATACTTCAGTATATGGGTAAACGGCCTTATGCAGAAGTATATCAACTTGTGGAAAAATTACATATAGATTTTAGAGATTTGAACCAAAAAAAGAGCATAAAATCAAAAAAAAGCTCCAAAAAAGAAGAATAGGGGAATATAGTGGGCAGAGTTAAGTGGATTAAAAATTTAGAAGCACAAATTGACGTTAGAGATAAAATTTCTGTAGAAACACACCTATTTGGAATTCTGCTTAGAGGGTTAGCCGGAGAGGGTATGCCTGAAATTGAACATATAAGAGATCGGGCTCAAGCGGAAGGGGATACAGACGCTTCTGACTTTTTTGGCAAAATAGTAGATAAAACAGATTCTATCTCTAACATCCATTCTGTGGGTAAAGCTAATCTAAGTTTATCTAATCTATCTAGCGTAGCAATAAATACGGGTCTAACATTTGGTGCCGGAATAGGAGGACTTTTAAGCACAGCCAATGCTATTAATGCTGAGGATTCTGAGGACATTAATATACAAACAGGAAGTGTCGATGCAGGAACTAGAGGGTCTATACAGCTTTCGGCGGAATCTATAACACTTGATACAGTTGGAAACAACTCTGTATTAATGAACAGTAATTTAGAAGTAGGAGGATTTTTAAAAGTAGGCACTGTAGCCGAGGCCGCATTAGCAGATTTACACATCCTTTCTTCGGGTGTATCAGCACTTATGAGAATTAGCACTGCGGGAACCGGGAATACGGGTGGTTTAGATCTAGCTGTTGGAACTACAGTTGACATTAGAGGTCGTGGCAATAATGACATGCTCTTTTTTACAAACAATACTGAGAAAATGAGAATTGCTGCTAATGGTAATGTTGGTATTGGAACTACAACTCCTGGTTCACTTCTTCAAGTTAATGGACTCACAACTATTGGTGGTGGTATACCACCAAACCACGTAATTCTGGCTGATGCTGTATTTATGAATAATACAAATATCCCAATTGACAAACTCGTTGTTTTTGGGAGCAGTGCAGTAGTAGGCTTGGAAAAATCTCCACATATTGTTATTCATAATGAGAATAGAACCACTGGTAACAATGGTATTATAGCTTGGACTTCAGACAATAATACTAATAATGAAGTTGCTTATGCAGCTATTGTCGGTATAACAGGATCAAGAGATCCAGGTGGAGTCCCCGGTGAACTTGCTTTCCATACGAGGAAGAATCTAGCAACCTCTCTGGATGAACGTATGAGAATAGATACAATTGGTAACATTGGTATTGGAACTGTAGATCAGTTTGGATCTGGAGCAAAAGTTATAGGGATAGCTAATGCAACAGTGGTTCCCACTACCAATCCGAGTGGAGGCGGAGTTTTGTATGTGGAATCTGGAGCCTTGAAGTATAGAGGTAGTTCCGGAACAGTAACCACAATAGCAAACGCTTAAAAGAGAGAGTAATGAGTTTATCAAGAAATGCCAAAGCAAAACTAACAAATGCTCTATCCAACGGGCCAGAGGCCGAGGAGATTGTGGAAGCTCTCGATGGATACATAGTCCATCACAACGGGGTTGAGGAAGATACTGGTAAAATTTGGATAAACGGCAAGAAGATATTCAGAAAAGTAATAACTTTCACCGATCTTCCCGCAACGGCTTCTACTTTTTTAGGTGTTATATCCGGAGTGGATGTGTTTACCGATATAGCCGGAATTCTCCAACCAGTTTCCGGCGGCGTAGCCTTTCATTTGGGGTTCCAACTTGACACCAATATATACTTTAATGCCTCTGCCTCCGCAGGTTCCGGAGCTGTAAATGTTTTTACTAATTTAGTCGAGACAAACAATTTCGGCCACTTAATAATAGAATATACTAAGGTCTAAAGGATGATATAATTTACTAAGGATTCAGAGGACTTGTCACAATGGACGAAAAAGACGACAAAAACGGCAGTATATATCTAAAATTATTGGAAGAAATTGCCAAAGAGCAAAAAGAAACACGCAAATGCGTAAATGCGCTCGACAAAAAAGTTGATCATTTAGATCAAAAGATGTCCTATGAACTCGAAAAAATCCATACCCAAGACAAAATTCAAAATAAAGAATTGGCCGATCACGCGAGCTATTCTAGAGCACTCCAAGCTCAAAACGAAATAATGAAGAAAGATATGGATGCTAAAGTCTTTGGTATTGACTCCCCAAATCCCGAAAAATCCCTCCAAGGCCGCGTAGAGCGCCTCGAAGAGCCTCGAAAGTGGCTCAAGATGACCAAGAACATCCTTTTGGCCGTTGGCGGCATAGCCGGAGCCTTCTACACTATAGGACGCATCTCAGGTTGGTTCTAACCCCTCCTATCCCAAAATGCTATAATTTGATTAGGATATTGTACCAAATAAGGGAGAATTGTCGATGAACTTAACTGCTAAAATTCTGAATAGTGACGCGACTCTCAATTCTTGGACCGATATAGGATCTCTGACTTTTCAGCCCGGAGAGACTAAAACCCTCCAAATGAGGCTTTTCGACCAAGATGAAGGAATCAGATTTACGCCGCCTGCGGCTGCGGTCATGACTGTCACTTTTAATACGACTACAGGAACACTTGTAAAAACAGCCACATTGAATGCCGACGACCGGGCTTTAGCTACTGTGGCTCTTACCGCTGCGGATACGGAGAAGATGTTGAGCGGAAATTTCACATTTAGTATTGATTTACTAGGAGATAGCTCCCAAATAGCAAAAGGGCTAGTCAGGAGCGGATTGAGCAAGCTTGTCGTTGATTGCTAAGGAGAAAGTTAGTGGCCCTAGTACGGAAATTTTTTACTATCATAGGGCTGCTTTTTGGAATGAGAAATATGGAAGCAGATTATAAAGAAAAAAATTTAACGGTAATTAAAACCAAACCGCTCGATTTGTTATATATGCGGGAAAGACTCAAGGGAGAGTCTGAAGAACGTATCAAAGAAGTAGAGTCGTTTTTGGCCATTATCCAATGTATGAACGAAAGTGGCGACGATGCGCGTATAGAGAATCCAAGAGGGGCCTTAATGGCTTTGATTGAATTGAGAGATTTTTTTGTTTTAACCGGGCGACCCGTATTCATGAGGTTCAATGACGAACGGAATGAAAAAGGCGAACCGTACGTTTATTTTGAGGTGTAAGTATGTCAGAAGGTATTGTAAGAGATAACAGAATTATTCAGAGAACTGAGCCTCTCATTACGGCTAAAAAACTAAGAGCCAGATTTTTGTTCGGTGTCGAAATTGTAGATAATGATGGCAATGAAATGCCCGATGAAACTCTTCAAGATTACATTGACATGTCCGTTTCAGAACTTGAGCACGATCTCGACATTTCTATAGTCAGACAAGAGCATATAGGACCTTCATTTACTCCCGAAGGCGAAATTATCCCGGGTGGAGGAGCGGAAGAAAAAGATTTTCAATCAAACGATTACTGGCAGTGGGGCTATTTTCAATTGAACAACGTCCCTGTTATTCAAGTGAAGGAAGTTAGAGCTGTTTACCCTAACGCAAATATTCTCTCCTATCCTCCTGAATGGTACAAGCTTCAGCGACACGACGGTATTCTCAGGCTCATACCCGCTGCCGGAACTCTTTCTCAGTTTGCCGTTGATGCAGGGGGCCAATATTTCCCTGAAATCTTTAGGAATAATGGGCATGTGCCATTAGTTTGGCAAATTGACTATATTTCTGGATTCGATGATGGTAAGATACCTAAGGATATCAATGCAGCTATAGGCCTAATGGCGGCTATCTTTGCTTTGAATATTGCGGGGGATTTGATCGTTGGAGCAGGTATTGCCAGCGAAAGCTTGAGTTTGGATGGGCTTTCTCAAAACGTAAATACGACCTCTTCTGCAGAAAACCACGGGTATTCTGCGAAGGTTAAGGAATTCCAAAAGCAGTTATTTGGTGAGAGTATCAATTCTCCAAATAGAGGCTTGGTCCGAAAGCTGAGGGATTACTATCAAGGTCAAAGAATAAATATCGTTTAAGGAGCGGGTAGTGAGTAAGATTATAGATCTGACAGAGAATTTGAAAAAAGGAGAAGATACTCCCTTTTATTCAGCCGTAGTTGTCGTCAACAAAGCCAGAACTCATTTTCTCATAGGCAAGCGCAAAGAAGATGATATATACACCTCCCCTGCGGGCGGAGCGAATCTAGGCGAAACTCCCAAACAAACAGCTATCCGAGAAGCTTTTGAGGAGGCCAATCTTAGGTTGACTCCCGGAATGCTTAAAGAACTCCCTATCACGAACCTAAAAAACGGCAAGGTATGTCATTGCTTTGTGGCTATCCTAAAAGATGACCAAAAAATTGGAGTTCATCACGATCCTGACAAAGAAGTTTGGAGATGGAGATGGTATCCAATTGAAAAAAGATTGCCAGAACCAATGGACGATAATCGCCAAAAATCGTTTCTAGAAGCCAAGATGAAACTTATGGGACTGAAAAAGTCGGATTCTTTGGAATTGCCACATCTTCTCGAAAAAGGAAAGAAGGCTGCCGTAGGCACTTTATCTCCGAACGGAAAGTATATCAAGGTGAGTCCCGGAGATTGGCGTCGAGTCAATGGACATCATTTTAAAGTCTCTGTGACCATAAAATACAACGGAAATAGAACGAGTAAAAAAGAATTCATAGTTCAAGGCAGAAATTTCGACCATGCTTGGGAGCAAGTACACGAAAAGATCAAAAGAGCGGAAAAACTCGCAGGTCCAGTTCAAATAGTATCCAGAAACGTAAGCAAGATCCAACCTCTTAAAAAATCCCTAGGAGAATCTGAGCTTTCCGGCGTCAATATTGACACCACAAATCACGCCGTAGAAGTGGACGCAATGAAGGAAAGTCCGTGGCTTGAATACTTAGATAATTGTTTAAAAGATTTCGAACTAGCTGAAGTTCCTAGGGAAGTTCCCCTAGAAGGCAATTGGGTCTTGATCGCTTCCCAAGTGGATGATGGCATCTATGATGGGTATGTTAAAAATATGGATGAATATTCTGGGGATTATGGTCAAGTAGTATTCCAAATCAAAAAAATGACCCTCCCAGCCATGACCTCAGCCTTGATGGCCAAAAATTTCATCAGCAAACCTAAAGAAGATGACAGTCCTAGAGAAGAGCAGGACGCTCATGGGATCGGAGAACTCCGGGAAATCCTACAAACTGCTAAAATCCAAGGCGATTTGAATGTATATATTCAAAAGTCTGAGCAGTCCGAAAAAAAAAAATTAATCGAATTACTCAATAAAGGCAAGAAAGCCATGCCCGTTGGCACTATGCGGGTTTGGGGCGGTCAAAAATATGTCAAGCACATGGACGGCTGGGTCGCTGTAACGGGCAAACATCACGGTAAATTGATGGGCCAGTTCAAAAAGGAACCTACGCACGCAGGGCACGCAGATGAGCATAAAGAGCATGATTTTTCCAAGCCAGATGCTCCTAAAGCAGCCGCACCGGAGGCTGCAGAACCTAAAGAAGCGGCTCCAAAAGAGGAACCCAAAGATACGGGTTCTAAAGTCAAAGAACTTAATACAAAATTAAAAGAATCAAACAAAAAATCAGTCCGAGATAGGGCTGAAGCTGAAACAAAAAGACTTGAGTCGGAAGGCGAATACGCAAATGCAAGGGACTCTAAAGTTTCCAATCTAGGAGAAGACCTTAAAGGTTCTGCTCGCCACAAAGCTATGAGATGGAAAGGTATCGCCGCTGCAGAAAAAGACGGTACTGCGGGGAAATTGATTACACGTTCCATGCTCTTAAAGAATGAGTCTCCAGATTTCATTTCAAAAGTAAACAAAGACAATTATATCCTAGCTCTTACTTTGGATACTGCTCTGAAGAAATTCCCAGTCAAGCCCAAAGAAGGAGGACCCGAAGAGGGAGAGACTAATAGAAAGCAGTATTTAGAGGCTTACCTGAGCATAAAGACTAAAGCTGAAGAAATTCTTGGAAAGAGTGGAGGTCTAGAAGACTCTCTGAAAGAATTAAAGGAACACACTGGCACTCTTATAAGAACTCTCAGAGAAGAACAGCGTTTCAGTGCTATGGGAAATCAATTGGTTTCTTTTCACAACAATGCTTTAAGCGCAAGTAGATATAAGACTTCCAGTGCCTTTCACGCCACAAGTAAAATACTAGGAGAGTATGGCAAAAAGAATGAGTTGACACCTCAAGACCTTGTGGCTGGACATGAGGGTGTTATGGAAGGTGTTAAAAAAGTTTTAGAGGGAGTTTCTCCCGAGAAAGCATTTACTTTAGATAAAAAGGAAAGTGGAGTTAAACGCTTCAAACCCTCAGAGATGTATCTTAGTTCTGCGGAGCGCGAAGGTCCTAAAACAGGCCTCACTAACATGAAAAAGCAGGCAGAGTACTTGACTAAAACTGCAGGCATGAGAGGTATTCAGTGGGGAAATTCTGTAACAGACGATGAGAGAGAACATCATTTAGGTCATGTTGCTAATTCTTTCAAGGATCTTACAGATATTCTAGAACTTCCCGAGGAAATGGGATCTTTTAATGGAAAATTGGGTTTAGCCATAGGAGCCCGAGGAAAAGGCACGGCCTTAGCCCATTATGAGCCCAGCACCAATGTGATCAATTTGACAAGAAAAGGCGGGGTTGGATCTCTAGCACATGAATGGGGCCACTTTTTCGATAAAACTATAGCTCAAACTCACGGAATTGCAGGCTCCGCGTTCTTATCGGAACATGTAGCATTTCAAGATTCTGAGGTTTCTAAAGCTATGGATGAACTTACTAAATCCGAAGCATGGGGAGAGCATAGAGCAGATTCTAGAAAAACTCTTCGAGCTATGCAAGAACTTGGAATGTCTGAAAAGGCGAGTTATTGGCTATCTACCCGAGAGATGTTTGCCAGAGCTTTTGAGATTTATGTTCAACATAAATTGAAAGGTGAGGGGAGAAAAAATACTTATCTATCTGGACACGGTTCTCTTAAAGAGGGGGATGTCGGAGCTTCTTTTTGGCCAAACAAACAAGTAATGGACAAAATGGCTCCCCATTTCGATAAGATTTTTAAGACTTTCAAAAAATCTGAACATCTTAAAAAAGCTTTAGATATTGTGGATTTGCAAGATGCTCTTTTAAACACAATTGACACCGCTCCTGTGCGTATTCTACTCATTCAAGGAGGCGCAAGAAGCAAAAATTCATGCCCGGGGGAAGACTCCAAGGGGAAATTGGTTGTAGAGGCGCTCCAGAAAGCGGCCCCAGAGGGCATAGAAATTGATGTGCTGGACCTAGAAGTCACTGATAAGGACCGAATCATTCGAAATTGTAAGAATTGTGTAGGTACGGCGGCTGGGTATCATTGTCATTGGAAATGTTCCTGCTATGGCCCTGGATCGGCTGCGGAAAAACTCGGGGATATCATGCACGACGAAAAAGTTTATGACCGCCTAGAGCGTGCGGACGGTTTCATCGTCTTGAGTCCTACAAATTGGGGTTCTGTCACTTCCAGCATCAAAGCCATGTTCGACCGCCTCGTGTGCGCGAACCTCGCTTTGACCAAAGAACAGGCCAAAGAACTATTTGACGGGGATATCAAAAACCCAGAAAAGACTCAACCCGCTCACCGAGAGGGTAAATATGACCATATGCTCAAAAATCACTTAGAAAATCGGGTAGCCGGATTCTATATGTGGGGCGTAGGAGGCGGAAATGATTACACAAAAAGACCTCTTCCTAAGTCAATGGAGGGCTTCGAATACACTTGGAATGAGCCTAATTCCCACGTCTCGGACATTGTAGACCAATGCAGATACTCAGGAATTTTCGTGCCGGAAGATTTAATCAAATCCATGGTCAAGAATACTGAAGAAGACTACTCCACAATTGATGACAGATTCCGAAATGACCCGTATTATGTGGCTGTAGCCAAGGACATGTTGTGGAAGATGGTATCATATATTAAGAGAGTACGGATTACAGGGGAATTGTAAAAGGGATTATTTGCTATAATTGAGAGTAAGATAAAGGTTTTAAGGAGATATCAATGAAAGACGCCATAAAGATTGAAGAAAAAATTGCTAAGGCTGCAGAATCA
>SDBT01018875.1_pt1 | contig 10822 bp, 12 predicted proteins | sample 2277101 | NCBI WGS metagenome assembly SDBT01 (sample SAMN10404973, study PRJNA504765) | marine sediment metagenome | isolation source: marine sediment core GS10_PC15, 103 cmbsf | place: Arctic Ocean: Southern Knipovich Ridge | collected 2010 | reverse complement strand
GTCCGCGACGAGAAGGTGACCATTAAGCAGGTGCTGGACGGCGCGACCGTCACGGCGTTCGCCCGCTTCAGCCTGAGTTGACAGAATGTCCAAGAATCTGCGCTACAGCCGCGTGGTGATGAAGCTTTCCGGCGAGATGCTGTGCTCGCCGGGCGGGTCCGGCATCGACTCGCCCGCCTTGTCGATGGTCGTGCAGGAGATCGCCTCGGCTGTCGAAGCCGGCGCGCAGGTGGCGGTCGTCGTAGGCGGCGGCAACTTTATGCGTGGCCGGTCCTTCAAGGACAACCCCAGCATCAGCCGGGTTACGGCCGACTACATGGGCATGCTGGCCACGACGATGAACGCCCTTGCCCTTCGCGACGCTCTGGAACACCGTGGCCTTCCCAGCGAGGTGCTTGGAGCGATCTTCATGGAGTGCGTCTGTGATCCGGTAGACATCCGCCGGGCCCGGGCCCTCCTGGACGAGGACGCCGTGGTCATTTTCGCCGGCGGCACGGGCAGGCCTTTCGTCACGACCGACACGTGCGCCGCCCTGCGGGCATGTGAGATCGGCGCCGACGCCGTCCTGAAAGCCACCAAGGTCGACGGTGTTTACGACAGCGACCCCGAAACCAACCCCGACGCCAAGCGATACGACCGTCTGACCTACCAGCAGGTGCTTACCGATCAACTGGGCGTGATGGACCTCACTGCGATTTCAATGTGCATGGACAACAATATCCCCATCATCGTTTTCAGCCTTTCTCCGCCGGGCAATTTTGCCGGCGTGCTTTGCGGGAAGGATATAGGCACTTTCGTCGGGGAATAGACCAGGAGCGTGCGCCAGCCATGGACGAAATTCTATTCGAAGTCGAAGACAAGATGGAAACGGACATCGAGTACCTGCGGAAGGAGTTCCGCGGCATCCGCACCGGGCGGGCAACGACCGGGCTGGTCGACCACATCAAGGTGGACTACTACGGCTCGCCGACGGAGCTGCGGCAGTTGGCCAGCATAGCCACGCCTGAAGCCGCCCTCATCGTCATCAAGCCATTCGACCCGCAGTCCATTAAAGACATCGAAAAAGCCATCTATGCCAGCGACCTGGGCATCACCCCCAGCGTCGACGGCAAGGTCATCCGCCTGTCCGTGCCGCCCCTCTCCGGCGAGCGCCGCCAGCAGATAACCTCGCAGATCAGGAATATGTCCGAGCAGACGCGCGTCGCTATTCGAAACGCCCGCCGTGACGGCAACAAGCACACTGACGCCCTCCAAAAATCCTCCGAGCTGACCGAGGACGAAGCCAAAAAAGGCAAAGAAGAAATCCAGAAGCTTACCGACAAGTCCGAGCAAGCCGTCACCGAGCTTCTCGAAGCCAAGACCAAGGAAATCGAGAACCTCTAAAAGTGAGATGGGCGAGACGCCCATGCGTCGCACGCCGTCTCGGCACGGCACCACTGCCGAGGCCAGGACCTGCCTGACAGTAGGCAGGCGGCCATTCCGCAAAATGTCGCCACGGGGGCGCGGCAACCTGCTGGCCCGCGCTGAATCTATCTGCTAGAATACTGCTCGCCCCCGGCGAATCGGGGGAGTAGCTCAATTGGCAGAGCAACGCCCTTTTAAGGCGTAGGTTCTGGGTTCGAGTCCCAGCTCCCTCACTTGCGGCAAAGGGCCTTGGAAGCGCTTCCAAGGCCCTTTTTCGTAGCTCGCGCGGACATTGCCACAGCAGGCAACTGGTTTTCTGCAATTGTCGGTTTGCATTAGTCGATACTATCATTACAATGTTCAGCCCACATGCCGGCGCGTTCCGGCTGGGCGCCGTAATCGGCCCCATCGTCTAGCGGCCTAGGACACCGGGTTTTCATCCCGGCAACCGGAGTTCGAGTCTCCGTGGGGTCATCGGAGACGGCTCTGTGTTCTCGCACAGGGCCGTTTCTTTGCGCATTGCTGAGCAAGCTCCCTGATTCTGATTCTCATCACTCGCCAGTTGCGGCACCGTGCGGGGCTGTCCGTGCGCCTGCTGCACCGGATTATGCACCGCTTTCTGCCAGTCTTCTTCCCGCACCTGCAAGTAGTGTTGCACCGCAACCTGTGGGCTGTTCCCAAGCCATGACGTTGCCGCCTTAATCGAGTAGTCCTCGACCAGTTCAGTCTCCCGGCTGCTCCGGCAGTTCTGGAAAACCTTCGCCCATGGCGTCAACCCAGCCTGCCGGATAATCCGCAGCGCCTGAGTCCGAAGATTCCGCCTGGGGCCACTGTGCTGCGTGAAAGCCGCGTCCTGCCCTTCCTCAGCTTGCTCGAACGCCGCCAGCAAGTGCGGGTACAACTCCGGGAAGATCGGCACGTCACGGGCCGACTTGCCTTCGCGGATGGTCTTGGGGCTTCGGACCGTAAACCGCATTCGCTCCCAGTTCACGTCACTCCATCGCAGGGGAAGGACTTCCGACGGGCACCGAAGCCCACCATATCGACACAGGGCGAAGATCAATCGCCATTCAGCGCTGGGGCAGGCCGCAATCACTGCTTCGATCTCCACTAGCTTGACAAAGTACAGACGGTCCTGATTCCCGACGGACTTGCACGGCACACCGTCAAACGGATTCAGCCCGATCAACTCCCGCTTGAATGCAGCCGTAAAGAACTGCCGCGCCCGTCCACACCGCCGACGGACCGTCGCCACGGCCAGCTTCTTGCGCTCCAGGGATTGCCGAAACTTCTCCCCGTCGCCTGCCGTGAAGGTCCGCAAGGGCTTGTCGGCCCCGAAGCACGCCAGCAGATCGTCCCGCGCCTGCTCGCAGTTCACTTCCGTGCCTTTGGTTACCGTATCCCTTCGGTCTTCCATGTACCGCGCCAGCCATTCGCCAAGCGTCAGGCTTTCGCGCTGCTCTTGCGGATTGACCAGTCCTGCCTTTTCAATTCGCCGTCTCAGCACGCGCGGGAGCTCCGCTAGCCAGTCCGCCGTCGCCTTGCTTGGCGCAGAGCCCGTAATGCGACACGCCAGCAAGTCTTCAATGTAGCCCTTGGTCGTCTCGGCCTGCCGCTTAGAGACACTGCCCAGCCGGACAGACTTCCGCTTGCCGTCGGCCGCCACAAACTGAATCGTCCGCCTACCGGTCTTCTTGTCGTGTGATATACTTGCCATGGCTACTTGCCTTTCTTCTGCTTCTTGCGTGCGACGACCTCAAGACCAAGGTAGTTCGCCAGCCTTTCCAGGGCTTCAATGCTAAGACCTTTTGTCCCGGCCATCAGTTGGGACAACTGGCTTTCGCCGATCCCGGTGTCCTTCGATATGCGATAGCGGCTCTTGCCGCCGGCATTGATCGCCTTCCGAATGTCATCGAGTATTGGAGCCATTGTCTCTATCATAGCAGCTACTTCGCCAACAGTAAAGTATATTCTGAAGTTTTTTCCTGCCGCTCGGCCTATTCCCGCCCTAGCTGTTTGAACCAGGTGGTAAATGCCGCGATGCGGTTCCTGACGCTTCGGCTGGCGGAAAGTTCTTGAGCCTTGGCAAGGGCTTTGGTCTCAGCCTTCTTCACAGGCCCCTTTTGCCCCAAGAGGATAGCTTTGGCCATGTTCGACAGGGACGTGCAATCGGCAGCATATTGGCGTTCCGGCATGCTGGGAATGCGCAGGTGCAGGGCAAGTACCTTGGCTAGCGCGTCAGCCCCGTTACCGTTAAGAGGCATGCCTTGGGCGTCGCATCCGCTCCGGCTGAGCACTTCTTCGTCCGAGACCGAGACCGCGAAATCTGAAAGAGAAATCTTCTTCGGTTCTTGATTAGTTCGATGGGTCTTTCGGTTTCGGTCTCGTTCCTGGGTCTCGTTATGTGCCAGTATTCGGGACGCGCCAGTACTGGTATTCGGGACACCCGTGTACTGATTCTCAGAACGCGGGTGTGCTGGCTCTTGGCACTCGGCGCTCGCGTCTTCGGGAGAACCGGCGGTGGCGCGGCAGTAGTGGTTCGGAGTGTTAGCATCGCCGTGGGCAACTTCTATCAGCCCGGCCTCCTCGAGTCGCTTGATGCTGATAACGACGGTGCTAGGGCATATCCCGCAGTCTTTGGCAATCGTCCGCACAGACGGCCAGCAGAAGGCATTGCTGCCGATTCGGTCGCGAAGATAGGCGTAAAGGACCTTATCGGTTGCCCGCAGGTCTTTTCGTGGCAGAAGCCACTTGGGCAGCTTACAGAAGAGCTCAGTCGGTGGCATCGTCATTGCTTTCGGCCTCGTCTGCCGTGTCCCTGCCCTGATACGGCCGCTTGGCATAGAGCGGACAGGCCGAATCGGTGCAGTTGCGGATTCCGCTTACTACGTCTTCCCAGCCCAGACACATTTGGCAATGAGCCTTGACCGCTGCCGGAAAGCTCTTGCCACTGATGGCCAGCAGGTACGTCTTACGCGCGCTTTTCGGCATCTCTTTCAGCCGCGCCGATACTTCTGGCCTCAGAGGGTGATTCTTCCCGAGAATCGTGGCCTTATGCCCCTCAAAACGTTATCAGAGGGCGTCTGGGGGGATTGTGAGGGGTCATTCGCCGTTGTCTTGTCCACTGCCGCCCCCTTTCTGCCGATCAATCCACGCTTTCAGGTCGTCCGGGGCGTACAGCACGCGCCGCCCAATCCGGACGCATGGCAGATTCTCACGATTCGTGAGCTTCCAAAGTGTCCGTTGGCAGATCGAGAGCATCTGCGCCGCTTCACGGCTGCCGATCAGCAGTGGGGCGATTGGTTGCTGACTACTCATTGTCGCCCCCTATCTTGTCGGCCAGATTGACATCCTCTGCGCCCCGGCCACGTAGCAGCCAACTCGCACGTTCGATGTCGGTCGGCGTCCACAGGAATGCCCCGCCCGGTGCCTTTTCCGGTGGGTCTAGCCGATTGTCCCAGATTGCCTTGGCCAGGCGACTGGGATTCACACCCAGCAACTTGGCAACGTCTCGTGTACTTTGATAGGTCATCTTTACGTACCTCTGAATAGGTGACGGCGGACTCACGCGCCCGCCATTTACCCCCAGGAGAATTGCAGATATATCACTCACAAAATCTTGCACGATGGCGCAAGTGCCATGCCCTCATTTAGTTACCGGAAGGGAAAGGGGAGCGGGGAATTGCAGGACACGTGAAATTCTGCAACTGCAATCCACGTAGAGCGTCTTGGACGTGAGCTTCAGCGAGATTACCTGCGTACGATCTATTCTTCCTTGGTCATATCATCGTGGACTACCTCCTTGTGACAGGTCTCGCAACGACCGTCCTCCGCAGCAGGGCAATCGGCTTCCGGGCACCTGTAGGAATGTCGCTCTTCGCAGCTTGGGCACTGCCGGTCGCCCGCTCTACTCTCACGCCTCATAATGGTGTCCAGATTCCCCAGGCCCTCGTAGATCGCCCGCAGCCCCTTGTCCTTCAGAATATTCGACACCATCGTCTCGCTAACGTTCATCTGCAAAGTCTTTCCAGCCCGTTCGACAAGGTCTTTCTGTGTTGGTCTGGGCAGAAGCTCTGGCACTCCGCCTGTATCCTTAAGGCTGTATGCGTGGTCCTTTGCCGCTTTCACACACTTCGGCAATTCTGTCCGCAGCCAGTCTGACACGAGCGAGCGTTTCCATGCCTTTGGCCTTGTTCTTCCCTGCTCGTCGCCTCTGTCCTTGTGTTTGGCCAAATCCTGTCGCACGTCGTCCAGGTCCCGCAACACTTCCAGCCCGTACCGAATAGTGCTGCGAAGATCACTTCCAAAGCTCACAACATAGTGCGCGCCCACACTTGCCCATTCAGGCCGCGCCCGGGCGATCATCGCCACGTCGGCCAAGTGGACATTAAGCATGGGGTGTTTCCCGGTGGCGGTAATGTAGAGCAGTATCAAGGGCCAAGGCCACGTGCCGAACGAGCCCAGATAGTCGACCACTGCCGGCGGCGCTTCGTCGCCAGCCACAAAGGCGTCAATGCCCGCCAGGGCGGTCCTCACGCCGTCCTCCAATTGCTGCCATTCATACGCAGGCAGGCACGCAGGACACGTAGCGACCGCCCGGCAATCGAACACATACCATGTAGCATCGTCGGGAGGAGGCACGACGGCCAGGAATTCGGCGGCGCTTGTGTCGGTGGCGCGTGGGTTGGCGCTGAGAAACACTGCACGGTCGGGCGCGTCAAGGGTTGGGATGGTGATGACCGAAAGCGGTTGGCCGGCGTGTTGGTGTTCGGGATACAGTCCTTTGGCGAACTGATTCAACAACGCGTCGTCCGTGTTTTCCCCCTCCGCAGACCCGACAACTTTGACCGATACTTCGAGGCCGGCCGGGGCAAGCCCTAGTTCGCCCCGATGACACATATGGACTCTCTCGGCCTCGGGAACGCAAGCCAGGTCCATAGTGGTTATAGGGCGCTTGTAACCCACCAGCAGGTGATCGGAAAGCACGAAGCTCCGGCCGTCGGGGCATATCCGCTGGCGAAAAGCCTCAAGGTCCGAAGAGGCAAGATAGTGGTCTTTCGTGTTCGCAAACAGCAGAAACAGGCCAAGGTCATCCCGTGGAATCTGCTGGTCCAGGGCTGTTTCGATCAGGTGAAGCCCCGTAGCCCAATTGTCCCTTGATTGCTGTTCCGGCTCTGGCGTGTTCGGCCCCGCCTTGGCTGTTGATCGCTTCTTCCTCTTCGGCTTTGACGTGTTCGGCATATCGAGTCCTTTCAGTCGCCGGGAGCACCCCGGCGGGGGCGCGGCGAAAGGATTCGCAAGCCGTGCTCCCGCCGGGCTGCTCGCCCGTCCGCAGACGCGAGGTCGAAACGGTGTTCCTTTGGCGGGTCGCCGATTGGCAAGGAGACTTCCAGTTCGAGATCCACGCCCCAGTGCTTACCGAGTACGGCCGCTAGTTCCTGAAACTCTCTGCTCCTGCTAGGATTCTCACTGTTGTCCTTCATGTTCACAATCCTCTGCCGGGCTGGTGTAATCCCGGCCTCGAGCCGCAATGTCAGCCCGGGCGAACGCCAGCACACGCCGGGCTTTTCAGACTCGGTAACTCCGCTACTTGGCGGCAGACTTCTTCGGCAGCGATGTTCTATTGACCGTGATGTACTGCGATTCCGGGTAGATGCATACGTTGACCGCAGCGTTCTTGCCAGTGGCGTGGCTGCGGTCGAGGCCGTTGATCCACGACACCGCGTCATGGAGCGCTAGCTGCAACTTGAGCGCCTCTTCGAAAGACAGCGTCACGTTGACAGACTTGATTTTGTGTTCTTTCAGCGGCTTGGAGGGCTCATTGCAGAAGTGCGCACTGCCGAACGAGAACTCCTTCTTCTTCGCTTCCTTCTTGGCCATATCATTTCTCCTGTGATTCCATAACGAAGGCGTCGGGCCAGCCATCGTGGCCGCGAGCTCGTCATTTCCCTTTCCACTTCTTTGGATCTCGCATGTCTTCCTTGCTAAGTAGGGGCATGGTCCCGAGTCTCTCCTGCTGCACCACCGTTCGCAGCAACCCCCAGTCATCGAAGTCATCCGTTACAACAATCTTGCCATTCCGAACAGCTACCGCCGCTATCATGATGTCACACTGAAGTTCGTTCATCCGGGCTCGCCTTTCCGTCTTCGCCCCGAGCAACCGGGAACGGACACCGTGAAAGATGCGAACAGCCACGTCGGCCGCGCCGCGATCGAAGGGCAGAATCAGGATGGACTCCTTGTCTATGGCTCGAACGAATCGTTGGCGTCGAACATCACTGCAATTCGGCCCATATTGGCGGAGGAACTCCCAGTAGACAACTTCGCTTACTGAGTGCTGCTGTTTCTTGCGTGCAAACACGTTCCAGAAGTCTGCGACTGAGTCATCAGGAGGATCGAGAAGTAGGTCGAGTCCACCCGTATCAATCAGGTACTCGCTGAGGAAGTACTTGGCCATCAGTCTTCGCCGAACATCTCGGCGACGTAATCTTTGTAGGCCCTGGATTCCCGGCATCTCCTCGGGAAACGGTTCCCTGCCACCTCGACGGCCTCGTTGATGATCCTTTCCTCCTCTGTCGTCAAGCTGTAAAGGCCAGCGACGATCTCATCGATCTCATGCTCCAGTTGCCAGAGTTCCTTTTCATCGGTTTCATCAGATGATGCCAATTCAAGGATCCTGTTTGTTCGGTCGACTAGGTCACCAGACAGCTCCGGAACGGGGATCTGGCTCATGTAGGGAGAACGCAGTTCGAACGCGCCTCCCTGCAGCTTCGGTGTGATCTGATCGAGGAAGAACCAGACTACCTTTGAGTTGAGAAGCCCGAGCAGGCCATCTGGTGGGTCTGGAATAATCCAAGTCTTGTCGTTACTTACGAAGGGCTCAGCGGTGTAGGCAAACTGCTGGTACGTCGCGATTACTTGATAGACAATCTTGGGCTTGTCGAACTCTCGCCAGTAGTCAATGGCATCCTGGACTTCGAACCATTTGTAACTCCCTGGCTTCCGGCCCTTCCACCCCTTAGCAGGTAGGTTCGGTGGCCGAGGCTCCAGTCGTTCTCGATGCCTTGCTAAGTATTCCTTGACGGCTGGATACGTATCGATGTCGATGCCGCGGCGCGTAAAGACCAGGTACTTGGCGTCCCAGTTGACAGTCCACCGGGCAACATTGCGGCCCCGTAACCAAGGACGAATGATTTGTCCGCTGTTCTCATCTTGTTCAATAAGAGCTGCCCGGGTTGTCTCATCAATCTCGAACACCTCATTTCGGCCGGTCTTGATTCCGTAGAACAGGCCTCCACTCAATAGTTCTCCAAGTGGATTACCCATGGTCCGGAGCCGTCTGACAAGCTCGCCTACGCCCAAGTCCATGATCTGCCAGGTCTCAGCGGAAAGATCCCTCTGCAACATCTTCTCCGATTTGGACTCTACTGCTTCAGACATTCCGGCGAGCGCCAGGCTATCGGGCCAGTTCAGGGCTCGGACATGCCAGTCAGCGCTGACTTCCGCCCGTTTTTGCGCAACGATTATGGATGGATAGGTGATCGACTGAAAGATCGGATAGTCCCCGAAGTCCAATAGGTCCAGGAGTTCTGTTCGTGCCACGAGATGTGTTCTGAGCTTCTTGCCATACCCGGCGCGGAAGAACTTGTTAGGCGCGATGAAGGAAAGGACCCCACCTTCCTGCAGCAACTGCACGGCCCTGGCATAGAAATAGACATAGAGGTCGGCCGTCCCGGCATAGACTTCTGGAAAGCCAGCCTTCAACTGTGGCTTCAGGGAGGAGATCAGCTCTTGGCGAACATATGGCGGATTGGTGAGAACAATGTCAAAGCCACCAACTGTTGAGCCAATAACTTGTTTCAGGCCTTTTTGTTTGTCCTGATCGGCAGCGAAGCCGAATTTCCCATCGAAGGTAGCCTCCATCTTTGCTGTATCGCCGAAGAACACCTCGGCAAAATGCACGGGCCAGGCGATCACGCCTTTGCCGTGACGAATGCGGCATTCCTCGGCGATTTCGTCCTCTTCCCGTCGGATATGCTCGTAGAGTTGCTGTTTCTTGCAGCCGTGAGCGCGAAGGTACTCATCCTTATTCTCGACGAGATGCTCGGCTCGTCGCTCAAGCAAGTAGGCGGAGAAATCCTTCTGGAACTCGCGGCAGGGACCAAGCAGGGAATCGCCGGTTTCGATCTTGAAGTCCAGGTTCGGAAGTGGCTCAGGAGCGTCCGCGTCGACCGACAGGGACAGCCACAGCCGGAGCATGGCGATATTGGTGGCGAACGGGTCGATGTCCACCCCATAGAGATTGTGGCTGATGATGTGGAGCTTGAGCTTGTACAGAAATTCAGGATCGGCTCTCAGCTTCTCGCTCTGGAGAGCCCGCCGGATAGCGATGAGTTCCTGCATGAGTCCCAACAGGTAGGCACCGGACCCGCATGCCGGATCGCAGGCCTTGATCGCGCCGAGTGCAGCTTCGAGTGTTTCTGTCTGACCTTCGAGGATTCCGCCGGCATCATGCTGCTCCACGAGAAGTGCTATCGCGTCCTCCGTCACGTCCGTTCGCTCATTAAGGTAGCCCTTGAGGGCTTCCTGGCACATGAAGGCAACAACGGGGCGCGGGGTGTAATAGCTGCCGGACTCATGTCGACCGGTAACGAGTCTCTCGAAGATTCTACCGAGCATCTCCGGATCGACGGCCACCTCGATGTTTAGCGGCGTGGATTCGGAGATGGTGAAGTTGTAACTGTAGAACAGACCTTGCGGGCCGAGGACATCGTCAAAGACATCATCGGGGATGTCTTTGACCGAGTGGTCCAGGTCTGCCTTCTCGAACAGGCCGCCGTTTAGGAACGGCACTTTCCCGATGATGTCGGATTGCTGCTCCCCCTCAACGGCCAAGCCCTCGAAGAACAGCGGCACGAGACGAGATTGGTAGAAGCTCCGGCCACCGATGCCGCCAGCTGCGTACAGATTAGCCAGGTAATCCGGGGTGTCCCCGAACTTCAGCCAGCCCTTGCGCTCGATGAAGCGCAGGAACATCAGGCGGTTGAAGAGCATTTGCGTGAACAGCTGCAGGTCGTCGCCGGAGATTTCATTGTGTTCGCCAATGGCATCTCTCATCCGATGGAATAGGTCCGCGTATTTGTGGTAGAAGTCCTTGGTGACCTTCTCGACGTCGAAGGCCTCTGCCCAGTTCGTGTGGTCCCACTCCAGGTAGCGCAGGTTGTGTTCGCATAGAGTGCGGACGGCTGTGTCGCCCTCGTTCCAGCCGAAGAGCTTCAAAGGTGATGTCTTCTCCTTACCGGCGGCAGCCTGGAAGTAGGCGAAGCGGAAGTGGCGATAATCGTGGGTGCAGATGAACAGCAGATTCTCCCGGTCCCAGGCCGGAAGTTGCGAGTCGCGCCGCTGCTTTGGCACGAGG
>SDBT01018874.1_pt1 | contig 10823 bp, 7 predicted proteins | sample 2277101 | NCBI WGS metagenome assembly SDBT01 (sample SAMN10404973, study PRJNA504765) | marine sediment metagenome | isolation source: marine sediment core GS10_PC15, 103 cmbsf | place: Arctic Ocean: Southern Knipovich Ridge | collected 2010 | reverse complement strand
GCGTAACGTTTATTTCAGTATCTTCTGCTGTCAGCGGTGTGCAGAGAAGCAGGCTGGTTAGATACTGGCTGGTAGATGCGGCGATGTCGGTCTTTCCTCCTGTTAGTTGACCAGTTATTTCAACGGGAGCTCTGGCGTTGTTTTTAAGACTGGTGCATTTTGCCCCCAAATCGCTGAGTGCATCCATTAACGGCCCGAGTGGTCGGGTCTGGATTTGCTCATCGCCGGTGAAGTTGATAGTCTGGCCGGGCTGTGCCAGAGCGGCCGAGCCCATTGCGATACGCAGTGTTGTGCCGGAGTTGCCCACGTCGATAACTTCACGCGGAGCGACGATTTGTCCGCCTGTGCCGACTACCTTCCAGAGTTTCGAGCCGGATGTATCAATCTTAGTACCTAATGCCCGGTAACAATCGACCGCGGATTGTGTGTCACTTGAGACGAGGGGGTTGCGGATAGCACTTTGGCCTTTTGCTAACGATGCGATTGCGACGGCACGAATGGTATGTGATTTGGATGCAGGAATCGTTACCTTACCGGCAAGCCGAGATTTACTGACCATAAGTTTCATAAGAAAACTTTTACTAGAAATGACGAAGGATTAAAAGAAGTTTCTGTTTTTGATTGTTCGGTTATTCAGGCTTGCTTTGTTCTTCTTTGTACCAGTTGGCCTTTAGGTTTTTGTGGTTCAAGAGGATTTGCAAATCGTCAGTATCGATTACGCCATCGGTATTGATATCGCCGAGTGAATAACTTTCGGGCGATTGCTGGCTTTTTGCCCAGTTCTCGAGCAAAATGGTAAAATCTGATTCATCCACAATGCCATCGGCATTCAGGTCATACCAGAAGATGTTGTCGGTGGTTTGCTTTTCACTAACATTCCATGCCAGGCCGTAGCGATGGGTTGTGTCTGTCTGGTTCGAGTGTCTAATATCGCTGTATGATACGAGAATTTCGTAGTTGGTATAGTTGGCGTCTGCCTGGCAGTAAATATGCTCGAGGTTATCGAGCTTGCTGTCGCTGTAATCGAGCAGATAGTCGTTGTTGGGGTCGTTTGGGTCGACGGCCCAGAGTTCGAGCCGCAGGTTGGCGTCTTTTTCAGGTGTCGGCTCAAAAGGATAAACGCTGTTGTAGCGCCTGTTCCAGACAACTGTGGCGGTAATAAGTTTGTTCGTCGGTTCTGTGAAGGTCATTTTGTAGGTATTTTGTAGTTTTTTGCTTTTTTGCAGATGGTTCAGGTCCCAGCCTGTGGTTGAAATATTGCCTTGCTTGCTTCGCCCGGCAATTAGATGTTTGTAGGCCTGCGGTGCATTTAACATTCCAGCTCCCTGAATGTAGTCGAGTGGGACGTAGTGGTCATCATCTTTTCGGAGCTGACCTTTATGCCAGTAGGGCAGTTTGGTAGCGGAATTGAGCAGAATAGCTTTTATCAGGCAGTTTCCGCCCTGTGGAGAGACAGCCTGGCTCAAGTTTGGGTCTTGTTTGGCTTTTTGAACAAGCAGGCCGATTGTTCCTGCAACTATCGGAGTAGAGAAGCTTGACCAATTACCGGTTGGTTCGTAGCGGTTTCGGTCGTTGGCATCGGCGGCCAGGCAATTGCCGGGTGCGACGATATCGGGCTTGCATCGCCCGTCCGCCGTCGGGCCGAAACTCGAATGCTGCGGATAGGCCAGTGCAAAGTGTGCCAGGTTTGTTGCGAGCTCTTCGGTGTTTACAGAGTCAATGACGCCGACACCAATAATATTTGCCGCCGCACCTGGGAAAAGAAGTGGGTCGTGCACATTTAAGCCGTTGCCTACACCGGCCACGACGATAAGACCGTAGTGCTGGGCCAATGATTCAATTCCTCTTGTCCACCAGTCCTCGAATTGGCTGCCGATGCTGGTAGTTACAACATCTGCATCAGGTGGTGAGTGAGTGAATACATTATTGATTAAGAAGTGCCAAAATTCATAGACATCTGCCTGTGCCTGCGGTGCTAAGCCTTGATAGTAGAATTGGCCCATCTCTGGATTAGAGGCATTTGGGTCCTCGCCGAGCAATATGGAGCAGATGGCTGTCGAGTGGGGTGAAATGCCGGCTGGCAAATCGGCCTGGTCATTAAATCTGAATTGTTTGGTCTTAAAGCAGTTGTGCCGGGTACTCGGGCGGTAATCGTTTTGTGGTTCGCCGTCGATGTAAGTAATGCTTCGGCAGATGACGGCGAACTTGACGCCGGAACCTGTCAAGTCGGGCTCTATCTGTCTTAACTGATAGATACCGGCGTAATTTAGCGCTTGTGGCTGGAGTACTTCCTCAGCGGTCTGGTCTTCGGCTGCTGCGACAACGCTCATAGGTGCGAACAGAGCTACCATTAAGGACATCAGTCCCAGGACGAGCAATTTTTCAGCGGTTTGTATCATCCCATTACCCCGGAGATGCCGGCAAAATCCAAAAGTCGCCGAACCGTTCGGCTGGCTGCCAATCTCCTCGGCCTGTAATTTCCTGCCACTAAATTCTTAGTATATGATAACATAAAAAGACTTTGTCTTCAAGTAGATTGTCGTCTAATTTATGCGATATAGCGTTTTTAGCATTAAAAAGCGGCCCGTTGAAAACTCAATTTAGAAATCTTGCCTTTATCAATCGCAGTTGCTATACTCAATTCGATATTTCGGCTGTATTTTTGCAGAGGTTTGCCACAATTATGAAAGTAATTTTAAATTCTGAACAAATCGAGCAGATTCTAAGCGAGCTGGCAGGTCGGATTATTTCTGAAACGCCGGCCCAATTGGATATTGCTGTAATCGGCATTCGCAGCAGAGGGGAGATTCTTGCCCAGAGGCTATCGAGGCGGTTATCCGAAAAACTGGGTAAGGAGGTTCGCAGTGGGACGCTGGATATTACGCTTTATCGCGATGACCTGAATTCGCCTCGTGGCACTGCGCAGCCGCAGGTGCGAACTACTGAAATCGGTTTCGATATAGACGATAAAATCATTATTCTGGTTGACGATGTTCTGTATACCGGCCGGTCGGCACGTGCGGCAATGGACGCCCTTATAGATTTAGGTAGGCCGAGGGCAATAAAATTGGCGGTCATTGTTGACAGGGCCGGCAGGGAATTCCCCATACAGGCTGATTACGCCAGTTACAAAACCGACGTTGCCCCCGGCAAATCAGTGCAGGTCAATCTTGTCGAATCAGATGGAAAAGACGAGGTCGTCATCGAATGAGCGAATATAAATCGTGAATCGAATCACGAGCCACGAGATGCGAGATTATGGCGTTAAGAAGTAAAAGTAAACAATTCAGGTGGCATCGGAAACATCTTCTTGGTCTGCGCGAGTTGAGCGCCGAAGAGATTACATATATTCTTGACACGGCCGAAGGTTTTGAGCAGGTGAGCACGCGGTCGGTGAAAAAAGCCCCGCCTTTGCGAGGCAAAGTTGTGGTGAATTTGTTTTTCGAGGACAGCACACGGACGCGAAACAGCTTTGCCCTGGCGGCAAGCCGACTAAGCGCTGATATTATAGAGTTCACCAGAAAGACCAGCTCGGTCAGCAAGGGCGAGACACTGTTGGATACCGCCAGGAATCTGGAAGCTATGGGGATTGATATTGTTGTTATTCGGCACAATGCCGGTGGCTCGCCGAAATTTTTGAGCAGGAGTATCGATGCCTGTGTAGTAAACGCCGGTGACGGGTTCTGTGAGCATCCCACACAAGGTCTTTTGGATGTCTACACCATTCGTAAAATCAAAGGTACTCTTGAGGGTTTAAAGATAGCAATTGTCGGCGATATAGCACACTCGCGTGTCGCCCGCAGTGATATGTGGGCGATGACAAAACTCGGCGCCGAAGTTATATTTGTCGGTCCGCCGACACTTATGCCGACACAGGTGAGCCAACTGCCGGTCAGTATAAGCTATTCGCTTGACGAAGTTATCGAGAAGGTTGACGTGATAAATATGCTTCGGATTCAGTTTGAACGGCTGGGCGGCAATCCTTTTCCTTCAGTGCGGGAGTACTCGCATTATTTCGGCCTGACTGTGGAACGTATGAAAAGGGCAAAACCGGATATTTTAGTTATGCACCCCGGGCCGATTAACAGAGGGCTGGAGATGGAAAGTGAAGTGGCGGACGGCGAAAGAAGCGTTATCTTAGAGCAGGTTAAAAATGGTCTGGCTGTGAGAATGGCTGTGCTGTTCCTCGTCAATCAGGCGGCAGCACAAAAACGTAAAACTTAAGAAAATAGGTTTTGAATTTTAAGTTATGGTTTTTTAGTTTTTAGCTTTTAGTTCCAAAGATGAACTCTGAACTTTTGATAAAAAATGGGCGGGTGATAGACCCTGCGAACGGCATCGACAAAGAATGCGATGTGCTTATCGTCGATGGTCTTATTTCAGATGTCGGCAAGATTTACAAGTCTGCGCAGACGGTTATCGATGCCTCCGGCAAATTGGTAACGCCTGGTTTGATTGATATCCATGTTCACTTCCGTGAGCCGGGCGATGAAGAAGAAGAGACAATAGCGAGCGGCTCGGCGGCGGCGGTTGCAGCGGGCTTTACTTCGGTTGTCTGTATGCCGAATACCAATCCTGTTATAGAAAATGAGACCGACGTCGAATACATCCATAGAAAGGGCAGACAGGCCAGGAAAACTCATGTTTACACGATGGGAGCTATTACGAAAGGACTTGAAGGTGTTGAGCTTGCGGAGATGGGTCTGATGTCCGAGGCCGGTGCGGTGGGTTTTACCGATGACGGCAGGGGAGTGCAGGACCCCTCGGTTATGCTGCGGGCACTGAAATATGCTGCTATGTTTGATGTGGTGGTGGCCCAGCATTGTCAGGATAATAGTTTTGCGGGTCAGGGTGTGATGAACGCGGGCTTGCATTCGACGATACTTGGTCTGCCGGGGGCCGATGCACTGGCCGAAGAGGCGATGTTATGGCGGGACATTCAGCTTGTCAAGAAAACAAATGTTCGCTACCACGCCCAGCATATATCGACAGCCGGCTCGGTTGAGCTGATAAGAGCGGCCAGGAAATATTCTCTGCCGATTACCTGCGAGGTGACGCCGCATCATCTGCTTTTGACTGAGGAGTGCTGCGCCGAATATGACACCAACTATAAGGTCAATCCTCCCCTTCGGACGGCCGGTGACATCGAGGCCCTAAAAGAGGCGGTCAGCGAAGGGCTGGTTGATGCACTGGTGACCGACCACGCCCCGCATTTGCAGAGTGAAAAGGAGCTGGAATTTTTAGCTGCTCCTTTTGGCATAGTAAGTCTGGAATGTGCATTGGGTCTTTACGTCAAGGCACTTTTAGAGCCTGGCGTTCTGGACTGGGTCGCGCTTATCGAATTGATGACGGCAAAGCCGGCTAAGATAATTGGCGTTGACAAAGGCACGCTCAGCAAAGGCAAACAGGCTGATGTTACGATTATCGACCCGGATGCCGAGTACGAAATCGATGTGAATAAATTCCGCTCGAAGAGCAGAAACTGCCCCTATCACGGCTGGAAGGTCAAAGGTAAGGTTGAAAAGACAATCGTCGGCGGTGAGATAAGATTTTCTGCGGATGATTGATAGATGCCGGTTATTATTGACGGTCATAATCTGTTGTGGTCGGTCCAGGAAGCATTCGAGGATTTCGAGTCAATTACTGCAGTCCGGCTGTGCTGGATTATAAGCAGGTATTTAAAGATGACCGGTGAGAAGGGCGAGATTATTTTTGACGGCACCGGGCCGTTGGACAAAAGCGGATTCGATAATATAAGCAACCTGGAGGTCTTTTTCGCTGGTTTAAGCAGCGATGCCGATGCGGTAATCGAGGATAAGATAAGAGCGAGCACCGCGCCGAGGAGATTGACGGTAGTCAGCAGTGACCGGAGACTGCGGGATGCGGCCCGGTCAAGAAAAGCAGCGGTAATAAAGTCACAGGTTTTTTGGGGCAATGTCGAGAAGCAATTGAGCCGGAAAAGGCCGGCAAGAGAGCCGGAGGGAAAACGCCGGGGGCTTACCGAGAGCGAAACCAGACAATGGCTTAAATTTTTCGGTATTGAGCAGTAATGTTATGCGTAAATGCGCTGAAGATATTTGGGTAAAAGCCTTAATTCGACAACAGAGGTGAGGTAAAGCCATGTGCGATTCTAAAAAGACTAAAAAAGCACTGATTGAAGAGTTGCAGAACTTGCGGTCTCACGTAGCAGAATTGGAAAAGGTGCAAGCCCATCACAGGAAGACGGAGGGGAAACTCAAACAATACCAATTTATGGTAGAATCTGCATACGATGTGATCTTTTCTAAAGACCTGAAAAGCCGATATATTATTGCCAACAACAAAACTTTGGAGGCTTTTGGATTATCCCGTGCACAGGTTATCGGGAAGAACGACCATGAGATAATGCCGAACAAGGAGGAGGCCCGGAAAAATATTGAAGATGACAGGCTTATTTTCAAGACAGGCAAGCTGACGGAAATCAGCAAGCACATGACCGGCACAGATGGGAAAGAGCGCTGGTTTCAGGCTGTAAAGGTTCCACAGTTTGATGATAAGGGAAACATTGTCGGGCTCGTTGGCATTGCCCGCGACATCACCGAACATAAGAAAGCTGAGGAGGCGTTACACGATAAAACCAGAGCATTAGACGCCATAATTACCAATCTGAAACAAGGCATAGCATATTTAGATGAGAACGACACCATCATATATCTCAACCAACAATGCGCAGATTTGTTTGGGTTGAAATATGAGGATGTTTTTAAGAAGAATATTTATGGGTTTCATTCTCCCAAAAAACGAGGAGCAGTCAGGGCCCTCATCAAAGAGTTCAAGGAAGGCAGGAAATACTTGAATGTGGTCGAAACTATCGGTAACAAAGTTATCGACAACACCTTTCATAGAATTCAGGATGGTGACGGTAATTATCAGGGTATCTTGATGAGCGCTGTTGACATCACCGAGCACAAGAAGGCGGAAGAGGAACTTTTGTTTAAGAGTACTCTTTTGCAAGCACAGTTTGAGACATCTATTGATGGAATTCTGGTTGTGGACAGTGAGGGAAAATCTATTTCATTCAACAAAAATTTCGGCCGGATGTGGAATATACCTCAGCAGATTTTAGATACAAGAGACGACGAAAAGATGCTTCAATATGTCTTAGACCAGTTAAAAAACCCTGGTCTGTTCCTGGAGAAGGTGAAATATCTTTATACTCACAAAAATGAAAAAAGTAGAGACGAGATACAATTCAAGGACGGCAGAGTTTTTGATAGGTATTCTTCTCCTTTGCTGGATTCAAATGACAAGTATTATGGTAGAGTTTGGTATTTCAGGGATATCACAGAGCAAAAGAAAGCGGAGGAGGCACTGAGAGAATCTGAAGAAAGACACAAGGCTTTGTTTGAAGGTGCCGCCGAGGGAATACTGGTAGTGGACTCTGAAACAAAAAGATTCAGATATGCCAATCCAGCAGCATGCAAAATGCTGGGCTACACAGAAGAACGGCTGACACAAATGGGTGTGCGCGATGTTCATCCAAAAGAGAGTTTAGACCATGTCATCTCTGAGTTTGACGCCCAGGCTAAAGGAGAAAAAACATTAGCGCCAAACATTCCGTGCCTGCGAAAAGACGGAACAATAATGTACGCAGATGTCAACACAGCCCTGGTGTTGATAAATAGAAAGCAATGCAATGTCGGCTTCTTCACTGACATCACCGACAGAAGGAAAGCGGAGGAGGCTCTTCAAAAAGCACGCGATGAGCTGGAGATTCGGGTTGAGCAGCGCACTGCCGAGCTTGCAAAGGCCAACGAAGAGTTACGGAATGAAATCACCGAGCGAAAGAAGGGTGAGGAGAAGCTTCATATATATCAGAAGCAGCTGCGGTCTCTGGCCTCGGAATTGTCGCTGGCTGAGGAACGCATGAGGCGGCAAATAGCAACCGATGTGCACGACCATATTAGTCAGAACCTGGCTATCTCCAAAATCAAATTAGAATCGTTGGGTGAATTTGCGTTTTTGTCGGAACCCGGCAAGACCCTGAATGAGGTTCGTGACTTAATCGCACAGACAATTGAGAGCGCGCGGTCATTGACTTTCGAACTAAGTCCTCCGGTCCTGTATGAACTGGGCTTTGAAGCGGCGGTGGTATGGCTCATCAGGCAAGCGAGGCGGCAGTACGGACTTTCAACCGAGTTCAAAGACGATAAACGGCCCAAACCGCTAAATCATAACGTCCGGGTCCTTCTATTCCAGGCTGTGAGAGAGTTGCTGGTCAACGTTGCAAAGCACGCACAGGCCCGCAACGTAACGGTCTCAGCTCGAAGAGTTCGCGATGAAATACACGTTAGTGTTGAGGACGACGGTGTTGGTTTCGACGTGTCCCTGGCTGATTCTCGCGCTTATGAAACAGGCGGCTTCGGTCTGTTTAGTATACGCGAACGGTTGGGTCACATCGGTGGTCGTCTTAATATTGAATCCAGGCCCGGCCACGGGACCAGGGTTACTCTGACTGCGCCGATAGACCATCAGGAAGAAAAGGGCGAGGAGAAACGTAAATGAGTATAAGAATCTTATTGGCGGATGACCACAAGATTACCCGAGAAGGCCTTCGCTCGCTGCTTGATAAGCAGCCTGATATGGAGGTATTGGCTGAGGCTCAAGAGGGGCGCACCGCCGTTCGTCTGGCGAGAGAGCTGTTGCCTGACGTGGTCATTATGGATGTTAGCATGCCGGATTTGAACGGCATTGAGGCTACCCGTCAGATTATCGACAGAGTGCCCAAGGTCAAGGTGATTGCACTGTCGATGCATTCCGACGCACTGTTTGTAACGGAGATGTTGAAAAGCGGCGCCTCAGGCTATCTGCTTAAGGATTGTGCTTTTGAGGAGCTGACGCGGGCAATCCACGCTGTCGTTGCCGACAAGACCTACCTTAGTCCGAGCATATCCGGTGTTGTGGTTAACGACTATTTGCATCACTTATCAAAAGTTGATTTTTCAGGTACTGATGTCCTCACGGATAGAGAACGCGAGGTGCTCCAACTGCTGGCAGAAGGAAATTCAACAAAGCAAATCGCATTGAAGCTGCACATCAGTGTCAAGACCATCGAAACACATCGGCTGCAGATTATGAATAAGCTGGATATTCACAGTGTAGCTGAGCTTACCAAATATGCTATTCGCAAAGGTCTCACATCTCTCGAAACGTAGCCGTTAATTGAATACGGCTGCATTTTTAACACGAGTCGGAGCATTGCTCTGACAGTATCGAGGTCAGGTTTTTCTACCACCAAAATCAGGAATATCCTTATAGCAAGCCCGCTGGGGCTGGTGTATAATATATACAGATACTAAAGGCTCAAGATAGAAAGTTTGACTCTCTGGAGGAAGACGATTTTCCTCAAAAGAGGAGTATCAGCTGAGCGACGCTCTGTGGGCATCTGGGTGTGGGTGTTCTTGGGCAGACTCAGTTTGGTACTCCTTTTTTTTGTAATTTTATTCACCTTTACGTATTAGCCCACACGCCTGCTAAAACGAAAGAGAAAATTAAAAACGCAGCAGAAAAACCACAGGGCACACCAAGACGATTACAAACCACTAATAGCAGATAATGAGTAGGGAAATTACACATGGTTTTTCGGAGGTGGTTGGACTGAGTGTTTTCTTAAATATGAGGTTTGAAAGCGGCGGCAAAGGAGGGGAAAGTTTTTAGGGCCGCTTTCCTGTCAATAGGGGCCGGTATTCGCGGCTTTTAAGTACTCGTTTAAAGTTGCGATTCAATTCGGACGAAATTTACATTGCCTGATGCAGCAGAAAGTTATATAAAAGTATCTCCTGGTGGAGCAGCCTTTGAAGCTGAATTATTTGTTGTTCTTATTTTAGAAAACGGGGAAACTATGAATCGAAGAATGGTTATAATTGACGGCAATACGGCGGCGGCGTATGTGGCCCACGCTACGAACGAAGTGATTGCGATATATCCGATTACGCCGAGTTCGGCTATGGGTGAAATTGCCGATGCCAAGTCAGCCAGAGGTGAGCCTAATATCTGGGGAACGGTTCCATCGGTTACGGAGATGCAGTCGGAAGGTGGGGCGGCGGGTGCTGTGCATGGTGCGTTGGCGACCGGTGCCTTGACGACGACTTTTACGGCCTCACAAGGGCTTTTGCTGATGATTCCCAATATGTATAAGATTGCCGGCGAACTGCTGCCTACTGTCTTTCACGTCTCGGCTCGTTCGTTGGCCTGTCAGGCGCTGTCAATCTTCGGTGACCATTCGGACGTGATGGCTTGTCGCCAGAGTGGCTTTGCTTTTATTTGTTCATCTAATGTTCAGGAGGTTATGGATATTGCACTTATTGCTCAGCAAGCGACCCTGGCCTCACGAGTGCCGTTTATACATTTCTTTGACGGTTTTAGAACCAGCCATGAGGTTCAAAAGGTTGAGCAGTTATCATTCGATGATATGCGAGCTATCATTGACGAGAGTAAAGTTGCTCAACATAAAGCAAGGGCGCTGTCACCGGACAGGCCTATGATTTCCGGCACGGCACAGAATCCTGATGTTTACTTTCAAGGCCGAGAGACGGTGAATAAATATTATCTGGCAGTGCCGCGGATTATTCAGGAGACGATGGACAAATTTGCGAAGCTGGTTGGTCGGCAGTATCATTTATTTGATTATGTCGGCGCCGAAGATGCGGAGAGGGTTATTGTTATTATGGGTACAGGGGCCGATACCGCCCATGAGACGATAGAGTATCTGGCATCTAAAGGCGAAGAAGTCGGAGTGGTGAAAGTGCGACTTTACAGGCCGTTCAGCACCGAACAGTTTATCG
>SDBT01018873.1_pt1 | contig 10823 bp, 10 predicted proteins | sample 2277101 | NCBI WGS metagenome assembly SDBT01 (sample SAMN10404973, study PRJNA504765) | marine sediment metagenome | isolation source: marine sediment core GS10_PC15, 103 cmbsf | place: Arctic Ocean: Southern Knipovich Ridge | collected 2010 | reverse complement strand
CGGCGGAGATAAAGAAGGCGCCAGGTTTGAACAGATCATGTACGAGGGATACGCAGCCCATGGCGTGGCGCTGATGATAGAAGTACTGACAGACAACCGGAACCGAACGGTGGCTGATCTCAGACATGAACTCATGAAGGCCGGCGGCAATATGGCAGATGCGGGCGCAGTCTCCTGGCAGTTTGTGCGCTCCGCCTATTTTGTGGTCCCCTCGTTTTCATCCGATCCAGACGCCGTCTTTGAAGCGGCGGTTGAGGCCGGTGCCGAAGACGTCATCCTCGGTGAGGAAGACATCGAGATCGTTGCGCCGGTCGATGCCTACAAAGCCATTAGCGATGCATTGGAAGCGCTAGGTGCCGAGGTTGCTGACGCCAGCTTGCGAATGATCCCAAACTCAGTCGTTAGCTTACCTCCTGAGGAGTCGCTCCAGGTCATGCGAATGATGGAGCATCTTGAAGACCTGGAAGATGTACAAACCGTTTTCTCTAACCTTGACGTTACAGAAGAAGCTGTGGCGCTGCTAGAAGTAGCCTAGGAGCTTGAGCAGCTGCTTGTAATCGGAATTGATCCCGGAATCGCTCGAACCGGCTACGGGATCGTAGAACAAGAGGGCGACGGCTCCCTTTCTGCGATTGAATATGGGGTAATTGAGACCTCGGCAGACCTGCCCCAGGCCCAACGGCTGCTGGACCTCTCCGACAAGCTTTCCCAGCTCTTATCGCTCCATCGGCCTGAAAGCGCGGCAGTGGAGAAACTCTTTGTGCGAGAGCACGTGAATACCGCGTTGAGAGTTGGACAAGCTTCTGGTGTCGCTATGTTGATATTGGCCGAAGCAAAGCTGGAAGTGCTTGAATATCCACCGGTAGTCGTCAAGCAAGCCATCTGTGGCTATGGGGGAGCCGGCAAAGCCCAAATGCAGGAAATGGTCAAGGCACTGCTGCGATTGGAAGAACGGCCACGACCCGATGACGCGGCGGATGCGCTGGCGGTAGCCATCTGTCATATCCACACTGAGAGCACTCGTCAGAGGCTTTCGGAATCCTAGGGTTTGCCGGGCACATCGCATGATCACTTCGCTTAGAGGCATACTCCAAGGGCTGGGCGAACAGAATCTAACCCTTGAAGTGGGAGGCGTCGGCCTGCAGGTGGCGGTTACGAGTTCTGTGCTCGAAAGCGCGCCACTTGTTGGCAGATCGATCTATATTGAGACCCATCTGGTGGTTCGGCAGGACGCGCTGTTGCTCTACGGTTTCAGCAGCCAGGAAGAGCGCGAAATCTTCTTAGAGCTCTTAAACGTAAATGGTGTCGGTCCAAAATTGGCGTTGGTGACGTTATCGAATCTCTCGATCGACACGATGCGATTGGCGGTGTCAAACAACCAGCCGGAGGCATTCGTACGAGTTCCCGGGATCGGAAAGAAGACCGCAGAACGGATCGTATTTCATTTGAAAGATCGAATCGCCATGGCTCCCACATCCGATACCGCCCCAACAGAATCAGATGAGGAAGTCGTGTCTGTGCTTACTGCTCTGGGATACAGTTCGGTGGAAGCTCAATCGGCGGTGCGTTCCTTAGGCGAAGAGGCGCCGGATGAGGTTGAGGAACGCGTAAAATTGGCTTTGCAGTTTTTCGCGAACCCATAGGTTAGGAAGATTGGTTCGAGAGAGATTGAGCCAGAAAGCGTCTCTAATCCCAAGGCATATGAAAAGCACATTGGAATCTGAATCATCGACCAGGAGTCATAATTGATGTTTGACGACAAGCCGATCGCATTTATTGGGCCGGGAGTGATGGCCGAAGCGATGGTGGCCTCTCTGATCGAGCGCGGCGGGCTGCGGGGAGACCGCGTCCGCATGAGCGGACCCAGGCCCCATCGCCTGGAGCGCCTGCACGAAAAATATGGAGTGGAGACGACAACCGACAACCGAAAGGCAGTTGAGGGCGCTTCCGTTGTAGTGCTCGCCGTGAAGCCCCAGTCTCTCAGTGAAGTCCTCGACGACCTTCAATCCGGAATTCCTGAGGAGGCGCTGGTGGTTTCGATCATTGCTGGCGCAAATATGACTCAAATGATGGATCGCCTCGAGCATCCCGCGATTGTGCGCGCTATGCCGAATACACCGGGGCAGGTGGGTGCAGGGGTTACGGTGTGGACCAAGTCCCCGGCGGTCACCGATACTCAACGTGAGCAGGCGAGAGATTTGCTAGGAGCATTAGGCAAAGAGATTGAGGTGGAAGAAGAAGACTATCTGGATATGGCGACCGCGCTGTCGGGTACAGGGCCCGCCTACGTGTTCTTGTTTATGGAGGCCATGATCGACGCAGGGGTGCATATGGGCTTTCCACGTAGGATCGCCGAGGAGCTGGTATTTGAGACGATCCGCGGCTCCCTCAAATACTACGAACACTCCGCAAGCCATCCTGCAAGGTTGCGGAACCAGGTGACCTCTCCGGGTGGAACCTCCGCCGAGGCAATTTATTATCTCGAGAAGGCCGGATTCAGGACCGGATTGGCACGGGCAATTTGGGCCGCTTACGAGCGCTCTGTTGAGCTTGGCGAAGGCAAAAAACGAGGATCGAACAGTTCGTAGCAGACGCAAACCATCCGTTTGTGAAAGTGTGGACAATTAGGAGTCGAGATGGTAGAACAGCGTTGGAGGCGCCATGTCTGAATACGTAGAAAACCTCTTCTCCGACCTGCAGAAGAAGGTCGATGATTTCTCGCCTGAGATAGAGCGCAAGGATGTAGGGACAACGATCGCAGCCGGTGACGGCATCGCCCGAGTGTCTGGCCTTGCGGACGTGACGGCACAGGAGTTGGTGCAGTTTGAAAACGGGGTATTGGGAATTGCATTCAATCTTGAGGTCGAATCAGTCGGCGTCATCATCATGGGCGAGTATTCCGAGATCGATGAGGGTATGACGGTTTATTCCACAGGCCGCATTGCTTCGGTGCCAGTCGGGGCCGGGATGGTCGGGCGGGTTGTGAACGCGCTGGGCGAATCGGTCGATGGCAAAGGTGCCATCCAAACCGAGGCCTACCAGCCAATAGAAAGGATCGCTCCGGGTGTTGTCGAGCGACGGGATGTCAACACGCCGGTTCAAACCGGTATCAAGGCCATTGACTCCATGATCCCAATCGGACGCGGCCAGCGCGAATTGATCATTGGGGATCGTCAGACTGGGAAAACCGCGCTGGCGATTGATGCCATCATCAATCAAAAGGGCAAAGATCTAATTTGCATTTATGTGGCTATTGGTCAGAAGCGAGCCGCGGTTGCAAGGACCGTCGGGATCCTTGAGCAATTCGGAGCGATGGAGCATACGGTGGTGATGGTGGCGGCTGCCGACGAACCGGCTGCACTGCAATACATCGCACCTTATGCGGGCTGCGCCATGGGCGAGTTCTTTGCCGAACGAGGCCAGGACGCTCTGATCGTTTACGACGATCTCTCTAAGCATGCCTGGGCCTACCGGCAGGTATCGCTGCTGCTTCGTCGGCCGCCAGGTCGGGAGGCATACCCAGGAGACGTGTTTTATCTTCATAGCCGTTTGCTCGAGCGGGCGGTTCGCTTGGCAGACCGTTACGCGATAATGCCGACGGACGCCGAAGATGAGTTAGATGCGGAGCAGGTTGGGGATGGCAAGATCTACGATGGACCGCTTGCACAACACGAGGCTGAAGCTGATTTGGAAGCCATGGATGATTCTTCCAAACTTAAGGTTGTCCATATCCGGGGCTCGGGTGGTTCCGTCACCGCCTTACCGATCATCGAGACCCTCCTGGGTGACGTATCCGCCTATATCCCCACCAATGTGATATCGATCACCGATGGACAGATTTACCTGGAAAGCGATCTCTTCAACGCCGGCATCCGACCTGGAATCAACGTTGGACTCTCGGTCTCGAGAGTGGGTGGGGATGCCCAGGCGAAGGCTATGAAGCAGGTGGCGGGCGGATTGCGGCTGGATATGGCTGCCTACCGTGATGTTGCGGCATTCGCCCAGTTCGGCTCGGACCTGGATAAGGCCACACAAGCTCAGTTGGCCCGCGGACAGCGATTGCAGGAAATCCTCAAACAGCCTCAATATGTTCCTCAGGAACTAGAGGAAGAGGTAGTTGTGATATTTGCAGGCACGCGCGGCTATGCGGACGAGGTACCGGTCGATCAAGTAAGAGACTGGGAAACGGACCTGCTCCGACATGTGGAGTCATCACACGGAGACTTGCTGCGCGATATTGCTGAAAAGAAGGCGATATCTTCTGAGTCTGAGAGCCGCCTGAAGGAAGTCATCCATAACTTTAATCAAGGCTGGGTTCCAGAATAGACCGTGGCAACTGCTCGCGAGGTCCGCCTCCGAATTCGCAGCGTCAAAAATATCGCCCAGGTGACGCGCGCCCTGCAGACTATCAGCGCTAGCCGCGTTCGGAAAGCACAAGAGGCGGTTCTAAATTCGCGTCCCTACGCGCACAAGGCGCTGGAGATTTTGCAGCACCTCTCTGCCATCCCAGAAGGCGAACACGTTCACCCGTTGTTGGCTAAGTCCCCTCAGGAGCGGCGCTCTCTGGTGATCTTGATTACCAGTGACCGTGGCCTAGCAGGGGCTTACAACACAAACGTGCTCAGAATTGCTCTGGAGCGATTTAATCAGGACGAGAGTTTCCTTGCTATTGGAAGGAAGGGGCGCGATCTCCTGGTGCGGCTCGGAAAGAATTTAGTGGGCGAATTCAGCAACCTGCCTCCCGAGCCATCGTTTATCGATGTTTCGGCGATCGGCCAGCTGGCGATTGAGGAATTTAAAAAGGATGAGTTTGATCGAGTTTTCCTGGTGTACACGGATTACATCAACTTGCTGCGTCAAGAGCCTACGATCAAGCAGTTTCTACCATTGGAACTAGAGATGGTCGAGAAACAGCCTGAAGTGGACGAAAAGCCGAGATCCAGCTACATCTACGAACCGGGCCAGCTCGAATTGATTGATCTGGTGCTGGTCCGCTTCATTCAGCTGCAGCTATATGAGGGGTATTTGGAGTCGCTGGCAAGCGAGCACGCGGCACGCATGGTGGCGATGCAGAATGCCTCCGATAACGCCTTGGATCTGTCCGCAGCGTTGACGCTCGAGTACAACAAGGCTCGCCAATTGGCCGTCACCAGCGACATACTGGATATTGTCGGTGGCGCTGAAGCGCTTGCAGATGGCTCGAAATAAATTGCTGTTCTAGCGAAACGTGACAGACAGGAGTCAAGTATGGAAGAAGCGACCGGTCGGGTAGTTGAAATTCAGGGAGCCGTGGTGGACTGCCAATTCCCAGCAGGGCAGCTTCCTGAGATCTACGACGCCATCGCAATAGGTCGAGAAGATCATGAAGATCTCATTCTCGAAGTGCAGCGCCACCTGGGCAATCAAGTTGTTCGCACCGTTGCCATGGATGCTACGGACGGGTTGCAGCGCGGAGAACCGGCGCACGCCACTGGTGCGCCTATTCAAGTGCCGGTTGGGGAGGCCACTTTGGGACGGGTCTTCAATGTCCTCGGCCGCCCAATCGATGGAAGGGGAGAAGTTGATACCACTCTAACCTACCCGATCCATCGCTTGGCACCCTCTTTCGATGAGCAATCTCGCCGGGTGGAGGTATTCGAGACCGGACTTAAAGTCATCGACTTGATCGCCCCCTTTACCAAGGGTGGCAAGACGGGGATCTTTGGCGGCGCAGGAGTGGGAAAAACCATCATTATTCAAGAACTAATCCGTTCGATCGCGACCGTGCATCAAGGCAATTCGGTATTTGCCGGGATCGGTGAGCGAACCCGTGAAGGCACCCAGATGTATCGCGAAATGATCGAATCTGGAGTCCTTAAAGACACGGTCCTGGTTTACGGACAAATGAATGAACCTCCCGGAGTTCGGCTGCGAGTTGGGCTCGCCGCGCTGACCATGGCGGAGTACTTTCGGGATCAAGGGCGGGACGTCCTTTTATTCATCGACAACATTTTCCGTTTCAGCATGTCGGGCTCAGAAGTTTCTGCATTGCTTGGCCGCATGCCGTCTGCAGTGGGCTATCAGCCGACCCTGGCAACCGAAATGGGTGAGTTGCAGGAGCGAATTACATCGACCCGAACCGGCTCCATCACCTCCATGCAGGCGGTCTATGTACCTGCGGATGACTATTCGGATCCGGCCCCCGTTGCAACGTTCACTCACCTGGACGCAACCATCGCACTCGAGCGAGCAATCGCAGATAAGGGGCTCTATCCGGCGGTTGACCCGTTGGCCTCAACCTCACGCATTCTCGATCCACAGATCGTGGGTGAAGACCATTACGCGGTGGCTCGAGAGGTGCAGCAGGTTCTCCAGCGCTACAAGGATCTGCAGGACATCATCGCCATCCTTGGGATTGAGGAACTAAGCGAAGACGACAAACTAATAGTGTCCCGGGCTCGCAAGATTGAGCGATTCTTCTCCCAACCGATGTCCGTGGCAGAGCAATTTACCGGGCAGGAGGGGAAATACGTCAAATTGCGGGATACCGTGCGCGGCTTTCGGGAGATTCTAGACGGTCAGCACGATGATCTTCCGGAACAGGCTTTTTACTTAGTCGGTGCGATTGAAGACGCGGTAGAGAAGGCTGAAGGCTTGAAGTAGCCATGCCAATGCGCTGCGCAGTCGTCACTCAGGATCGCCAGCTATTCGAGGGTGAAGTGGACATGGTCGTGGCCCCGGGAACGGAGGGCATCATGGGCATTCTGCCGAATCATGCGCCATTGCTGACGACGCTTGCCTTTGGCGAGCTTATCGTGCGTATCGGAGAAGATGAAGAGATTTTTATCGTTGCGGGTGGCGTCATGGAAGTTCAGCCAGATGGGGTAGTGATACTCGCTGATTCGGGCGAGCATGTCGCAGAAATCGACGAGGAGCGTGCCGAGAAGGCCCGGTTACGGGCCAAAGAGCTGCTTGCTGAGGGACCGCCGCCGGACACAGATGAGTATCTTGCTATCCAGGCGGCCTTGAGAAGATCGGAACTCAGGCTATCCACGGCTCGCAAGCACCAGCGGAAGGCACCTCGCGTGCGTATTAAGGGGGGTGGAGAAACCTAGCGCGATGGCATTGCTTGGAAAAGACCTTGGAATAGATCTCGGTACCGTAAACACCCTCGTCAGCGACGGGGGTGAGATCGTTTTACACGAGCCCACGATGGTCGCAGTGGATATCGATGAACTCAAGATAGTCGAGGTCGGTCAGGCTGCGCGTGAGATGGACGGACGAGTGCCCGACATTATCGATGTCATGCGCCCCATGCGGGAGGGGGTAATTGCCGACTTTGAGGTCACCATGCGCATGCTGCGGATTTTCGTAGAAAAAGTATGTGGACCCGCGCGGCTCTTCAAGCCGCGCGCCATGATCACGGTGCCTTATGGAGTCACGAGTGTGGAGTCCCGCGCGGTGCATGAAGCCGGGCTTCAAGCTGGAAGTCGCGAAGTGCATCTCATCCAGGAACCGCTCGCCGCAGCGATCGGCGTGGGGCTGCCAATTGCTACCCCCTCCGGAAACCTGGTGGTGATCCTGGGTGGTGGAGTCACGCAGGCGGCAGTGCTTGCCATGAGCGGAATCGTTGTAGCGGACTCGGTGAGGATCGGCGGGCTTAAGATGGATGATGCGATTGCTAGCTACGTTCGGAAGAAGTACGGGTTAGTGATCAGCCAGCGGACTGCCGAAGAGGCCAAGATCCGTATCGGAGCGGCCGTGCCTCAGGATGAAGAGCGAACGATGGAGGTGCAGGGTCAGGATCAGGTCACGGGATTGCCCAGGCCGATCACGCTCACCACCAACGAAGTGGTTGAGGCGCTTCAAGAGACACTGGTGCTCGAGTTGGCGGCGATAAAGAACGTGCTGGAACGCACACCGCCCGAGTTAGCCTCAGACATCATTGATCGCGGCATGGTGGTTTGCGGTGGGGGGTCTTTGCTCAGAGGGGTCGATAAGTGGCTGACGCGGGAAACTGGTGTGCCAGCCTATCTGGCCGAGGAACCGGTGGATTCGATTGCAATTGGCTCGAATAGGGGACTCGGTATGTTAGACCGACTCAGGAGACATTTGCCGAAGGTCTGAATCCGAGTCCTCAGGAACGTGGTAAGTCATGCGCTGCAAGTGCAAAACGGGGTCGATGTACTGCACGCGCACGGTGGACGGAACGTTGATTGAAGTCGGAGCATAGCAAAGAATGGCGCGAATCCCCGCTTCCACTAGTTGATCCGCAACTTCCTGGGCCTGGTTTGAGGGAACCGCTAACATCGCAATCTGAATGCCATAGGATTGGATTTCACCACTCATCTCGGCGGCATCTCGGATTGTGAATTCCCCTGCTTCTTCCCCAATCTTCTCGGGGTTATTGTCGAAAACTGCCTGAATGTTGAACCCTCGATCAACAAAGCCGGCATAATTGGCGACAGCTCGACCCAGATCCCCAACGCCTACCAGGACGACATTCCATACGCGATCCACCTTCAAGATGGTTTTGAGTTGTTCGCCCAGGTAGCCGATGTTGTAGCCGGTGCCCTGCTTGCCGAATTCTCCAAATTGCGAGAGATCCTTGCGAATTTGAGCAGAAGATATCCCAAGCCGCTCACCGAGCTCCTGGGAGGAGGTGATTTCTTTTCCTTCATCCTGCATCTGGGTGAGGGCCCGCAGGTACAGCGGTAAGCGGCCCACAACGATGTCTGGAACGGGGGAGTTGCGCATTGCAGCCCCTTACATAAGGTTATGCGCGTTGAATCTATCATAGCCACATGACAAGTGCAAATTGGAACTAACAAATAGAGACTTGCTATCCCTTTTGGTGTCATCCAGCGCTACAGGCTCCGTTTCATCCTGAGGTACAGCATCAGGATCATCGGTTGCCAGTGAGAACACATCAGGTGATGCCGCAAAGCTACCCCACAATCCGCCATCCCTGTCCACTTCAATCTCAATGTCCAATTCCTTTATCTTGGTAAGCCACTCATTGAAGGTCCAATTGTTTTTTCGTTCACCATGCTCAGCTTCCAAGCGGCTCGCCATAGATTCTGTGTAAAAGCCTTCCTGTATGCCCACGCTTACGTTTACAAATACTTCATTGGACAATCTGTTTTCTAGCTCACTGGCATCTGCTCGGAGTATCAGGCGGTCATTTTCGATTCGCTCCAATTCATTTGCTAATTCTGCTTCTGTGATCCCTGCTTTAGCGGCCATTCGAATGAGCCGCTTCCGCTCAGGATCAAGCTCATCCAGTAGAGCCGTGACCTCTGCTATTTGTGCTTGCAGTTGAACGTCATCTCCTGATGCAGTTTTTAGGATCGTGTGCCAATCCTTTTCAGGGTTGTCAACCCAATTCACGATCCAGTCCATAACTTTCAATTCCAATTCCTCTTGCTTGTAGGTGTACTTGTTCGGGCACTCGGTAGCAGGGTGTCGGTAGTATAGATAGTCCCGTGGTCGGGTCCCGCTACTGGTCTTAGCTTCCATCACCTGAGCGTGGTACACCTGTCCACATTCCTGACAAAACACTCTCCGCCTCAGTAGGAATTGGTGATCGTCCATGAAGTCTGGTCTGTGCCTCCGGGTGCGGGACTTTATTTTCGTATTGACAAACTGCCAATCATCACTAGACACAATCGCAGGCACTTCTACTTCCGTCATCTGGTCACGTGGGATAGCGATTTGTTTGCCCGCTCTACCCTCGGTGGGCTTGCCCTCAGCGTCTACCTTCATTGTCTGCTGGAATAGCCAGATGCCTCGGTATAGCTCCCGGCGGAGTAGTGAGAGTACATCTTTACCTCGCCAATCTTTGCCACTAACTTTGGTGATCCCACGGCTGTTCAATTTCTCGGCTATTGCGGCTCCTGACTCATCCTTAGCCGCCCACTCATAGATTTGTTTGACGATCTTGGCTTCCTTATTATTGATACTCAATTCCTGCGTACCCTCAACACTCTGGTATTTGATGTCGTAACCAAAGGGTCTGCGAGTGAGCATGAGTACTCCACTCTTGGCCTTGACCCGCCGTTTGGTACTGCTTCTGCGGGCAATATTCAAACGCTCTTGATTAGCAGACCATTTGTGTGCTATGTCTGACCAAAAGCTACCAGCATCGTTAGGGTCTAAGAGACCACCATCCAGCACGTAATGAATGTTGATCCCAAGGTCTAGGAATTGCCCTTCAAGATACATAGCCGTTCTTGGGGCAGACCTTGAGAACCGCTTATGGCTCCGCATGAGTAGATGTTGATATTTACCTGCCTTTGCGGCCTCAAGTGCGGCATTCAGTTGCGGGCGGTTGACCTCAGCACCACCAACCCCATCGTCTATAAACTCAGATACCACGGTCAGGTTGTGCTTGTCGGCATAGTCCTGATTGAGTTTGCGTTGGACCTCAATGCCAAGTTGATCCTTGTTATCTTCCTTACTCAAGCGTATGTAAATTGATGCGTCATTCATTGTGATCTCCCTCAAACACTGATCTCAATGCATCATCCATTTCGTTATCTAGCAGATGGCTATAGCTATCAAGCGTTGTTTGTGCTGATGCATGCCCCGCAAATTCCTGTGTAATCTTCACGCTCTTAGTCTCTCGAAGTACGGTTGAGATTGCGTAGTGCCTGAATGAATGCGGTGTCATGCGTACATTGACCTGACCCCCGATCTTTGTACCACTTGCTAAGTTAGTCTAAGTGGCTTGTATTGAGGTAGAACTTCAATCACCGCCTTTGGTGCGGGGGGTTTATAGCCTAAGGCGCTGTGCGGCCTGATGGTATTGTATTCAATTCGCCATTGCTCGATCAATATTTCAG
>SDBT01018872.1_pt1 | contig 10823 bp, 10 predicted proteins | sample 2277101 | NCBI WGS metagenome assembly SDBT01 (sample SAMN10404973, study PRJNA504765) | marine sediment metagenome | isolation source: marine sediment core GS10_PC15, 103 cmbsf | place: Arctic Ocean: Southern Knipovich Ridge | collected 2010 | reverse complement strand
CGGGAACATTTCTGGTGAGGAATTCCACCCTTCCGGCCAGGCTTTTCGCTTTGGAGGGGTACACGGAAAATAACTCTACCAACTCCTTATTTATACCGCGTATACTTTTGGCAGTACGCTGGTAGTCAAACACCAGTGAGGAATAACCCAATCTGTCCAGCTCTGCTTCAATGCCCTGGCAGATTTCATACCATGCCGGGGAACTTTCCAGCGCTTTGTTCCCCCAGCCCCCCGGATTGAAGATAACGACGAAATCACTGTCTTTAGCCTCGACATAGGCGGTTAGCAACTGGTCGGCGAATTCAGTGTACTTATCGTGGTAATCACCGTACAACTCTGTCGCCATTGCCGTGGCATCCTCCACGACCGATTCCGGCACTACCGAGATATTGGCTATTTTTACCGGTTTCTCTTTCCCAACGACCAGGTCGATAAAACCGATATCAACATAGGAAAAAGCAACCAGGAGCATACCGAGCAGCAGCACTGTGGACAGGGCTACAAAGATGCCGAGTTTGCGGAGGTTCACCTTCATTTTACTATTATCGCATAATTTTTCTTTTTCGGGAATACCCCGTTATACCGCCGCCAGGACCTTATCCAGGATATTTATCGCCTCATCAACCTCGCCATTGCCAATGATGAGAGGTGGCATAAAACGCAGGGCGTTGGGCTTCACCCGATTGACCAGGAGACCGTTTTCCAGACAGGAATTTAACGCATCGGCGGCGATTTCACGGTCGAACTCTATCGCCAGGAGCAATCCGCGTCCCCGCACATCGGTGATGAAACTGTATTTGTTCTTCAGTTCCTCCAGTCGGCCAGTGAAATACCGGCTGACTTTTCTGACATTATCCACAACGTTGTTATCAATGATGTATTTCAATGTCGCATAGGCTGCGGCGCAGACGAGCGGATTCCCACCATAGGTCGAGCCGTGTTCGCCGGGAACAAATACGTTAGCGCTGTCCTTGACCATAATCGTCCCGATGGGCACTCCACCTCCCAGCCCTTTGGCCAGGGTCATGATATCAGGTTCCACGCCATACTGCTCGTAGGCAAAGAGAGTTCCGAGCCGGCCGGCGCCGGTCTGAATCTCATCAAGGATAAGGAGAATCCCCTTCTGTTCACACCATTCCTTTACTTCTTTCAGGTAATTATCGTCGGGCAGGTTAACCCCACCCTCGCCCTGCAATGGCTCCAGAATGACGGCGCAGGTCTTATCGGTAGTTGCCGCCTTGATGGCGGCAACGCTATTGTACTCCACATTGACGAAACCGACAGGTAGGGGGAAATATGGCTCCTGATGTTTTGCCTGTCCGGAAGCCGCTACCATGCTCAGGGTACGACCGTGGAAGGAGCCGATGGCGCTGATAACTTCATATGCCCCTTTCAGATGGTGCTTGCCATAGCGCCGTGCCAGCTTGACCGCTCCCTCATTCGCCTCCGCACCACTGTTACTGATAAAGACCTTGTCCAGGCAGCTGTTCTCGACCAGAATCTCGGCCAGTTGAAGCTGAGGTATGGTATAGAACTGGTTTGAGACCTGAATAAGGGTGTGCGCTTGCTCCGCAAGCGCCTCGGCAACCACGGGATGACAGTGGCCCAGGCTGTTAACCGCCCACCCGGCGACAAAATCCAGGTACTCACGTCCGTTATCGTCCCATACCCTTGCCCCCTCGCCTTTGACCAGCGTCACCGGCACACGGTTAACGGTATGCATAAAATATTTGCTTTCCAGTTCCTGCCATTTGCTCATTTTTATTCTCCTGAAATTCTTTTACTGGCTTGGGTTTCACCCTTTTTTAACTCATACTTAGTCTTTATAAATTGTGGTGCCGCCGCCACGCCCTTCAATCTGCTGGCGCAGGGCATGAGGCTGCCGCCCATCAATGATGCACGTCGCCGCAGCGGTGTTCACCACCCGGATACAGCCCCGTATTTTGGGAATCATGCCCCCTGACGCCACACCTGAGGCGACCAGCTCTTCGGCCTCCCTGGCGGACAATCTGGACAGCAGAGTGCCTGATTGGTCGCAGATACCCGGCACATCGGTCAGGAAAACGAGTTGCTCCGCACCGATGGCGGCAGCTATTTCGCCGGCAAAGATATCACCGTTTATGTTAAGTATATGTGGCGCATCATCAGGTCGATCAAAGGCATAAATGCCCAGCGGAGAAATTACCGGTACATAGCCCGCCTGCAGCAGTGTGTCCAGCAGTTCTGTGTTTACCTGTACCACTTTGCCGACGTAGCCCAGCTTTTCGTCCTCCAGTCGGCACTGCGCCAGCGCGCCATCGGCACCGCTGATACCTATGGCGCGACCGCCAAGCTGATTTATCCCGGCCACGATTTCCTTGTTGACCAGGCCGGCCATCACCGCCACCGCCACTCCCAGCGAATCCCTGTCGGTTACCCGCTGGCCACCCACAAACCGGGTGGCAATACCGTGTATCTTCAGCCATTCGGTGATGAGCTTGCCGCCGCCATGCACCACCACCAGCCGTTCGCCCTTCTGCTGCAGGTGGACGATATCCTCAACAGTGGTGTCGTTGCTTCCCAGCGCCACCCCACCTATCTTGACCACAATAACCGGATTGTGTTCCATTTCAATACGCCAGTATTTTAGGTTGTATAGTGGCTGTTAACCCTGACATAGTCCTCGGTCAGGTCGCAGCCCCAGGCCACCGCGCTTCCGCTTCCCAGATTCAGACTCAAAGTAAAAAATACTTCAGCCTGATTTAAGTGCTTTACCGCCTCGTCATGGTCAAACGGCTGCGGTCGGCCCGCCTTCACCATACAGATAGTATCAAGGTGAAGGTCTATCTTTGACTCCACAATTTCCACCCCGCTCCTCCCGGCCGCCGCCACAATCCTTCCCCAGTTGGGGTCGTTTCCGTAAATGGCGGATTTAACCAGCGCTGAACTGACCACGGTTCTGGCGACCTGCCGCGCCGCCGCTTTGTCCGGGGCGCCCTGAACCGTTATCTCAAAGAGCTTGGTGGCTCCTTCGCCATCGCGCGCCATAACCCTGGCTATATGGATGCAGAGCCCTTCAAGCGCCCGCTGGAATATCTCGGCCTGCTCAGTACCCTGAGAAATCACCTCGTTACCGGCTAATCCATTGGCCAGCAACAGCACGGTGTCGTTGGTGCTGGTATCACCGTCAATGGAGACCATATTGAAAGAAGCATCCGCCGCCTGCTTAAGCGCGGACTGAAGAAACACAGGGTCAACCCTGGCATCGGTGGTCAGGAAGCAGAGCAACGTGGCCAGGTCGGGATGAATCATTCCCGCGCCTTTGGCGGCCCCACCGATAATGTAGCCACCTTCCTTCACCCTTACCGCCACTTCCTTGGGAACCGTATCCGTGGTCATGATGGCCCTCGCCAGCTCATGCCCCCCATCGCGGGAGAGCTTTATCTGCCTCACGCCGGCGCGCACTCGCTCCATCGGCATCATCTGACCGATTACTCCCGTGCTCGCCACCATAACCTGCTCGGGAGAAGCACCTATTAACGCGGCTGCCAGGTCGGCCATCTCCTCTGCATCCACCATTCCCTGCTCCCCGGTGCAGGCATTGGCACAGCCGCTGTTGACCACCACACCCGTTGCCTTCCCACCTGAGAGGCGCCTCTGGCATAGCACCACCGGTGCGGCTTTAATCCGGTTCCTGGTAAACAGGCCCGCGACGTCGCAGGGCACTTCGGAAGCAAGTACAGCCAGGTCCAGATTTTTTTGCTTCTTGATGCCCGCATACGTGGCGCCAGCGACAAAACCTTTCGGGGAGGTAACAGTGCCCGAAGAAATGAATTCAAATCCAGCGTTCATATTACAAAAACTATATCACACTGGATATGCCAAAGCAACGCCTATCAGCTTCAATTTGACATCCATAAATGGTGATGATAGACTTTAGCCGCTATGAAAATTGTAAGATACAGTATCGGCAGCAAAACTGAGTACGGTATCCTGGATGGCGAGCAGGTCCAGGTTATCGACGGCACACCATTTCCCGAAATCAAAAAGCTCGACCAGTTCCACAAGCTCAGCGAGGTCAAGCTCCTGGCACCCTCCCAGCCGACCAAGATCGTGGCCATCGGCCTTAACTACCACAGCCACGCCAAGGAGGTCGGGCAGCCCGCCCCCGATGAACCCATAATGTTCTACAAACCTTCAAGTGCGGTCATCGGCCCCGAGGATAAGATTTACAACCCCGGGTCCACCCGAGTCGATTACGAGGCAGAGTTGGGCGTGGTCATCAAGGCTCAGGCAACGAAGGTGAGCGAAAAGGACGCCATGAAGTATGTACTGGGCTACACCTGCTTCAACGACGTCAGTGCCCGCGACTGGCAGAAGAATGACTCGCAGTGGGCACGGGCTAAAGGCGCGGATACCTTCGCCCCATTCGGCCCCTGGATTGAGACCGACCTTGACCCGGGCAAGGTGATGCTGGAATCGTACCTCAACGGTGAGTGCAAGCAGCAGGTGAACACCAGCGACCTTATCTTCGCGGTTCCGGCCCTGGTCAGCTATATTTCCCGGTTTATCACCCTGTTCCCGGGAGATATTATCGCCACCGGAACACCGGCCGGCATCGGCCCGATGAAGTCGGGCGACACCATTGAGATAAAGGTGGAAGGCGTCGGTACGCTGCGCAACTACATGGCCTAGGCATAAGTGCCGTATACCTAGAAGATATCGATAATGGAATCAAAGACCGTCTACTTCGAGCGGCCCGGCAGAGAGAATACGGAAGAAGTGCTGCGCATTGTCGGGCAGCGCGCCGGGGAACTCAATATCAAAACAGTGCTGGTGGCGTCGACGCGGGGTGATACCGCCGTACAGGCCGTGGAAACATTGAAAGGCCTCAAGGTCATTGTGGTGACCCACAGCCATGGCTTCCGCGAGCCGAACACGCAGGAACTTACCGAAGAGAAACGCCAGATAGTTGAGAGTAAGGGCGGCGTGATATTTACCGCCACCCACCTTTTCGCCGGCATCAGCCGCGCCGTGCGCAACAAGTTCAATACCTACCTCATCGGCGACCTCACCGCCAGCACACTCAGGATTTTCGGCGAGGGCATGAAGGTGGTCCTCGAGATATCGGTGATGGCGGCGGATGCTGGGCTGGTACGCACCGATGAGGAGGTTATTTCCATCGCCGGCACCGGCCGCGGCGCCGATATAGCGGTGGTGCTCACGCCGGTGAACTCGCAGAACTTTTTCGACCTCAAGGTCAAGGAGATACTCTGCAAACCGCGTTTGTAGAGCTTTGCAGCTATTTTTAAATAAGGAGGTATAAAGTATATGGGAGAATTAGGAGCGCATTATGCCATCGGTAAAGCCGGCAAGTTAATCCCGACACGGCTCAGAACACATACCGATATCACCACCGGCCTGAAGGCCGTCTGCGAGGAAAACGGTATCAAGTACGGTGCGGTGCTCTTTGGCATCGGCAGCGTCAGGAAGTTGACCTACCAGGTGCTGGGGGACAAACCTGAGTCACCAATGGGCGCCGGCTACCTCGACCCCATCAGCCTCCCCGGCCCGGTCGAGGTTATCAGCATGCACGGCATCATCTTCCAGTCGGACGACGGCCAGACGCTGATGCACCTTCACGGTACCTTCTGCGATAAGGAAGGCAAGGTCTTCGGCGGGCACATCGTGGCCGGCGAGAATCCGGTGCTGGCCACACTGGACGCATATATTGTGGAAACGGTTGGCGCGGAGACCATCCGCCAGATGGACGAGGACATCGGCATGGGCGTGGGCATCCCGCAGGGCCACTTCGCCAAAGTTAAAGCATAAAGACTTATTAAATTTAGTGACCTCACCCCCTGTGTCCCCCTCTCGAAGGGCTAAGCACCATGTCATATGCGCTGGGCTTATCACCTTCCATTTCGAGGGGGATATTGGCCGACAAATCAACGTGGTAACCGTTCCGGGAGCTATCAGGACGAATAGTCGCATACAGATCGAACAACTCCGCAAATCTACCTCTCACATCATCCGGAGCGTCGTATAACTCGCTAGCTATTTCACATGTAAAATATTCGGCCAGCTTCTTAAACGTAGCCATGTCTGGTGGTGCCGGCTCCCGTTTAAATTTCTCTAATCTTACCAACTGCTCTTTAATTATATTCTCTTCCGGCTGGATTTGCTTGTATGCTGTCCGAAGTTCCTCCTCGGTTATTATACTCTCAGCCTGCTGCCAGGAGTAATGTCGCCTTTTCTGCTCTAGACGGCATATCTGTTCTTCAAGAACTTTGACTTGCTGCTCAATCTTCGCTTTCTGAGCTTTCCAGGCCCGCCGTTTATCCTTGACGCACAGTTCCAGAGCATCGAAGCTGGTCAAACACTGAATGAAGATGTCCCATACAGCAAAGCTGAGTCTGTGCCAGGTGATTTTTACGTTGGAGCATGGCGGCTGAGCCAGCACGGGGTCAGAGCGGAGGCAGGCACAACCGTTCTTCTTTCTCAGGTTATACCTGTGTCCGCATAACCCGCAGATGACCCGTGAGGTTAGCCATTTCCTCTTGCCGAATCCGAAGCTCTTTTCATGGTTGCGTTTCAGATTGGCCAGTATACGCTCTGCTTGTTTTTCTGATATCCGGGCAGGAATCAGGTTCCTCAGTTCGTAACCACCCCAGTCCCATATCCCGGCATAACGCCTGGCATGACGCAGAACATTGGCCACCGTGGTACGGGTTATTACCTTACCGGCCGGAGTCCTCACGTCTCTCGCCTGTAACTCCCTGGTTATCTGGTTAATACTTTCTCCGCGCAAGGCCTTGTCAAGTATCTCATCGACAATAGTAATGAATGAATCGGTAGCGAACTTCTTGTTGGTAAGGGTATAACCGAGCATACCATAGCCGACGCCGGCCGGAAGCTTACCTTCCGCGGCCGCGCGGCGGCGTCCCGCATTCAGGTTGGCCATTGAAATACCAGTCTGGGTATGTACGCCAAAGGCCTGCAGAACAAAGAGAACGAATTGCAGCGGCTCATCATCCGGCCTGAGCCACTGGTTCTCACGGACGAAGCGGAGAACGAGACCGTTTTTCTTACAGTCGAGTGCGATTTGCAGGGCGGCGTCAAAACGTCGGCTCAGTCTATCGCAGCGGGAGAAGCAGAGACCGTCACACTTGTTCTCCTTCTTGAGGCTTATTGCCTCAGCCATGACCCCATTAAACAAATCTCTTTCTTCAAGATTGATCGTGGCCGGTTCGATAATATCGCGGATAGAGTTTATCCAGTACTCCTGGCTCCGGCCATCGGCGATTAGCTCGCTCTTCTGTATAGACGGACCATAGCCTTCTGCCACCTCCTGACTGCTGCTTCTGGTTAGGCCAATCATCTCCAGTGTCTTATGTTTTACGGCTTTCTCACATGATTCCCTGGCTTTTGTCATTTCCAATCCCTCCCCCCGGTGCTTGTTTCCCATTTCTGCTCATTGGTTAGTCAGTGATTGCCATACAGCATTACGCCTCAGGCGGTGTGCTCCCTGACGCCCTCTTTCAACAGTGGCTCGATTTCCTCAAACCATAGTCCGGCGAAGACTGTCCATCCGTGAACGTACTGGTATTGGGCATTGACCTCAACGAAAGCATCGAGAATGTCGGCAGTCTGCTTGCGTATTGGTTCGGGCTCGCTGGGACGTACCGCCTCAACCAGCCTCTGCTTCACCGTCCTTGGGGCTCGAAGAGTTACTAGGGTTTGCCACCTCGGCAAGGTACCGGATAACCAGTGTGCCCATAAGAAGTCCAGAGCTCCGGGCCGGTCAGCGAACTGCCGTCTGACCTGTGCGGCGACGATTTCCGTGATAACCCTCTCGATTCCCAACTTCGCGAGCAGGCTCGCCGTGATCATCGCATAGGTGGATTTCTGGCGCTCGGGTATTGAAATACCGTCCTCGCTCAGCTCCTTCAGATTCCCCCGCAGTGCTGTGAAGACAGCCTCTTTGTTACCGGTTATGACTCCCCACAGGAACCGCTCGGAGTTACGGAGATATCTTTCCAGTTTCTCACTTTGTCCAAGGTACATCTATGCCTCCTAATCAGAACGCAGGTAATCCAGCGCTCATATAGGTATCATACGCTATTATTTACATTATGTCTATAATATCTTGTAATATTATCTTACAAGAATTATAATAACTTCGGAACCATCAAGGTGCTGAGTACCAACAGCAAACCGTCATTGACCCCGCCAACAAACCGTCAATAAACCGCCAATGACACCCGCCAACAAACCGTCAATAAACCGTCAATAAACCGTCAATAAAGGGGGCTTATTGACGCTCGTTGACGGTACCAATTGACGCATCCCGTTGGCGTCAACCCATGAGACCCCGTCAACGACCCCCGTCAACGACCCCGTCAACGACAAAACACCAACGATACCGTCAACTAACCGCCAATAAAGTTGCTATTTACTTTGCCCGTTGACGGTACTTGTTGGCGCCAATGACATTTGGCGCTGCCAGCGATACAAAAACTGTACACGTGCACCAATAAGCCCAGGTCTTCATTACAAGACCACAGAAGCATATTTAGTGACAATTACTGAAACCTTTAACCCAAATCAAGTACTGTATTTTGAGCTTATAAAAAGGTTCCTTTTTCCACACTCAACATTCTGGCTAAATGTTCAATCTGCACGCGACTACGCCATTGCTCTAGTCAGACTGAGGTTGAGCACACTTAGCAAGATGTTCTAAGCCATCGTGTGCATTCTGCCTCAAGACCCTCAGTGACTTTTCTAGCGGAACAGCGTCACCTTCACTTATTGATAACATCACTTGGTTCACAATCTCTCTCGCCACCGGCATAGCCTGCTTGAGAACCTTCCGTCCCTTGGCCGTCAGCGATACACTGACGAACCTCTTGTCTCTGTTATTGCGTTCAACCCTGACGAGTCCATCTCGTTTCATGCGGTCGATTAATGTCGTGATATTGTGCCGCTCCCTGAATGTCCACTCTGCTATCTGAGAAGGAGCCATGGTCCCACCATTGGCAACCAAGACTCGTAGCACTATTACTTTGATTATCGAGAGCTTCTCTTTTCTGTAGAGAAGAGTGTTGGCATATTTCATTATCGTATCCGACGCTTGCACGAACAATACAAAGGTTCTCAAAATCCTGTCTTCGTGGCCTACATCTATCAACCTGTGTATCCTGTTAACCATTGCTGCTGTTACCGCCTTTCATCAATTCCTGAAAAGAATAGGATATAGCATCCCCTGGCTCGCTGTCAAAGCGATTGAATGGCGCTTCTATGTCTCATCACGCGTGAGTATTTATGCCTATTTATTCTGAAGGAGATCAATTTATTTCCCAAAAGGTGTTGACAATTCATATATGAAGTATTACAATTCTCCTTGCTTAAGTATAGTTCATGTGTGAACTGTATAACTTGAGCCTTAAGTAAATTACAGCATTGGTTTAGGAGACTGAGAAGATGAAACAGGGACACAGGCAATGACTGTTTAGTGATAGTTATCGGTGTCCTTTTTAATTCAGGTTAAATAGGATAATTTAAAGGAGGTAACGCCTATTGAACAGCAGGAATCAAAGCATCATTTAATTGGTTTGCACTATGTTCCAGGTTGAGAGGCAATAAAGAAATCTTAAAAGAAAGGCGGTGAGAAAGAGTGAAAAGGATTGTAATATTCTTGATTGCGCTTGTTTTACTATTGAGTTCGTCTTCTGTTGCCTTCGCAGCAAAACCGGCAACATTCGAGGTACCATATAACCAAGCCCAATTCCAGTGGCGCGCCTGGAACCCCATGCCAAGCGGTACATGGACACCGCTTTACCTGACCGATGACAGCTCATCTGAGTTCGTACTCACAGGAAATGTGCTACACTCGGCTTACGAGTATTCTCCTGCCGTAGCTGACCTGGAGGGGGAGTCCACAGTATACACCTACGACAAGAAGGTGGACCGCTGGATAGAAAGAGAAGGAACAGTCGGCTATAAGTACGAACCATACTATGGCGACTACCCAATAGCGAATTACTGGCGTGGGTATCTGGAATTCGATGGCACCCCAAGTGCGACTAGCTTTGTGCACGGCGTAGCATACCAATGGGCTTACCTGATGGCACCGCAGTCGGTGACTCCATCACTTCCATACGCTATCTGGTGTGACACGATGGATGCTTGGTTGGTCGGGTTCAGCGTTTACCTATGGGACCCCGTTGCACCATCAACACCGTATAGTATGTCATTCCCAGACCCATTCCCAGGACCGGTTCCGGCGAGCAACTTCAATCCGTTAGATCTCTGAAAACCTATAATTTAAGCTGGCCGGATAGACGGGAACTGCTGGCTTTCTGGCAGGCAGTTCCCGTCCTGTTTCGTTCCTATGGGTGGAATCTAACCTGACGTGCTCCCCAAAAACTGACCCGTCATACATGGGAACACTTCACCACCGATCACAATACCCACTGACGGCAGCCCACCCCACACTACCAAAACCAACTAAGCCTTTGATATTAGGTTGCACTGTAATTGCAATTGTGTTGTTTTGTAGCGCATCAAGCAAGCTTTGTATTCCAAGCTACTGCAAAGTAAGTGTGTTGTTTGGGATTAGCCTCATGAAAGCTTCGTAGATGATTGGTGAGGGGGTTATTGGTGCGTTCAGCTATTGACACTCAATCGGAGGATTGCGTATATTAGTTGAAATGGGAAATCTTGGTCTAGTTGTTCTTCAGGAGGTAGCAAAGTGGCCATAGGCAAGCTATACCAAGTTAGCGACAACGCATTCATCACTGAAGTCAATTACAAATTTCAAGATGAATCCGAGACTGGCTGGT
>SDBT01018871.1_pt1 | contig 10824 bp, 11 predicted proteins | sample 2277101 | NCBI WGS metagenome assembly SDBT01 (sample SAMN10404973, study PRJNA504765) | marine sediment metagenome | isolation source: marine sediment core GS10_PC15, 103 cmbsf | place: Arctic Ocean: Southern Knipovich Ridge | collected 2010 | reverse complement strand
ATAATATCAAATGTCAAAGCTCAAAGTTCAAACAAAACCCAAAGTTCAAATGACAAAGCATATGATTTAGAAGAGAAATCCTTTGACATTTAGCCATTTGTCATTCATTTGTCATTTGGATTCTGTCATTTGGATTTTTCTTATTGATTTGGCATTTGGATTCAGCCTTCGTAGTCCGCCTCAGGCGGACGAAGTAGATTTCAATCCCGCGTTCACGCGGGATTGAGGGTAAGGCAATGGAAAAGGACTTAGCAGAATTAGCCGATTATGTGGGGGGTAAGGTCATTGGTAATAAGAGAGTTAAGATAAGCAGTGTGGGATCTATCGATGATGCAGTTGAAGGACAGATTACTTTCATCGCCAGCCCTCGGTACCTGAGCAAACTCAACCAGACCAAGGCCTCCGCCATTATTGTCCCCCCGCAGGTTAAGCGAGCAAAAAAGGCTTTACTGGTTAGCGAGAACCCCTATTTGGCCTGGGCCAAGATTGCTACTTTGCTGAGCCCCGGGCCTCAAGTTTCGCGGGGAATTGCCGGCTCAGCTATGATCGCCCCCTCGGCTAAGCTCGGCAGGGATTTAAGTATTTATCCCTTTGTTTATGTGGGAGAGAGGGTTGAATTAGGTGATCGGGTTGTGCTCCTGCCCGGGGTCTCGGTTGGGGATGATTCCCGGATCGGGGAGGATTCTATTGTCTATGCTAATGCCTCTATTTATCCGGGAAACTGCATTGGAAAAAGGGTAATAATTCACAGCGGAGCCGTTATCGGAAGCGATGGCTTTGGCTTTGTTCCCGAAGGGAAGAGGCATTTCAAGATCCCTCAGAGGGGAGTAGTGGTGGTCGAAGACGATGTGGAGATTGGAGCCAACACCACCATTGATCGAGCGACTCTGGGAAAGACCCTGATCAAAAAGGGTACCAAGATCGATAACCTGGTACAGATCGGGCATAATGTGACGGTGGGGGAGGACTGTATCGTTGTGGCTCAGGTGGGTATTTCCGGGAGCACCAGGATCGGAAATAACGTTACGCTGGCAGGGCAGGTAGGGATCACTGATCATGTTGAAATCGGGGACAATGTTGTGGTGGGAGCTAAATCAGGAGTAGCCAATACCGTAGCGCCTAATCAGCGAGTATCGGGCATTCCTACCATTGCCCATAAAGACTGGTTAAAGGCTAAGGCAATCTTCAGTAAGCTACCGGAACTGCGCAAAACCCTGAGAGAATTGGAGAAGAAGGTTAAGAGCCTGTCCTGAGCCCCGCCTGTGGCGGGGTCGAAGGAACTGGGAGGGGATAATGATCCATAAGACCGCCATTGTTCATCGCAAAGCGCAATTAGCGGAAGACGTTGAAGTTGGCCCTTACACTATCATTGAAGAAAATGTAAAGATCGGGAGAGGAACCAATATTGGACCCCATGTGGTTATCCAGGGATGGACCGAGATTGGAGAGGAGAACCAGATCTTTCAATTTGCCTCAATCGGTGCCCCTCCTCAACATGTAAAGTACCGGGGTGAGCGAACTCGATTAGAGATCGGCAACCGGAACATTATTCGGGAGTTCGTGACAATGAACCCCGGAACTGAGGATGGAGAAGGGGTTACTACCTTGGGGGATAACAACTTCTTTATGGCTTATTCTCACCTCGCCCATGACTGTAAAGTGGGGAATGGTACCATCTTTGCCAACTCTGCGACTTTAGCTGGTCATGTCATCATCGAAGATTACGCCATTCTGGGAGGATTGGCAGCAATCCATCAATTTGTCAGGATTGGCTCCCTGGCGATGATCGGTGCAGGATCCATGGTTCCCCAAGATGTTCCTCCCTACACCCTGGCTGTCGGGGACCGGGCAAGGCTTTATGGATTAAACCTCGTGGGACTGAAACGTCGGGAATTCCCCGATGAGCTAATACTAAAGCTAAAGAGGGCCTACAAGATTGTCTTCAACTCCAAGCTGAAGCTCAGCGAGGCGATAAAAACGGTGCGAGAGAGATTCGCAGACACCCCGGAGGTGAATAATTTTATTGACTTTATTGAAAATTCTAAGCGGGGAGTCTGCCGGTAACCGAGCACAGTAAGCCGTCCCATATGATTCAGCAGGAGAAGAGAGTCTTGATTGTGGCCGGAGAGGCATCAGGAGACCTCCATGGCGCCAACCTGATTAGAATAGTCAAACAGAAAGAACCTGAAGTTGAGTTCTACGGTGTCGGCGGCAGGAGGATGGAGGAGGCAGGAGCAAGCTTATGGTTTAATCTGGAAGAACTTTCGGTAGTAGGGTTTACCGAAATCCTTACCAAATCTGGAGCTATAATTAAGGCTCTTAGCCAACTAAAAAAATCCCTCGCAGAAAGAACACCAAACCTGATAGTCCTAATCGACTTTCCGGACTTCAACCTCATGCTGGCAAAATCAGCAAAAAAAAGATCAATCCCCGTTCTCTACTATATCAGTCCCCAGGTCTGGGCCTGGAGAAGGAAAAGAGTCAATAAAATTGCCCAGGTTGTCAACAAAATGGCAGTGATCCTTCCCTTTGAGGTTCCCATCTACCAGGAAAAAGGAGTGGATGTTGAGTTCGTCGGTCACCCTTTACTGGATGTAATTGAGAAAGAAATGATGCCTCGGGAGGAGGTTTTAATGAGGTTTAAGCTCGACCCGGCTAAGAGACTCATCTCTCTTTTGCCGGGGAGTCGCCGAGATGAGCTAATCCGCTTACTCCCGGAAATGTTAGGGGCGGTTGAGCTTTTAGAGGCAAAATCTTCTGATCTCCAGTTTGCCCTGTTGGCGGCATCTACCTTGGATAGCGAAGAGGTCCAGAATCTTGTTGCTAAAAGCAAGTTAAAAGTTAATGTATTTAGTGATCATCATTATGATCTATTGAGTGCTTCCGAGCTGGCAGTCATTACTTCCGGTACCGCAACCCTGGAGGCAGCACTGCTTAATACCCCAATGGTGGTTATCTATAAGCTCTCACTCATCAGCTACCTGGTTGCCCGGATGCTGATAAAGGTTCCTTACATCAGTCTGGTAAACCTGCTTACCGGTAAGGCAGTAGTGCCCGAGTTGATTCAAACCGAGGCAAATTCAAAAAGAATAGCCGAAGAAGTGGAGAAGATGCTAAACAGTGGGGAGACCATCGGGAGGATGAAGCTTGCCCTGAACCAGATTAGAGAGAAGCTGGGAGAGCCCGGGGCATCAGCAAGAGTAGCAGATATTGTGCTGAAGATGATATAATAAAGAGGTATTTGGGGGATACACCTTAAATGAAAAACTATTGGAGACTGCTTCGGTTTGTAAAGCCATACTGGGCCAGGTTGTCTGGTTCGATGGTCTGCATGGTGATCCTTTCCTTGAGCACCGGTCTGGTAGCTTATCTGATTGGTCCAGCAGTTAAATTTCTGTTCAATCCCCAGGAGTTTATTCTAACCCTGCCGGAGTGGGTGCCGGACTTCTTTAAATTCGAGAGTAACCAGATCTTCTACCTCCTTCCCTTAGCAATTGTCCTGGTCAACTTGGTCAAGGGATTATCCTTTTACGGCCAGGCCTATCTTATGGGCTGGGTAGGTCAGAGAATAGTCAATGACCTTCGTAATAGGCTTTACCAGCATATTCATTCCCTCTCCCTCTCTTTCTTTACCAGGAATCCTACCGGGTCTTTGATCTCCCGAATAACTTTCGACATCACCCTAATTCAAGGGGCGGTCTCCCGGGCGGTAACGGCAGTGCTTCGCGATTCCTTTACCATAATAGTATTGGCTGGATTAGCTTTTTATCTGGACTGGAAATTAGCACTTATTGCCTTCATAGTATTCCCCCTGGCAGTGATCCCGATTGTAAAGTTTGGGAGAAAACTTCGCAAGGTCAGTACCCAGAGCCAGAAGATAATGGGTGTAATTACCAGTATGATCCACGAGACCTTCTTCGGAGCGAGGATAGTTAAGGCCTTCGGGATGGAGCAGTATGAAAACGAGAAATTCTCTAAAGAAACCTTTCAACTGTTTCGGACAATACTGAGAGCCGTTAAGGTGCAATCAATCTCTGCCCCGTTAATGGAGTTATTGGGAGCAATTGGCCTTGCCGGTGCTATTTTGTATGCCAGTTATCGGATCGGTCAGGGAAGTCTTAAGCCGGAGGACTTTCTCTCATTCTTTGCCGCCTTGATGTGGCTTTATCAGCCGATTAAGAAGCTGAGTGGAGTTAACGAGGCCATCCAGGCAGGCCTGGCCGCTGCTACCCGGGTATTCAATATCCTGGATCAGCAGCCGGAGATCAAGGATACCCCCGGGGCCCAAACTCTACCTCCGATATCCCAGGGGATAGAATTCTCCAATGTATCATTTAAATATGAGGATACCTGGGTTTTAAAGAAGGTAAATTTAAAGGTGAAGGTGGGAGAGATGATTGCCCTGGTCGGGATAAGCGGGGCCGGGAAGACCAGTTTGGTTAATCTTATCCCCCGATTCTATGAGGCCAATGAGGGTGCTATTCTGATCGATGAAAAGGACATTCGCGATTTTACCATAGAGTCATTACGGGCCCAGGTGGGCATCGTCACCCAGCAGGTTATCCTGTTCAATGATACGGTCAGGAATAATATTGCCTATGGGGATATTAGCAAATCCGAGGAGGATATTATCCGGGCAGCTAATGCAGCTAATGCCCATGATTTTATTACTAAATTGCCCGAAGGCTATGACACCATAATCGGAGAGGGCGGGGGTAAACTTTCGGGAGGAGAAAGGCAGAGGCTGGCGATCGCCCGGGCCTTATTGAAGGATGCCCCAATCCTGATTCTGGACGAAGCCACTTCCTCTCTGGATGCGCAGTCAGAGGAAGCGGTTCAGAAGGCCCTGGAGACCCTTATGCAGGGCCGCACAACCTTTGTCATTGCCCACCGTCTTTCCACCATCAAGAAAGCTGATAGGATAATGGTCATTGCGAATGGTGAGGTACTGGAGGAAGGTAAACATCAGGAGTTGCTAAAACGGAAAGGGGAATATTACCGGCTTTACGAAAAGCAGTTTACCCCGTTAGAAAGCCCCGCGGCTTGCCCAGGGGATGGATAGTTTTCAGATTCTTTGGCGAACACGGGGTCTAAAGCCTCGCGGGAGCTTCTAACGGGGTTTACCGCAGATTTGACTAAAGAGGCCTCGGTCAATTGAAAAGGCTAAGAAGGGCACTAAAGATCAAACTAGCTTCCTGGGCAGGATGGCTATTTGTTTTTTCCATTAGTAGAACTCTCAGGATAAAAACAGTCAATGAGCAGGTATGGGAAAATCAGAAGAGGGGAGAGAAATTAATATTTGCCTTCTGGCATGGGGATTTATTTTTGTTGGTAGATTATCACAAGCAGCACAGGGCTGCTATTATAACCAGCCTGAGCGAGGACGGAGAAATTTTATCAAGAATTTTAAAAAGGTTTAAATATGAGTTGGTTAGAGGATCGAGCTCCCGGGGAGGAAAGGATGCTCTCAGAGGGATGATGAGGAAACTTGAAGAGGGTTATATATTAGGCATTGCGGCAGATGGTCCGAAGGGACCCCTTCATCAGGTAAAGCCGGGAGTGATATTTCTGGCTCAGCGAACCGGTGGATTAGTCATCCCGGTGGCTGCTAAATCGAAGAGGTTTATCGCCATAAATGGCTCCTGGGACAAGATGAGGGTTCCCCTTCCTTTCAGTCAGGGAGTAGTTGTCTATGGGGAGCCTATTCTGGTGGAGAAAAATAGGGGGAGCGAGCATATTGAACAAAGGAGGGCTCTTTTAGAGGAAAGGTTAAAGGAGTTGTCCGAGCAGGCCCAACAGTATTTTAATTGAATTTTTTTCCTTCAAAGAGGAGAGGATGTATATCATATATAACCTTATTTTACTCCTGATAATCCCGATTATCTCTCCTTTTCTTTTATTTAAATTCCTTACCGACAAAAGGTATCGAATCGGTCTTGGAGAGAGGTTTGGCATTCTTCCCCGGGAGGTAGCTGAGGGAGGAGTGAACCATAACAGTATCTGGGTCCACTGTGCCTCGGTGGGAGAGGTGCTGGCAGCCCGCCCCTTCATCACTGCATTAACTCAGAAGGTTTCAACCCGGCCGATCCTGTTTTCTACGATGACGGCGGCTGGCCGGGAGATGGCCCGGGAAAAGCTGGCGGGCACAAAAGCCAACTTTTACTTTCCCCTGGATCTTCCCTGGGTAGTTAGGAGGACATTTAAGAAGTTAAGGCCGGCTATCGTCATTATTCTGGAGACTGAGTTCTGGCCCAATTTCCTGCGGGAGGCCCACAGGAGGAAGATCCCGGTAGTAGTAATTAACGGGCGAATCTCTCCTGCTTCTTTCAAAAGATACCACTGGGTCAAACCATTTCTGAAGAAGGTTCTCTCAATGGTGGAACTTTTTGCAATGCAGTCAGAGTTCGATAGGGAGCGAATTATAGCCTTAGGAGCCAGTCCGGCTAAGGTGCTGTCCACCGGAAACCTAAAGTTTGATGCTCATCCATCCACAAGCCAAACTGCGGCTTTGCCCGATGAGATAATTTCCTTTCTCTCCCGCTCTGAGCTCTTCATTGCCGGAAGTACCTGGCCGGGGGAAGAAGAGGTTATTCTAAATATTTACCAGGAATTTTCCGAACAGAGCCCCGGGTTAAAACTCCTGCTTGCCCCACGTCACCTGAAAAGAGTGGGAGAGATAGAACGGCTGATCCGGAAGCGGGGCCTGAAGATGGTTAGGCGCTCTGAGATCAACAATGGGTTTGATCCAGAGATCTCGGTAATTCTCCTGGATACTTTGGGTGAACTGGGAGAATTGTATCGCTGGGGAAGGTTCATTTTTGTGGGTGGGAGCCTGGTACCCCGGGGTGGCCATAATATTATGGAGCCGGCCCTTCTGGGGAAAGCAGTTTTTTTTGGTCCCCATATGGATAACTTTCTCGAAGCAAAACAGATCCTTCTCAAAAGCGGAGGGGGAATAATGGTGCGCAGCGCTGAGGAATTTAGAGAGAAGCTTAAGCTCGCATTCGCTGACCCGGAGTGGTTCTCCCGGATAGGGAAAAGGGCTAAGCGTGCCATCATGGAACAAGGGGGAGCTACCGGGAGAAATCTAAAGCTATTAGAGAGGTATCTTTAAGGGTGAGGAGGACCTACAATCTTTTTCGCCAACTGCTCCTTAGGAAAGAAGGAAGATGGTGGCTCAATCTGATTCTAATGCCTCTATTGCTCCTATCTTTTATCTACCATTTCGTTCTTCAAGGAAGAAGTCTCTTTTATCGGTGGGGAATATTCCCGGTCAGAAAGCTTGACTGCCTAACCATATCAGTAGGGAACATAACCCTGGGAGGAAGTGGTAAGACCCCAATGGTGGCCTATCTGGCTGCCGCTCTCAGGAATAAGGGGCTTAAGATTGCCGTCTTAAGCAGAGGATACAAAAGAAAACATCCGGAAAGAATGGCCCTGGTTTCCGATGGTAAGGAGGTTGTCCTGGGGGTGGATGAGGCCGGGGATGAGCCGTATCTACTGGCTCGAAAATTAAAGGGTATCCCGGTCCTGGTAGGCAAGGATCGGTATCAATCAGGTCTTCTTGCTCAGAAGAATTTCTTCGTGGATGGGGTAATCCTTGATGATGGCTTTGCTTATCTGGGACTAAAAAGGGATCTGGATATAATTTTAGTTGATGGTGAAATCGGTTTTGGCGGTAATGAGCTTCTGCCCCGGGGCTTTCTCCGGGAACCCCTCAAGGCCCTTGCCCGAGCAGGGCTTTTTGTTATCAATAGAGCAGAAGAGCCCCGGGAGCTCGAGGGACTTCTCAGACGATACAATCCGGCATCGCCGATCTTTAGAAGCAGCTTCTCCCTCGATAGATTTATTAATATAGAAAACAGCAAGGAGGTTGGGCTGGAAAAGGTGAAGGAGGGTAGGCTCCTTGCATTCTGCGGAATTGCCAATCCCAACTCTTTCCGGCGCTTTCTTCAGAGCCTGGATCTTACCATCGCTGAATTTATCGAGTTTCCTGATCACTGCCGCTACCGGCACGCAGACCTAAAAAGGATAAAAAGAATGGCTCAGAGCCTAAGAGTTGATTATATTGTAACTACTGAGAAGGACGGGGTTAAATTAGAAAGTAGGATAAGGGAGGAAGCCCCTCCCTGGCTGATGCTCCTGATCAAGCTCTCGGTGGATGATGGTGATTCCTTTATGGAGCATCTGTCCCCCTTTATTAGCAGGAAAGGTAGTGGATGAGCTTATGGCCGTTGAACTGGAAGATGCCGCTACGGTCGTCCTCCTGCGCGAGATAGAAAAGTCAGATGGTAATAGAGGAATAGAGGTATATATGACCAAAAGGCATCAAAGCCTGGAGTTTGCCGGAGGTTTTCATGTTTTCCCCGGCGGGAAGATGGATCGTCCGGACCGGGAACCCGGCAATTTAGAAAGATGTAAGGGGCTATGCCCGGAAGATGCCCAGAAAATCCTGGATGATTCCCCTGATCCCTTAAAGAGTTTAGCTTACTGGATTACTGCAATAAGAGAGCTTTTTGAGGAGGCCGGAATTCTCCTGGCATATAATAAAGAAGGAGAACTCATTGATTTTAAGGACAAAGAGCCCAGGGATAAGTTTTCTTCTTTCCGCAGACTTATCCACGGTGGAAAATTTACCATGGGGGAGATGATGGTGAAGGAGGACATATTCTACGCGGTTGATAACCTACTGTACCTCTCCCACTGGATCACTCCCGAGTTTTCTCCTCGAAGGTTTGACACTCGATTTTTCATTGCCCGACTCCCTGAGGAACAGAGCCCCCAGCACTATGAAGATGAGATAACCGAGAGTGCCTGGGCAGAACCTACCCAGGCACTTTTAAGGTGGGAAAAGGGGGAAATGAGTATGATCATGCCGACGCTTGCTACCCTTAAGAGCCTCACCCAGTTCAAAACTCTGGCGGATTTGTTCAATGCTTATAAACCCCGCAATATCCCCCTCTCTAAATCTCCCCCTTTGGAAAAGGGGGGTTAGGGGGGATTTGAAGGGATAGGCGGGGCTTTCCAGCCCCGCTAAGAAGCCAATATGAAGAAGTGTCCTTATTGTTCCAGTGTGATGCGGGGAAGATACCGCGTGTGTCCTCAATGCGGTAGCGAACTCCGGGGGGGCAGTTGGGGAACTATAATTGCAATTTCTCTGACGATTACTGTCGCTTCCGGAGCTTACCTATATCTCCTGGGAGAAGACGGAAGGGTAAAGCTTGTCCGAAGATCCCACCAGGGCGTGGAGCTTGTGGAGAAGAAGTTCAGGGCATTACAGCCTAAAAAATGGATCATCAGTGCCAGGAAAAAGATTGGGAGAAAGAGTGAGAGTAAGGTTGAGAGCCAATTTAGGATTGAGAATGAGGGTAAGGTTGAGATAAAGCTATTCGAATCAGGAAGACTGTCCCGGGGGATGACCAAAAATGAGGCAAGATCTCTTCTGGGAAAACCAGAATACCAAACAGGCCCGGTAGGCAATCCTCCTATTGAAAGATGGGGATACCCGGATCAGGTGGTCGTCTTTGAAAGCGGATATGTCATCGACTCCTTTTACCGGAAGTAGGTGGTAATGGAAGACAAGATCAAAGAGATATCTCAGAGAATACTGGAGTCAAAAAAAGTAGTTGCCTTCACTGGAGCCGGGATCTCGGCCGAAAGTGGAATCCCCACCTTTCGGGGTCAGGGAGGGATCTGGGAGAAATACAGCCCCGCGATCTACGGCAACCTGGCAGGTCTGGCCCTTGTCTTTCTTATCAGGCCAAAGAAGCTCTTAAGATTCGTTACCGAGATCTATGAAACATTCACTGCTGCCCAACCCAATCCCGCGCATCTGGCACTGGGGAGGCTGGAGCAGAGAGACCGGTTAAGTTCAGTTATTACCCAAAATATTGATAATCTGCAGGAAAGAGGAGGGAGCAGGAATGTGATTAAGCTTCACGGTGATCTCTACCGCCTGCGCTGTCTGAAATGCCGAGCCCAGAGACCTCTGGACCCCACCAACTTCGGGTTAGTTCTTCAGGAGTTGAATAGCACCCACCCGGGGAGGCTCGGTATGATTCGAAAAATCCGGGAAGCCATTCCCCGCTGCCTGGATTGCGGCGGGGGGATGCGGCCTGATATTGTCTTCTTCGGAGAGGGCCTTCCCCAGGATGAGTGGCTCCGGGCTCAGTCGGAGGCACAGTCCTGCGATTTGATGATGGTCATCGGAACCTCAGCCCTGGTATATCCTGCCGCCAGTATTCCCCACCTGGCCAAAAGCAATGGTGCCACCATAGTGGAGATAACTCACGAGAAGAGTTCGATATCTTTCTTTGCTGATTATATCTTGCTGGGAAATGCCGGGGAGCTCTTGCCGCCGATTGTCGAAGCAGTAGAAAGAGGCCTTCCTAAATAAAAAATCCGATAGGATTTTCATTTTAACATTCCCACTTTTCGGTAGTATCAAGTATTGACCTTTAAAAAACTGGATAGGCGGGGCTTTCCATTCCGCCTTAGGCGGAATAAAGCGATTCGTATAATGTAGGGGCCGATCCTGAGCCCCTCGCCCCGTTCGGGATAAACTCCGTCGAAGGGATAAGGGTGGACACGGAGGTCCACCCCTACGGGCACCGGCTATCCTGTGGAAGGAACTTTTAGAATTATCGGGGAAAGTCTTGTTAGAGCCATTTTCGTTGTTAAGAGGGCGAGTATACATGCAGAGTATAGAGGCTTCGGAAAAAACTTTACCCCAAAATAGAACGGTTTTTCAAGGTTTGCGGGGCATTGCTTATGGGAAAGGCAGAAATTCACCCCCACCTTAATCCTCCCCCATCAAGGGGGAGG
>SDBT01018870.1_pt1 | contig 10824 bp, 10 predicted proteins | sample 2277101 | NCBI WGS metagenome assembly SDBT01 (sample SAMN10404973, study PRJNA504765) | marine sediment metagenome | isolation source: marine sediment core GS10_PC15, 103 cmbsf | place: Arctic Ocean: Southern Knipovich Ridge | collected 2010 | reverse complement strand
TTCCACATAATTCGATAGCTTTTTCATCTTCTGGTCTCCTGATGTTGGTTTGTTTGTTTTTCTCTATTTTACATCAGGAGACCTTATCTTAACAGTGTTTTTTCCTTAAGGAAGTGCCATTCCTCATAGACCCATAGACTCATAGACTCATAGACTCATATCCGCACGTCATTAGAAGGCCCTTTATCCGCCCTGGCCTGCGCCCGTTCCAGTTCTTTTTCCCATGTCAGGTGACGGTATTCAGCCGGACCGGACGTTTTGACCCAGTCGATGAAATCCTCCCAGATAGCCAGACTCCATTGTGTGTCTATCTGAGCTGTTATGTAACGCTTCTCATCAAGCCGGACGAAGCCAAATATGTCGCGCACGTGCGATTTTTCGGCTGAGGTAACGCTGGTTTCAGCCAGATGCGGCGGAATGAATAAAACACCTGCGGGTGTTCCCAGCACGACGTCGCCGGGCATACAGATGGCATTCCCAATACGACAGGGGGCGTTCATTCCCACCATAGTCACATCCCCGATTCCGGTGGGATCATTGCCGCGATAGAACGTCTGTATCGAATCGATCTCCATCACCTGCTCCAGGTCGCGAATGCCGCCCCAGATTACCGAACCACCCCGCTTGGTGCGCGAGGCCACTGCTGTTGATAGGTTGCCGCCCACGTATGTTCCCCTGTGGATTTTGTCGAACAAATCCACCACCAGGACGTCGTCCTCCTGCAGCGAATCCACCACCCAGGCGTTGAAGAAACCGCGCCGCCCCTCTTCCTTCTGCCCATATTTTAGCAGGCACTCATGCAGGTCGGGGCGCATGGGCACCATAACGGCGGTTACGGCGCGACCCACCATTTTTTTATTGGGATGAACCATCTTGAAATCGCCCTGAAACTGGTATCTATAGCCCTTATGAAATATAGAACTCCATGCCTCTTCCAGAGTGACATTTTGCATCCGGCGCAGTATATCGGTAGGCACTTTAGGTCTGCCGTTGGGAAAACGCTCTCCCTCCCAGAGCGGAGTAATCTGAATTATATCCTCGCGGTTGTCGAACCTCATAGTTGATCTCCTTATTATATTGAATCCATGAGTTCGCGCATACCCGTTCCCTGCTGTTTGCACCAACTGAATATAATTCTGATGTCCCAGCCAATGCAGAAGTGGCGAACGCCCATATCCAGATAGCGTTTAGCTTGATCAAAGCTGCCAATCTCTATCCTGGGATGCACGCCCGCTTTCAGCGCCATCTCGATCATACGGTGATGCGCTCCTCTGACATCTTCGTGTCCTCCCTGTCCCGGCACGCCGATACTGATGGAGTAGTCGCTAGGGCCGAATTGCAGCATGTCCACCCCTTCCACGGACAGAATCTCCTCCAGATTCTCCATCGCGCCTTTTTTCTCGATCATCAGGGCAATAACGGTGTCATTGAGCGCCTCAGTCCAGGCCTTTGAGCCACCTTCCAGGACATAACCAACGTTCCGTCTCATACCACAGCCGTGTATTCCACCGGCCTCCGGTGTCTCAGATCGCACCAAACGCACGCACTCCCGCGCATCGTCAGCAGATCGAACGTCAGTAAATAGAACGTTCTGGATGCCGGAGTCTATGGATCGCTGTGCGATGAATCCACGAGTCTGCTCCTCCACCTTCATCATGGAGGACATATCCGGGAACAGATCAATGGCTCTGCCGAAATTATCCAACTGCTCCAGGCTGAACGAGGAGTATTCGCCCACATATTCGATATAGTCAAACGCGTGTGAATGACCAATAATCTCCACCATGCCCGGCCACGGACAGATAACGTGCGTGCCGATAGTCGGCTTACCTTCATTTAGCAATTGCCTGAGTTTATTCGGTTTCATTTTTCCACCTTTCTACAGATGGCAGTGTAAGATTTTCACCGCAGAGGCGCAGAGAGCGCAGAGAGGACGGAGAGATATAGATTTTATATATCCCTCCCTTTTTCTTTCCGGCTTTCTGGCCTTCTGGCTTTCCGGCTTTCTCTTTATCTCCGCGGTGAGTCTTCTTTTATAGCAGATCCGCCACCCATTCAATGTCCAGCTCCTGGAGCTTCCCTCTTCCGGGAACTCCAGTCTCTCTATCCCATCCCATCATGTCGTAATACATGCTCACGGCGTTGCTCAACTTTTCCTCGCCATAGCCTCTACCAGCCAGCGGGCCAGATGGGAGTTCCTGATGAATCCGTTTTGGGAAGACGTCATCGGCTTTGGTAAAACCTTCCCGCACGTTGAAAGCACGGGTCATGGTAAGGGTGCGCTCACCGACTTTCATCATATCCCAATCGCCCATCTCCCATCCGGTAATAGCATGGATGATGTCCATAAAACGTCTGCGGTTGTATGGCAGGAATATGCACATACCTGCACAGTTGCGGAAGCTGCTCCAGAACTGCCTGTGGATGAACGATCTCACCTTGTCGGGGCCCATATCCCACGAACGGGAATCGTGCATGCCCTGCATGTGATCTGCTCCTGTGGGAGAGATGGCGTAACCCATACCCATGCCGGGCTTAAATCTGGGCATGTGCATGGGGAATTCCTGCCCTTTGCTGTGCATGGCAAATTCCGATGCTCCCTTGCCGATCTTCTCAGCAGCGCGCTTGCAGCCTTCTGCCAGCAGATCGCCTATTCCCTGCCGTTTGGCAATCATTTCCACCATTTTCACCATAGCGTCAGCGTTGCCGAACGTGAGCTGGATGCCGTCAGTATCCTTCTCCGTTATAAGCCCGTTCTCGAAACATTCCATAGCAAAGGCGATGGTCGTGCCAGTACCTATAGTATCAAGCCCGTAGGCATTGCACAGCTCGTTCCCCTTTGACACGGCGGCCAGATTGTCTATACAGCAATTAGAGCCTAACGCTCCCAGGGTTTCATACTCAGGTCCGCCGTATGCCGGGTTCACCTTGTATGGCTTATCCACCTTGACCACGCGCTTGCACTTCACCGGACAGGCATAGCAGGTGCCGCGGTTGATGAGAATAGTGTCCAGCATAGTCTGACCGGATATGGCCTCGGCTCCCTCGAAAACTCCCTCCTGGAAGTTCCTGGTGGGGAGGCCACCGCCCCGGTTAAGTCCCGTCACGTTGGAAGGGGTGCCCAACAACTGCATGCCTTTGGAATAGTTCTGGCTGAGCCAACTGACTATCTCCTTTATTTCGCCCGGATCAGCCAAAGCCGGCGGCTTCTTCCCCCTTGCCGCTATGCCTTTCAGGTTTTTGGAACCCATAACTGCGCCCATGCCAGTACGGCCATAAGCATGAGTTACATCGTTGAGAATGCAGGCTACTCTGACCTGATTTTCCCCGGCAGGGCCTATTAGCGCCGTTTTTATGTTTCTGTCTCCCAACTCCTGCCTCATGGCTTCCTGGGTTTCCAGCGTAGTCTTGCCCCACAGTTGGCTTGCATCTCTCAGTTCTGGCTCACCGCCACCAAGCCACAGATAGACCGGCTTTTCTGATTTCCCCTCGATGATGACGGCATCATAGCCAGCGCGTTTGAGTTCTGGCCCCCAGTAGCCTCCAGCTTCCGCTTCACCATAGCCACCAGTAAGCGGAGATTTGGCTCCCACGCTGTTGCGCCCGCTGCCGCCTATCCTGCCGCCGGTGACCACACCTGTCGCGAAGATCAGCTTGTTATCGGGTCCCAGTGGGTCTATTCCCGGCTGAAGCTCCTTTAGCAGATAGTATCCAATGAACCCACGACCGCCTATATAGTGGCGATAGAAGTCGTCGCCGGGTTCTTCTGTGGACATCTGCTTGTTACTTAAATCCACTCTTAAAATTTTGCCGTTGTATCCGTAAGCCATCTTGCTCCTCCTTATCACATTGGTTTAAATCAGTGTTTATCCGTCCTAATCCGTGAAAATCCGCGTGCCATTTCAGCCACAAGGAAATCGTCAATTTGCGGCATTATACTCAGGTATGCTGCAAACGTCAAGGTTTTTTCTTGCTTCAATGGTATCTGCTATCCAAAAGCCACGTTCTGATCTGAATCCTGTTGCTATTGACGCGACAACTCCTATACGGTATAATTATTCATATTTATCAACAGCTATTAGCAAATATGTTTAAGGAGGCACGTCATTAACAGAAAAGAAAAAATCATCGTCTCATTGGCCTGTTCTGGCCATGCTCTGACGCATATGTATATGCTTATTCTGCCAGCGCTGTTGATCCCGATTGGGGATCAATTCGGTGTGAGCACCGCGCAGATCACATATCTGGCGACGATCTGCTATTTTCTCTATGGTATAATGGCCCTTCCGGGTGGGTTCCTCGCGGATAAATTGAGCTATAAGGTCGTTTTAGCGATGTTCTTCATCGGAACTCCTGCGGCGGCGTGTATTGTGGGATCAGCGCGTTCTGTGACGAGCCTGGGCATTGGCCTGGCTTTGCTGGGTACATTCGCTAGCCTCTACCATCCATCTGGACTTGCGATGATCTCCCACGGCGTCAGAGAACGCGGCAAAGCGCTCGGCCTGCATGGGATGTGTGGTAACCTCGGGCTTGCGCTCTCACCTATCATGGCTGGAATTTTGGCCACACGCTTCTCATGGCGGCAATCGTATTATTTTCTTTCGCTGCCGGGTTTCATTGCAGGCGCGGTGTTCCTTCTGATATCGCGAACAGCCTTAAGGATGGAACAGCCCGATGCAGCTTCGCCCAAAGACCTCACCAAGAATGTCCCTCAGCAATCAAAACAGCGTTTTACGATCTGGTCGCTGATCCTGTTGTATGCTGCAATGACACTGATGGGCTTTGCCTATCGCGGAGTGGTTACTATGCTGCCCACTTATCTGGGTAAGTTTAGTATTGGATTGGAACTCCAGAGTGACCTGGATAATGGCAGAGTTTCTTCGGGCTTGCGGCAGGAGTTTAAGAATAACAAAACTGAGCTTTCACAAAACGCCACCATTCCAATCGAAGAATCGAGACTCGGATCGAAATGGCGGATAGAAGATGAGGGTAAGAATTACACTGTAATAAATGAAAAAGGTAGCTTGAGCGTCTATGGCCGTCGCACTGCCAGAGGAGTTCTGTTTGCCACAATGGTTTATCTGGTTGGTATGCTAGGGCAGTACATGGGCGGCTATTCTTCCGATAGATGGCGGAAAACTCGGCTGTATCTGCTGTTCAATGCGGTAAGTTTGCCATTTATGATCCTGGTTGGCTTGTCCTCCGGTACGCTGATGGTTTACATTGCAGCGTTGTTTGCTCTGTTCCATTTTGCCAACCAGCCTGTGGAAAACAGCCTGATCGCTCAATACACCCCACCTGGTTTGAGAAGCAGTAGCTATGGCCTCAAGTTCTTCTTTACATTTGGCCTTGGGTCCTTCGCATCGGCCTTTTCCGGATACGTCGCTGATCATTTCGGGTTCAGTTCAGTGTTTCTCGCTCTGGGCGGCGTAATCTTCCTGGTAGTTCTGGTCGTTGCATCACTTGGTATTGTCGCGAAGGAGACGAGGATTGAAAAATCGCAGTAGAAAGACGCTGGAGGGTGTGGATGGCACGTATGCCCGGTCGCTTTATCGGGCATCCGGGTTCACGGACTCCGATCTGAGGAAACCGCTGGTAGCTGTAGCCAATTCATGGACTGAGGCAAATCCCGGACATTCCCATCTGAGGGAACTGGCGCGGCATGTCAAAAGCGGAATTCTGGCGGCTGGTGGAACGCCTGTGGAGTTCAACACAATCGCTCCCTGCGATGGCATTGCTCAAGGCGTGGGAATGCACTATGTGCTCCCCAGTCGGGAGATAATAGCCGCTTCGGTGGAATTGATGGTGCAGGCACACCAATTCGATGGGATGGTCATGCTGTGTTCCTGCGACAAGATCATCCCGGGGATGCTCATGGCGGCCATCAGGTGCGATATTCCTACCATCTTTCTAACCGGCGGAACAATGCTGCCCTTTAATTCGCCAGATGGAACGATGGTGGCGTGTGACGTAAAAGAGGCCATAGGAAGGCATAAATCAGGTGAGATCAGCGAAAGCGAACTGGCCTGGATAGAAGCTAACGCATGTGGCAGCGCGGGCGCTTGCAGTATGATGGGAACAGCAAACACTATGAGCTGCATAGTGGAAGCTCTGGGCTTATCCATGCCCGGCTGTGCCACTATGCCGGCTGTTAGCTCTGCCAAACTGGCATCAGCCAAACTCGCAGGTGAGCAAATATTGCGGATCATGGAGGAAGAGCTAACGCCACGTCAGATTATTACAGAAGAGAGCATACACAATGCCATAAGAGTAGGGGTAAGCGTGGGTGGATCCACCAATATGCTGCTGCATATCCCGGCAACGGCGCGAGAGGCTGGCATCACGATTCCTATGGAGTTATTCGATAAACTCAGCCGGGAAACGCCGCTTCTGGCAAAGTTTAAACCTGCGTCCCAATACAATCTGCTGGATTTCCACGAAGCCGGGGGAGTGCCCGCCCTCATGAAAGAAATGGAAAGTCTGCTGACGTTGGATCTTCCCACTGTGACATGCAAAACGCTGCGGGAGAACCTATTGCAGGCCTGCGTCACGCGTCGGGAGGTTATTCATTCTCTGGATAATCCTATCGCATCAGAAGGCGGGATCGCCGTTCTTCATGGTAGTCTGGCTCCGAAGGGCGCTGTAGTGAAGCAGAGCGCGGTTGATGAGCAGATGCTGGTGCACTCAGGGCCTGCAAAGGTATTTGACTGCGAGGAAGACGTCCGGGATTATATGTCAGCAAAGCGCGTCCAGCCCGGTGATGTCCTGATCATAAGATACGAAGGTCCCAGAGGAGGCCCAGGAATGCGTGAGCTATCTATCCCCGCTGCAATACTCATAGGGATGGGACTGGGAAATTCTGTCGCCATGATAACAGACGGCAGATACTCCGGGGCGTCGCGAGGGCCGTGTATTGGCCACGTCTGTCCGGAAGCCGCGGTGGGTGGTGCAATTGCTTTGGTACAGGATGGCGATATTATAGATATTGACATTCCAAACAGACGTTTAGACATTCGTGTGTCAGTATCAGAGTTGGAGGAGCGCCGAAGCAAATGGATTCCGAAAATGGCCAAAGAGCGTAGCGGCTTTCTTGAACTTTACCGCAGAATGGTTACCGGAGCGGATGAAGGAGCGGTTCTCTAATGAGACCAGATGGTAAATGATCACACTTGACAATCCCTTTGGCTGCGGCTAAAATTTTGTATGACTATTCCAGCGGAGGTACTATTATGTTAGCGTATAAACTTAGAGCATTTATATCTGTGATCTTTGCAATAATCCTTGTCGGTATTCTCTGCTCTTCATCATCAGGCCAGGAAGGCGGGAAGGTTGCGGTTTTGTATTTTGCCGACCACAGTGGATTTGATTCGGGTGGAGGCTGTTTGTCCATCTGGCCTCTGAGCGTTATTTTTGGGAAAGGCACAGAACAGGAAAAATGGGATCTCGAGTCCGGCTTCCGGGACATGCTCAACGAAAAACTGATTGAGGCTGGCTACCACGTAATCAAACCGGGTAGTGTAAACAAAGCACTTCTGGAAATTGGGGAGGAAAATTCGGCGGCTTTGGCCCGCAGTTTGGACGCGGATGTCATGATCGTGGGCGATATCAGGAAATTCCAACAGCATCGTACACGCGTCAGTTCACAGGGTCCCACTACACTCGGCGCCGGTGGCGGTATGCAGATGGTTGCTATGGGCGGGATCGGCGGATTTTTCTACTCGGCAAGCGTCAATACGAATGTGGCACTCTACGATAGCTCAGGCGACGAACTGGAAAGCTCAGAGGTCAGCTCCAAGAAGAACCTGCGCGATTTCTACATGGGAATAGGCCCCATGACATATCATAGGGGTGATAAAAAAGAGAAAGACGATGGCTCAGAGCAACAGCACCCCATCGTTGACTATAAGAAACTGGATGCCATAAAATTCGGCACTGATGAGTATAAGAACAGAACGCTTTTCGGCATGGCTACTACCGACGTGATGGACAACATCGTCGCTAAAGTTGGGGAGTATCTGGAACCGGCGGAGCTGTCCACTGCTCAAGGGAAAATCATATACGTAGGAACAGGAGAGCGTCTCAAAGAAAATGAAGTCTACATAAATCTGGGATCTGGCGACGGCTTAAAAGAGGGGCTTAAATTGGGAGTATATGTCAAAGGCTTACAGCTCACAGATCCCGACACTGGCGAGGAATTGGGCACAGTTGCTGAGGAGAAAGTAGGCTCGATCAAGATATCCAAAGTCGAAGCCGAGCATCTGTCATTGGCTGAAATAGTCGAAAAAACCAGCCAGATCGAACAAGGCAATATTGTAAAGCGAGACTGAGCAGAGGAGAGCAAATGCTATGCTCAAGTTAAAAGAACGTTATATAGTTGACGAGAAAGGCAATCGTGTTGGGGTGATCTTAGACATTGAGGATTACCGAAAATTGCTTGCAGAACTGGAGGAACTGGAGTCCATTTGCGCCTATGATGCTGCTAAAGCTTCTGGCGAGGAGGCCATTCCATTTGAGCAGGCGGTGGCCGAGATTGAGAGAAAGCGTGCAAACAACATTGAATTGCCTCCAGCAAAACCCATAAAGGAGATGCGTGGTTTTCTCAAAGGCATTGACACAACGATTAAGCGTGACCCGGATCGGATATGAAAGGAGGCCTAACAGTGAACAAGAGACCTCCACTAAAATACTGCAAACACTTGATGGCTGGTGGTAGACGTTTTCATCCGCCGCTTATCGCGAAGGTTATTCATGAGTACCGCTCATCTCCCATACCGCATAACAGATGGGAAGCTGTCTGCAATTACATAAAGGAACGACAACCGGAAGACTATAAAAGAGCCTGGGAAGCGATAGAGGATGGGAAACCGTAGCATATAATCTGGACTTCTAGAAAGGGGAAAACATGGAGTTATGTTATCTTACAGCTCATGAGATACACGATCTGCTGATCAAGCGCGAGGTGAGCGCGGTGGAAGTTGCCGAATCGGTTTTTCAGCAGATCGATAAGGTGGAGGACGTCATCCACTCATATACCACGCTAACCAGAGACAACGCTATGGCAACAGCAGCGGCTGTTGACGCTAAAATCGGAGCAGGGGAAGAAATCGCGCCATTAGCGGGAATTCCTATTGCCGTCAAGGACATTATGTGTACCAAAGGCGTGCTTACTACCTGCGGTTCCAAGATACTGTCGAATTTCATCCCGCCCTATGACTCTACTGTGGTGAAAAAACTGAAGGAACAGGATGTTGTCATCGTTGGGAAATCCAACATGGACGAGTTCGCGATGGGATCATCCACAGAGACGTCACATTATGGTATAACGCGTAATCCGTGGGATCCCAGCACCGTGCCCGGCGGCTCCAGCGGCGGATCAGCTACAGCCACTGCTGCCGGTGAAGCCATCTGCGCGCTGGGATCGGATACTGGCGGATCAATACGTCAGCCAGCATCGCTATGCGGCGTGGTTGGGATAAAACCAACCTATGGTAGAGTCTCCCGATACGGCTTGATAGCCTTCGCCTCATCTCTGGATCAGATAGGCCCCTTCGGAAGGGATGTAACCGACTGTGCCCTATTATTGAATGTTATCAGCGGCAGAGACAAGATGGATTCCACTTCCGTGGACTTGCCGGTTCCGGATTACACCAAAAGTCTCATCAATGACGTGAAAGGGATGAAAATCGGCATTCCAAAGGAGTATTTCGTTGATGATGGCATGGATCCGGAAGTCACGGAAAAGGTGCGCGATGCTATCAAAATATTTGAGGATCTGGGGGCAGTGTGCGATGAAGTGTCACTACCAAATACAAACTACGGAATAGCTGATTATCAGATCATTTCCCGTGCGGAGGCAAGCTCCAATCTCGCCCGGTTTGACGGGACTCGCTATGGCTACAGAACTCCTGAGGACGTTGCTTCGCTGAAGGAGATGTATAAGAAGACGCGGAGCGAGGGCTTCGGCGCAGAGGTCAAGCTGCGAATCATGTTAGGCACCTACGCCTTGAGCACCGGCTACTACGACGCGTACTATCTAAAGGCTCAGAAGGTGAGGACACTCATTAAGAACGATTTTGACGAGGCGTTCAAGACGTTTGATATTCTGTTGACGCCAACATCGCCCACAACGGCATTCAAGATCGGTGAGAAGATGGATGATCCGCTCACCATGTATCTCTCGGATATTTTCACCGTCAACTGCAATATAGCGGGAATACCGGGCATGTCTATGCCATGCGGGCTTAGTTCCGCCGGAATGCCTATTGGATTGCAGCTCCTGGCAAAGCCCTTTGACGAAGAAGCCATATTCAGAGCAGCTTATACATTCCAGCAGAATACAGAGCATCATTTGAAAAGACCACGTTTGGCGAAGAATTAAACACGAATGACACTAATGGACGAATAACACTAATGGATAAATTGATCTATCGGGAATTGTCCTATAAAGTAATGCATGGAGTATTTGAGGTACATAATACTCTTGGTCCGGGGTTCGCTGAGAAGATATATGAGCAAGCATTGTGTTATGAACTGGAATTGAGCGGCATTCCTTTCAAACGGCAGGAAATAGTGGAAGTCACTTGCAAAGGAAAAGTTATTGGCACTCATCGCCTCGACTTGATTGTGGACGGCAAGATTATACTCGAACTGAAAGCTGTATCGGGAATAACCGATGTGTTTAAGCAGCAAGTGCTATCGTATCTAATACTACTTTGTCATTTAGCCGAAGTAGCCCAAGATTCTATCTTGGTTTTCCGATAAGAAGCCAACTTAGAAAGTTGGGCTACAGGTACATCACGCAGAATTTGGTACAAAAACGCTAAA
>SDBT01018869.1_pt1 | contig 10824 bp, 8 predicted proteins | sample 2277101 | NCBI WGS metagenome assembly SDBT01 (sample SAMN10404973, study PRJNA504765) | marine sediment metagenome | isolation source: marine sediment core GS10_PC15, 103 cmbsf | place: Arctic Ocean: Southern Knipovich Ridge | collected 2010 | reverse complement strand
TGGATCGAGGTCTTTTATAACAGAATAAGACGTCACTCAACTTTAGGATACTTAAGTCCGGTTGACTATGAGAAGAAAAAACGTTAACCTAATTAATGTGTCCACAAAATCGGGGGAACCTCAATTTTGACCTACAACTCCACTAAGGACTTCTCGAAATCTTCGACTACGAACTTTTTGCCTTTGCTGTCGGCCAGCTTCTGTTGCCATGATTTTTTAGCTGGCATGATTACCACATCTATCTATCGGTTCAAAGTAAATAGCTATCGATATTCCGTACGGTCGGGCGACCCGACACGACAGAATTACGGATGATTTTCAGCGAATCAAAACCACTTTTATAACCTCCTTTCTTCTCAAATCGCTTAACTGAATGAAATAATTGCCAGACGGAAGGTTCCGCCAACCGGTCCAATTCCAGTCATTCCATCCCGATCTCCCTGTTACTCCGAGATTTTCAGAGTGAATCTTCCGGCCCATTATGTCATATATTGTTACTTCAAGATTATCATCTGGATAGCCGAAATACGTCACTATAAGTGCATCATTTGATGGATTCGGCCAGACGGATAAGTGGCTCGAAAGTTGAGTTTCGTTTTCGTTCTCCACGTCAGATTGAAAAGAAACCCAGAACGAATATAGCGAATCCGGCGCCTCCGGCGGACTAACGGTGACATTGCTCATTTTGTCCCTCAAAGTGATGAAATACTCTACAAAGGAGCCGGGCTGTTGGCCCGAAATGGCGGAACTAAATATCGTCCCGCCGCAATAAGTGAAATCAGCCGTGTCAAAAGGAGCGCCATTCACCCGATAGGAAAGTGCAACCGCCAGCGCCCCCTTCTCCACCGAGATGTTGTCATATGCAGATACTTTCACCTCGTATTGGGAAGCTGTGTCAACTATACCTTCCGGCCCTTCGAACGCCAGAAATCGGGGCGGTATCGTATCCGGTGATGAGTAGTTTATGAGAATCCTTTGGACACCGTCGCCGGAACACGCGAGAAATAGATCTAAATCGCCATCGCCATCGGCGTCGAAAGGCTCCACCCACCGGGTGCTGGCTTCGGTTTCAGGAATCCTCTCATCAGCCCGACTAAAATATCCCTGACCATTATTGAGAAAAAGATGATCCCGAACTTCTATGGAATAGCCAGCATAAATATCTATATCGCCGTCGTTGTCATAATCCCCCAACCCCATCCTATTGGGGCCGCCATACTCTGGACCTAAATTCTCCAGACGATCATCGGTTTCATCCACCAATCTTCCCCCATAATTGATAAGTATGCCAAGATCGATGATACCGGAGATAATTACATCCAGATCGCCGTCGCTATCAATATCAGCCGTGTCTATCCACCTTGTTCGCCGATCGTCTATTCTGCCTTCCTCAAAAGGGATAAAATATCCATCCACGTTCTCCAATCCCCGAATGTGAAGAACAGACGGATCATTCATCCAACATAACAATAGGTCCAAATCCAGATCGTTGTCTATATCAACTGCAGCGCCCCAACCGTCGAACAAGGTATCCGGAGGCATCCGCTCCAAAGTCACGTCCTCAAAATAACCCAGACCATCGTTAAGGAGATAATGGTTCAGGCCGAATGTATAGCCGCATATTGTGATTACATCCAGATAACTATCACCTGAAAAATCACCGAAGACAAAGCCAACATTGCCGCATGCCAGAGGGGGAAAACGTTCCGCCGTCTCATTCGAGAAATAGCCTGAACCGTTATTAATAAAAAGCAGGTCCTGATTATGCTCGGAGCCAACATAGATGTCATAATCGTTGTCCCCATCGATATCGCCGAAACCCATATCGACCGAAAGAAACGAGGTATCGGGTAATCTTTCCTCGTTCTCCTGGGTGAAAAACCCTCTTCCGTCATTGATAAACAGATAATACGGTTGATAAGGGGGAATAGCCGCCCAGGTAGCCCCCATTATATCCAGATCCCCATCCCCGTCTATGTCCGCGACATCAGCTCTTGCGGAAATGGAGGTCTGCTGTGGTAATCGACGGTCGGTTTCATCGAGGAAATAATGCTCCTGGGCGATTGCGGGGATAGCCAGTAGCAGGCAAACTAATATGGTAACCACTTCTTTCATATCTAGAGAAGATGCTCCTTTTTCTCAACAATAGAAATATAACTAATTGAGTCTATTTAGCAAGGCTATATTATGCTCAATAACAAGATGAAATCAGCGCTGAGTTGTCCTGATCTCCAGAATACTCTCCACCAGCTCGGCAAGTCTATTCGTCGGAAGCTGGCATTCTTTATCGGATAGCGCTTTCGCGGGATCGGGATGAGTTTCGACGAAGATGGCATCGACACCAACCGCCACCGCCGCACGCGCCAGCGGAATGATGAACCTGGGGTCGCCGCCGGAGGAGCCGCCCGCCGCCCCCGGCTTCTGCACCGAATGAGTGCAATCGAACACCACCGGAAAACCTAACTCCGCCATGATCAGGAGACCTCGAAAATCAACCACCAGGTCGCGGTATCCGAAACTGGTTCCCCGCTCGGTGAGCATAATCTTATCGTTACCCACCGATAGCGCCTTTTCCGATATCGGCTTCATATCCTCCGGCGCCAGAAACTGGCCTTTTTTGATGTTCAATGGCAGCATGGTTTTAGCTGCCGCCATAACGAGCTCGGTCTGACGGCAAAGAAATGCCGGTATCTGCAGGCAATCGACGATGTCGGAGACCATCTCGATCTCTTGCACGCTGTGAATATCTGTCAGGATAGGAAGATCGAATTTCCCTTTGACATCCTGTAATATGGAGAGCGCCTTGCCAATCCCCATGGTGGAGAATGATTGCCCCGACAGGCGATTGGCTTTCATATACGACGATTTGAATATTACGGGGATCTTATATTTATCGCGAACTGCCACAACCGTCTCGGCTGCTTTAAATGTTATAATCTCAGATTCAACGGCGCACGGCCCGGCTATGAGCGCCAGCTGGTCACCTCCGACCGTCACATTGCCTATTCTGACTTTCTTTTCGGCCATTCCTTCTCTTCAACCCCTATTACCTGCCAGATAGAATTCTTACCCTTGTGTTTGTATGGTCTTTCCATTGTCAGCACTATGATCTTATTCGGCAGCTCCACCTCCACTCTGGCGTGGAACAACCCTTCCCCCAGGATAATGACATCCGATGTCGAGACTCCCTTCTCGACAAATCCCATCTCGTTCACAAAAGATGAGGCCGCAGCCTTGACATCGGTAAACCATTCGAATTCGGAAGAATCGACGCGACTCTGGTAAAATTCTGACATCCTCTCATCCGGGAAGGGTAATGGAATTTTATCCTCTGCGGTATTATCCGCCCCTTTGCAGCCAAACCACGCCAGAGCGCCGGCGAACGCAAGCATCAGAAATCCTGAGGATAATTCTCGAATTGAGTTCAAAATCAATCCCCCAGCGATTTTTCTATTTTCTGAGCATCTTTGTTCCTAACCTGCTTATACTCCAGGGCCGCACCGACAAGCCCCGCGAATAACGGATGAGGATTCATGGGATGGGATTTCAATTCCGGATGAAACTGGCATGCTATGAAGAAGGGGTGAGACGGCAACTCGATTATCTCCACCAGGTTTCCGTCCGGCGAAAGGCCCGAGAATACCATACCCGCCGATCCCAGTTTCTCTCTGTACTCGTTATTGACCTCGTAACGGTGGCGATGACGCTCGTTTATATTTACGGCTCCATACAGCTTTTGCGCCAGTGTCGCAGGGACAATCTTGCAAGGATAGCGGCCAAGCCTCATGGTTCCACCCTTGTCGGTTATTTTCTGTTGCTCGTCCATGAGATGAATGACAGGATGCGCCGTCTTAAGGTCGAACTCCGAGGAATTGGCAGACTTCAGACCGGCCACGTTTCTGGCAAAATCCACCACCGCGCATTGCAGGCCCAGACATATGCCCAGGAACGGTATGTTGTTCTCACGGACATATGTGACGGCTTCAATCTTTCCCTCGATGCCCCTTTCCCCGAATCCCCCCGGAACCAGGAGGCCATCGATATCGGACAGGTGAGCTTCGGCTCCATCTTCGGAGATCGATTCAGATGATATCCATTTGAGGCTTACCGACGATTTATGGACCGTGCCGGCATGCACGAAGGCTTCAATGATAGATTTATAAGCATCCTTCAAATCGATATACTTCCCGCATATTCCTATTTTGACCACATGCTCCGGGTTCTTCAGCCGCTGAACCATGGACGTCCATTGCGATATATCGAGATCTTTGCATAACAGCTTCAGATAATGAACCAGAATATTATCGACAAGCTCTTTGTGGAATTCGATAGGAAGCTCATAGATTGACTCTACATCGAGATCCTGAATCACTGCCTCCGGTGGTACATTGCAGAATAACCCGATTTTCTTCTTGGCTTCGCGTGTCAAAGGTCGGGAGCTGCGGCAGATCAACATGTCTGCATCTATCCCAATCTCTCGCAAGGCCTTTACCGAATGCTGGGTTGGTTTCGTCTTCAATTCCCCCGCGCCCTCTAAATACGGGACCAGGGTCAAATGTATAAATAGTGTGTCTGCGTCATCCTCTTCCAGCGCCATCTGCCTGATGGCCTCCAGGAACGGCAGGGACTCGATATCACCGACAGTCCCGCCGATCTCTATGATTACCACGTCCGCCGGCTCCGGCGTCTGGGCCAGTTGCCTGATCCTCGATTTGATCTCATTGGTAATATGGGGGATTACCTGAACCGTAGCGCCCAGATATGCGCCCTCTCTCTCGCTCTGGATCACAGCATCGTAAACCTGCCCCGATGTTATATTTGAGAGGCGATTCAAGTTTATATCGAGAAACCTCTCATAATAACCCAGGTCGAGATCCGTCTCGGCGCCGTCGTCAAGAACAAATACCTCGCCATGCTGGAAAGGATTCATGGTTCCCGGATCGACGTTGATATAGGGATCGCATTTCATCATCCTGACGCTCAAGCCCCTGCATTTCAAAAGCAGCCCGATAGATGCCGCGGCGATTCCCTTGCCCAACGATGACACAACTCCGCCCGTTACGAAAATGTATTTTGTTCCTCTGCTGTTATCAACCATCTTAATGTTTCCTCTTACCAAGGAGCTCCTCCGCTTTGAATAGATCCTCTTCGGTATCTATCCCCGCAAATTCTCCATCGACTATAACCGCCCTGATATCATACCCATGTTCAAGAACCCTTAGCTGTTCCAGACCCTCGGATTTCTCAAGCGGAGTCCGCTCAAGCAATCTGAATTTCATCAGGAAATCTCTCTTGAAGCCATAAATTCCGATATGGCGATATAGTTGTGCTACCCCGGCTTCCCCCGAGCGATCATACGGTATCCTGCTTCTTGAAAAGTAAATAGCGTTCCCGGCCCTATCCAGCACCACTTTAACCACGTTAACATCCTCCGCCTGAGACTGATCTTCGATCAGCGAACAAGGGGTTGACATCACCACGTTCGGATCATCAAGTGCGGATATGACCTTATCTATAACATCTCCGGATAAAAACGGCTCGTCTCCCTGGATATTGATTATGAAATCCCCTTTTGCAAGATTTGATGCTGCCTCGGCCACCCTGTCCGATCCGGTGGGAGGATCATTCGATGTCATCAGCACCTGTCCGCCGTGCTGTCTGACAGTCGATGCGATCCTGTCATCATCGGTGGCCACATAAGCCTCCGAAATGAGCTTTGCCTTCCGTACGGTTTCAAGAACCCGAACAATCAAGGGAATCCCGCCGAGCAGAGCCAGAGGCTTGCCGGGGAACCGTTTTGACTGATATCGGGCTGGAATTATTCCGATTACGTGTGGCACGAGTTAATTTAATAAATGAACTCAAGGCTGTCAATAAAAACCTTGTTTTGAACCTCGTGCCCCAATAAATTTCGGCATGCCTCGAAAAGATTTGGTTAGCATTACGATTACTTACCTATCCGCATGCGCCATATACTATATTTGGATGATATCCATGACTCAGCCCGGATTCCCCCTCGATGATTCCTGGATTCACCAGGTATTTGCCAGGAATATTGCCACGGGTCATGGCTTTGCATTCAACCCTGACCATCCCATTGCCGCGTCCACCGCGCCTTTCTGGTCAATTGTTCTAGCAATCCCATGGACACTCCTCGGGCCGATAGCCGGTGGGATGATAACCGGTATGGTTTTCGCATGGCTTGCCCTGATTGCTGTTTACAAGCTGACCGAATGCTTGACAGGTGACAAAAACCTTGCCCGCCTGGTCGCGATCTTAACCATCCTTTGCTGGCCTGTAGTATGGGGTGCGTTATCCGGGATGGAGATCGGCCTCTATTCCGCCCTATCACTCTGGGGGGTTTATTTCTATTTCAAATCTCGCTCCCTGGATGACTTTAGCATATATCTCGCTTATGGCTTATTCGCCCTGGCGTTTTTGTCGCGACCCGAATGTGTTCTTTTTATTGTGGCCTTTCTATTAAGGGATTTATACGTCTGGCGGAAATTGAAGGAAAGAGGATATAGGGTATGGCTTATCCGCGGACTGATATTATTCGTCGCGACAGCTCCATATTTTGCTTTCAATATTCACACGGTCGCCAGCCCTTTCCCCAATACATACGCAGCCAAATTACAGAATAAGGGTCTTCTCGCCGCATTATTGCAGGGCGATATAAGCGCGGCTATAAGAGCTTTAACTTTTTACCCTTATTACTATATCCAGGATCTTTATATCAAGGTCTGGACCTTGAATCCCATTGTTATTTTCGCCTTTATTCCCGGTATCGTTAAGCTCATTAAGTCTCCCGGAGCAGACAAATCAAAAAGGGTAACTCTGGTGGTGTTGCTACTGGCTTATATCCCGGTTATGGGAATACTCGCTCCTATAAACTATTCCACATTTCAGAATTTTCGATTTATCACAAATCTCTTACCGCTTATGATCATGGCTGGCTCAATGGGGCTTTTCTGGAATTCCGGCATGGATTTAAAACGGCTTAGAAATCCATTGCTCATCACCGGATCGGTCATTATACTCGCGGGCCTGATTATCGGCGTAACCTTCGGCTATCATAGCCGCATATTGACAGTTATTATGCAGGGAGAGATATCAACTCTCATATCGCAGAGCCTGGGGTTTTTTGATGAACAGAATTTCCGTTATGCGATAGGAACGGCTTTCATGGGGGTGTTATTCTGGGCGGGCTTTTTTATAATATCCCCCAGGTTTTGTGGCATCATCGAGTCCGTTGTGGGCCGCCGCATCATCGTTGCATTGATTTTACTAATGTCTTCAGTTATAACCATCGCTCGAGCGGGCACATACTCCAACAATGTCAGAAACGTTAATGAACTTGATGTCAGTGCAGGGAAGTATCTTGGCATGCTCGCCGCACCCGGAGATATGGTGGCAGTTAACGATATCGGTGCCATAGGATATCATTCTGGCATGACAGTCTTCGATCTGTGGGCGTTGATATCTCCTGAAGTTACCCCCGAGATGATTGCCGAAGACTCGTTACTGCTTGAGTACTTGGATAAAAACGAAAGGGTGGATTACCTTGCGGTTGTGGAAAACAGATTCGACTTTATCAGCAAAAGGCCGGATATTTTCCAGCCCATCGCCGAATTTTCAACTGAAAACAACACTATCGTTACCGGTGGGACGACCATAGTATACCGAGCTCATTGGCCCCATACTAGTCCCGAGACACAAAAATAGTGATATTTTCATCAATTATCGCGAAGGTTCCTGATTAAGTTCGGCAGCGAAGCAATCTCTTGTCATACAAAGACTTAAGTTTGTTTCGCTTGCCTGCGACGGACGCGCAATGACAAGAATATGTAGTATTATTCATGGGTCATAGCACTAGTTTTTAAAATTCTCAATTGCCAAAGATAAGGCGTTAATTTCGTCTTCGTTATTATAAAAATGGGGAGAAACACGTACGCTTCCCTCGCGGAAACTGACCGCAAATCCTTTATCCGTCAGATGGGAGAAGAGCTTTTGAGAATCATTGGCTTGAATGGCCACGATTCCGGATCTTCTCGATTCCTCTATCGATGATTTCAATTTGTATCTGCGGTCAGATTCCACAAATTCTATTATCATGCCTGTCAGCGATCTAATGTGGTCCCATGCCGCCTGCCTGTCGAATGACTGCAGTAAGTCGACGGAGGCTTCAAGGGCAGATATATCCTGAAAAGGGTAGGTTCCGATTTCATATTTCGACGGCCCCGTCCGCGGAGTCAGCCCGTACCTGAGCAAATCGGAAAATTCGCCTCCCCAGTCGACCGAAAGCCAGCCCAAAAGAGGCGGCTTGATCATCTCCTCGGCCCTTTCAGATAGATAAAAGAAGGCCGTGCCGCACGGGCCGAGCATCCATTTCTGACAGCCGCAACTGAAAAGGTCGATATGCGCCGACGGTACATCGATGGGGATCACGCCGGTTCCCTGGATGCCGTCCACACAGAAGATAATACCGTTTTCGCGACAGAATTCCCCCAATTTCTCAAGATCGACCCTGTAACCGTTGTTGAATTGCACCCAGCTTATGCAGATTACGCGAGTCCTGCCATCGGACGACGACATTATGGCATTCTCGTCGATAAAACCGCCTTTGTTTTCGGCAAATCTAATCTCTACGCTGCTGGATTCTAAGCGCACCCAGGGATAGATGTTGGCGGGAAAGTCCCCGTCGGAAACAACCACATTGTCTCCCGCGGCCCAGGGGTATCCTGCTGAGATGATATTCAGCCCGAAAGACGTCGTGGACGAGATGCCAATTCGGTCGGGAGTGACACCGATCAGTCCGGCCAGATTTTTTCGGACATTTTCGATGCTCTCAAATAGCTCGGCACCGTGCCTGCGTTTCATATTTTGCCATCTATTAAGATATTTATCATAGGCCTCTCGTGATGGGTTCGGCAAAGGGCCTTGCGATGCATGATCCAGATAGATTAAACCATCAGCCAGCATAAAATTCGAGCGAGCTTTCTGCAGATCGAATCCACCTACAGCCATCCATGCCTCCTGTACCAGTTAACCGTTTCCATGACACCATCCCGGAACGACGTGGGAGAAACGAAGCCTAATTCGTTTTCTATCCGGGAAGTGTCAACAAGCCAGTATTTTTGCGATATTTCCAGGGCCTTATCCGCTGAAAATATGGACGCTTTATTTTTTAATTTAGCCGCCATCTCCGATATCTTCCCCGCAAACCTCAGCAAAGTAGCAGGCACATGTATATCCAGCCCCTTGATTCCCATAGCCTCGCTTATTATATCGCCGGCCTCGCTGTATGAATGCCGTCTTTTCTCGGCGACGAAATATACGCTGCCCGATGGTGAATCCGCTGTAAGCGCTCTCACCACGGCTTGCGCCAGGTCCTTAACGTAGGTGAAATTGACGTAGCACTCCCCTGATCCGAATGTCGGCTTGAGCCGAAAACTAACGGCCTTGAAAAACGACAGCATTTCTTTGTCGCGGGGGCCATAAACGGCAGAAGGTCTCAGTACGGTCACCGGGAATTTATCACGATAGGCTAAAACCGCCTTTTCGCCTGCAAGCTTCGATTTTCCGTAAGCAGTCAGCGGCCGCGGCGGATAATCCTCATCGATGGGCGTATCCGATGGCGCCGGGCCTGAGGCCGCAGTTGATGATATCTGTATGAACCTTTTGATATCCGGATGTGATTTCTCCGCCGCTTTCAGAATATTATCCGTTCCAGCTGCGTTCACCCGATCAAACATATCACTATCCAGGGCTTTTGTAATACCTGCGTTGTTGACTATTGCCTCCGCACCCTCGATAGCTACCGAGAGCGAATCGGGATCGTTCAAATCGCCGTAAGTAAGCTCAAGATCAAGATGTATTATATTGGTCAAATCCGATGTCTGCCTGACAAGCGCCCTGACGTCGAAGCCAGCGCTCTGCAACGTCTCACAGATATGAGATCCTACGAATCCATTAGCCCCGGTTACCAGTATCTTTCGCATCCTGCCTTATCCTCTTGACTTTCAAAAAAGCGCGCGGTAACTTGACAATTCGCATGGCAAAATTAGGTGATTGATGGTATCCCCGCAAGGCGTTTGTTGCGATCCCGGAGAATTTAGTGAACTTATTTGAAAAGTGTAAAAACTTCCAGGTGGCTCGCGAAGTGGAAGCGGCCGGGCTGTATCCATATTTCAGACAGATATCGTCCTCTCCCGGCACAGAGGTTATCGCCGAGGGTAAAAAAGTCATAATGATCGGTTCCAATAATTATCTGGGCCTGACAAACCACCCTGATGTCATCGAGGCTATACACAAAGCGGTGGACAAATACGGTTCAGGCTGTACCGGTTCCCGTTTTCTCAATGGTACACTCGACATACATGTCAAACTGGAAGAAGAGCTGGCGGATTTTATGCAAAAAGAAGCCGCCCTGGTTTTTTCGACCGGCTTCCAGACCAACCTGGGGACCATTCCAACCCTCGTTGGCAAAGATGATATAATATTCGGTGATAGAGCCAATCACGCCTCTATCGTCGATGGTTGCCGGCTGGTGTTCGGAGAGTTCAAGAAATATAAGCATAATGATATGGCCGATTTAGAACGGCTTCTGAAGAAAAACAACTCCCCCGGAGGAAAACTGATAGCCACCGATGGTGTCTTCTCCATGGAGGGCGATATTGCTGATTTGCCGAAGATCACGGAGCTGGCATCAAAATATGATGCCCGGCTTATGGTCGATGATGCCCATAGCATCGGGGTGTTAGGGGATAACGGCCGGGGAACTGCAGAGCATTTTCACGTCGAGGATAAGATCGATATCGTAAT
>SDBT01018867.1_pt1 | contig 10826 bp, 9 predicted proteins | sample 2277101 | NCBI WGS metagenome assembly SDBT01 (sample SAMN10404973, study PRJNA504765) | marine sediment metagenome | isolation source: marine sediment core GS10_PC15, 103 cmbsf | place: Arctic Ocean: Southern Knipovich Ridge | collected 2010 | reverse complement strand
CACTCGCACCGATGGCCAGGAGGCGACGATTCCCGAAGATGCCCAGCGCATCGAACTGCCCGAGCGTGACGCACCTTCGATCCGCACCGAAGCAAAAACAATCGACGCAGCCCTCAAGGCCGATGAGCAACGACTGGCCGTTCTGGCACACCTTTCCGCCCAGATGAAGATCGCACACGGTGAGCTTGAAGACCATGCCGAGTACACAATCGCCCAACGAGGCGGACTCACAGACGATAATCTCTTCGCCATCCAGGGCTGGACGCCCGTTGAAGCCGCCCAATCGCTGGCTGGCGATCTTGCTGCCGCTGGCTTAGATGCCGCCGTCGAAATCATCGAACCCGCTGAGGATGAAGAACCCCCCACCCTCATCCACTACCCGCGTTGGGTGAAGCCCATCAGTGCACTGTTCGACATGCTGGGGACGAAGCCAGGTTACCGCGAATACGATCTTGCCCCGTTTTTCATGATCGGCCTGCCGATATTTGCAGCCATGCTGATCGGCGACGCCGGTTACGGTCTGCTCTTTGCCGGGTTGGCATTGATATTCCGCAAGAAACTTTGCGCCTCGGCGGGCAAGCCCGCATTCCAACTGATATTCATCATCGGAATTCTGACCGTAATATGGGGAGTATTGACGGCTAACTACTTCGGCGTCACCCCCAACACGTTCGCCGAAGCAGGCGGATGGATGATGGGCGAAGTTGACGCCCAAGTTGCTGACGTTAAGGCAATGCTCTCTGCCAAGCCCACCGGCTGGGCAATACCGGGCAAAGTTATCTACTCCATAGCACCGCTATATAGGATTGATTTCGACGAAGGTCTTGTCCTGATCATGAAAATCAGCTTCCTCATGGGCACGCTCCAACTCGTGCTCGGCCAACTGAGACAGGTTCTGGGCGTCTTCCCCGATATCCGCTTCATGGCGAATGTCGGTTGGGCGATCTTCCTTATTGGAATGCTAATGCTGATATGGATCCTGTTCCCGTTTGGCGGACCGATGGTGCCTAACAGCGTGATGATCGGACTCCTGGCAGTAGGCTGCGCCTTGATCGTCCTGTTCACCTGCCCAAATCGCAACCCTCTCAAATGGCTGGGACTGGGCATCGCATCCAATCTGCTTCCCATTATCGGATCGTTCTCCGATTCGATGAGTTACATCCGCCTGATGGCGGTTGGTGTTGCCAGTTACTTTATCGCGTATTCTTTCAATCTACTTGGTTCACAAGTAGCCGACGGTGCCACGTGGTTCGTCGGTGGCATCGTCGTAGTATTCGGCCACGCATTGAATATCGTGCTGGCCGTCATTGCGATCTTCGCACACGGCGTCCGTCTGAACATGCTGGAGTTTTCGAATAACGCCGGCGTCCAATGGAGCGGATATGCCTTCGCACCATTCAAGAAACGATCAGTCTAAGGAGACATGAAACATGGATATGGCATGGCTTGGTCAACTAGGATTCGGCCTAACTTTGGGACTCGCGGCAATCGGAAGCGCACTGGGTATCGGAGCAGCCGGTCGCGCCGCAGCCGGAGCATGGGCGAAAGAGGCTAAAGAAGGAAAGCCCCTTTCATTTACATACATCATTCTTACGGGCATGCCCCTTTCGCAGACGATCTACGCCTTCGTGCTGATGCTGATCGCCCTTAAAGCGGCAGTCACCGGAGACATGGCCTCGGCACACGCCGGTGCACTGTTCAGCATCGGAATCGGATGCGGGCTTGGCGAACTGTTCAGTGCGTGGATGCAGGGTGCCATCGGAGCGTCCGCCATCAGGTGCCTCTCCGAAGGTGAGGGCAAAGGCTTCGCGTTCCTGATCATCGCAATGGGCATCGCCGAAACCGTCGGCCTGTTCTCCTTCGTGTTCCTCTACCTCATGATGCCGTAGAGCGACGCTGAAGGATCAAATTGAGTATCGCTGAGCCCGTCCCTATACGGGGCGGGCTTTGCTTTGCGCGGAGAGCGCCGCTGCTAGTACGCCCCATACGATCCACGTCACCGCGCTGATCAGCAATAACTTCTGCGCGACCGGGGCAAACCATGTCCACTCACCGTCAAACCAGAAATGGTTCGCGTACTGGTAGAAATGTATGCCCGCCAGCGCAAGCACCAGCGCCGTAAGCGAAGCATATATCCAATGCCGTTTTGACTTGGACAGGATCGCAGCCGAAGTGACGCACAATGCACTTATGCCCCCCACTCCCAGCAGGCCGTTACCGAGCATGTGCCCGAATGCGGCGGTGTCTGCCGGTGTCAACGCATCGATAATCATTCCGACGACCGAGAGTACCCCAACCACGCTGACTGTCCGGGCCAGAACCCGATTGCCGATGAACGCTCCCGGTACGACCAGCCACATCACAGCCAGGCCAAGAGTACCAACGGCGAGTGAAGTGTTATACACCTTCGAACCGATCGGATTTGGCTCACCGGAATCAGAATGATCCGCGCCAAGTTCACTCATGGTGTCCTGCCAGAAGGAATAACCCCCGGGATGCACTGCGATCGCCACACTCAGGCAGACGGTAAGCTGAATACCGCACAAGAGCGTAATGGCAACCGCGATTTTCATAGCAGGTGACATTGGCATTGGCATCAGACAATTCTATGCCGCCTGTGACAAAGCCTGCAATTGGCTACATCGAAGGCTTCGGGGTGCGCCAGTTCTGCCGGAAGAACTTCATCGCAACATCCGGCCGCCTCTGGTGACCGTAGCCCTGAAGGATATCCTTCTTGACGTTGAAGCCCTTGGATTTGAGATACGATATTGCGGCTCTTGATTGGAAAGCAATCGTTGGCGGATCGTTCTGCCCGTAATAGACCAACACCTTGGTGTTGCGTGCCTCCGGCGGATACCAGCCGTCAACGTTGCCCTTGGAAAAGTTGCAGTTACGCGCAGCTATCACGCTAAACACCTCCGGATGGCGCAGGCCAACCCAGTACGTCGGGAACCCGCCTCCAGAAAAACCCGTGATCATCACGTTGGCCCGGTCGATGTTGTAGCGATAACCCAGCATGCTTATCAGCGAGAGGATGTATTTCTCGTCGGCAAGCATGCCCATGATTGGTCCGTCGCCGAGCAGACCGTCGGTAGCCAGAAGCTCCGGGCAGACGACAATGCAGCCGTTCTTCTCGGCGAGCATTTTCCACTCGCGGATATGGTGCTCTGCTACGTCAAAAGGCGGCGTACCGTGGCAGGAGACAATCAACGGAGCCGGTGTATTGGGGTTGTAGCGGCTCGATACGTAAATCCAGTAGCCCATGCCCGTGGTGGGATCCACCTCGTGTTTCTGCCAGGTGGGCGTATTCTGCGCTTGTGGAACCGCACAGCCGCCAACAGCCAGCAACACGCTCAAGAGTACAAGACCAAACTTACACATCGACCGTCACCTCATAAGCCAGGGTAATGAACCAGATGCAACCAAGATACAGATTCGCGTCCGATCTTCCAAGCGATTTTAACGGCCCGCCGAAACGCGCCCTGCTGAATCGCGCGAGTAGCTTCGCAGAACACTTTCAAAAAACTGATCGGCCCGGACGTGCGCCCTTCGGAAGAAGAAATATAATCGCCGGTCGGGCGGAGATGATCGAACGAAAATCCCGTTCCGCATCCGGCCTTTTGAATCTGCGCCGTGTGTTTGACCGAGTCAAAAATGCCTTCGATACTGTCTTCGATCGGAAGAACAAAGCACGCGCTTAACATTCCCATCGCGCGATTCGCATTCATGAGAGTTGGACTGTTTGGCAAAAACTTTCCGCATATCATCATTTTATAGAAAACATTTTCACTTTTTTTTATCGCGCTTTGTGACGCGCCTTGCGCGCGTTCGCCATGCGATATGCAGCGGGCGACTCTTTGGAACAACTGTTCAGGATTCTTGATCAATCGCCCGAACTCGTCGGTTCGCAGATAGCGCGCCTGCAACGTTCGCAGCGCGTTGGCATCGAGATGTGATTCGGTTATCACCAGCTTTCTCATGTCCCCCCAGGCAAACTGACCTGGCACATTCTACATACGCGGAGATAAGCTTTTCGTCTCACTGCCTCATTATACGTGCATTCCCCGCCACACCCCCGCAGCGTCACAGCCACACCGGATGGGCTGGTTCTGATCCGCTGATTACCAACATATTTCATATCAGGCATCTGAAGGCAGGACGCATCGCCCATCATAAGTCATGTCTCTAGCATGCATTGCGGTGGTCGCTGCGATTGGTTGGCCCTCAGGCATATCCCTCGGACGTTCCAGTTGGGGCCGCTTGACTTAATCGACCGGTCTGATATGCGTCGCGCTGTCGGCCGGAATTGCTTATGCAGGTTAGCATTGAGGATTCATCGCACATTGGCTCCCTGGACGATTCGCATCAATCGACATCGCAATGTGTTTCACCCGTTCACGGTGCATAGATCACATGGCCGTCGCTATATTTAATGCTGCGAGATTCACCCCGCAGTACGATGGCTTCTTCGCTATTGGCGCGACATGGCAGAGACTTTTTCTGCGAACCAACTCGTCGTCTTAGACTCTCAACAGCAAAGCAATCGTCGGTAGTGCATGACACAGAGAGACTTGATCGCATGATAAAGGTGCAGAAAAAATTCAGGAATGCTTGCAGAGCACACGATAAACAGTATAGAAAATCATTATGTTGATTTTCTTCACAGTGCATTTGACAAGTACTTGATACTAAGGAGCTGAGAAGATGGCCAAGAAGAAAGCAGCGAAGAAGAAGGTCGCGAAGAAAAAAGTCGCGAAGAAAAAGATCGTAAAGAAGATCGTAAAGAAGATCGCGAAGAAGATCGCGAAGAAGATCGCGAAGAAGAAAGTAGCGAAGAAGAAAGTAGCGAAGAAAAAAGTCGTAAAGAAGATCGCGAAGAAGAAGGTCGCGAAGAAAAAAGTCGCAAAGAAAAAGGTAGCGAAGAAGAAGGTCGCGAAGAAAAAGGTAGCGAAGAAGAAGGTCGCGAAGAAAAAGGTAGCAAAGAAACCGGCCAAGAAAAAAGCTACAAAGAAGAAAGCTACGAAGAAGAAAGTAGCGAAGAAGAAAAAGAAGTAATCGCTGAATTCATCAGCGTTTTTCTCTGTCGGAAAGCACACCGGGAGAGAGTACAAACGAAACGAACGACGGCAGGCGCCAAACTGGCGACTGTCGTTGTTTTTTGCGCTGTTGTAAGGGGCACGTCGTCTCCTTATAATGCCCCACGTGAAAGTCTTTGCGGTAATCAATCAGAAAGGCGGCGTCGGAAAGACGACGACGGTGGCGAATCTCGGAGCTGCCGTTGCCGCCAAGGGGCATGATGTCTGCCTGATTGATCTTGATCCGCAGGCACATCTTACGCTCCATTTCGGAATTGAGCCCGGCTCGCCCGATACGAGCATTTATGATGTCCTGCTCAACGAAGAGTCAATCACTTCTGCCAGGCAGAAAGTCACCGAGAACCTATCGGTAGTCCCCTCACTGGTCGATCTGGCCGCTGCCGAAGTTGAACTGGTCACCACCGTCGGACGGGAGCAGATTCTCGCAGACCGCCGGGCGGCCGACGATCTGGATCATGAATTCGTTATCATCGATTGCCCTCCGAGCCTCGGACTGCTTACGCTCAACGCCCTTGCCGCAGCCGACGCGGTGCTCATTCCGCTCCAGCCGCACTTCCTCGCCCTCCAGGGCCTGGGCAAGCTGCTCGAAACGGTCTCGCTCGTCCAACGCCGAATCAACCCGCGACTCAAGGTCGCAGGAGTCATCTTCTGCATGTACGAGACCCAGACCCGCCTGGCCGGCGAAGTGGTAGCCGACCTCGAAGAGTTCCTGGACTCGATGCGAGATCAGGACACACCCTGGTCGCAGACCAAGATATTCCCGACGCGAATCAGGCGTAACATCAAACTGGCCGAGTGTCCGTCGTATGGCAGTTGCATCTTCGATTACGATCCCAAATCGCACGGAGCCAACGATTATCTCTCGCTCGCCGAAGACTTCCTCGCAATTGCAGGTTCCCAGCCCGCCAGCCGAATCGAGGGCGTGACAAAAGCAACCCCGCAGGAAACCGAAGCTCCATCCGAGCCTGTCAGCCGAATCGAGGGCGTGACAAAAGCAACCCCGCAGGAAACCGAAGCTCCATCCGAGCCTGTCCAGCCTGACACCCAGCCGTGCAGTGAGCAGGACACCACCCCCACCGAACCTGCGGCTCAGGTTAAAGACGCACCGGCCGATTCGCCCGACGCTCCGCCGTCACAGCAATACGTCGCTACCGAACCCGAGCGAACCTCGCAATCAACCGGCGATGACGACACCCAGCCGCCCACAACCGGACAGACTCCAACCTCCCAACCATGACGCTCACGACCAGACAGCGAAGCCTGTTGCGGCGGGCGATACTTGTTATATGTGTCACCTCATGGCTGGCTGCCTTCACGGCAACCCACATTCCAGTCCCGGGCATCAAGGGCGTCCACGTAAGCGACAAGACACTCCACATGGTTGGCTACTTTTTCCTGACCGGAGCATTCCTGCTGACACTGGCGACACGCGGCAAACCCAGGCAGCTGCGAATAGGTCTGGCCCTTGCCGTCATGACGGCTTATGGCGCGTTCGATGAGCTTACCCAGGAACTGGTCAACCGCAACGCCGACTGGCGAGACTGGTTCGCCGACCTGGTTGGCATTGGCCTGGCGGTGATCGTCGTCGAAGCGATGCTGTGGATCAGAGCCAAACGCTCCGCCGCTGTAGACTGAAAACACACTGGGTATGACAAAAGCCCACAGACCTGTCCCTTTGGGATTGCCATCCCAAAGGGACAGGTCTGTGGGCTTAAATTGTGTCCAATAACGCGAAGGTGCAAATCGTGCGATATTTGATCAGTCGCCGAAGCCGGCTTGGGCGACGGCGATCGATCTCAGCAGCGCCTTGGCCTTGTTGATTGTCTCTTCGTATTCCTTCTCGGGCACCGAATCGGCGACGATTCCGGCACCGGCCTGGATGTAAACCTTCCCACCGCTGATAACCATCGTCCGCAGCGCGATGCACGTATCCATGTTACCGGAGAAATCCACATAACCGATAGCCCCTGCGTATGGTCCTCTTCGCGTGGGTTCGAATTCGTCGATGATTTCCATCGCCCTGATTTTCGGAGCACCGGAAACCGTTCCCACCGGCAGCGCCGCCCGCAGCGCGTCGAACGCGGTCATACCCTCGGCAAGTTTGCCCTGTACGTCCGAGACGATGTGCATGACGTGGCTGTAACGTTCGATCTTCATCAGATCGGACAGTTGGATGCTATTGGGCTCGGCTACGCGCCCGACGTCGTTGCGGGCCAGATCGACCAGCATGATGTGCTCGGCACGTTCTTTTTCATCTCCAAGCAGTTCATCGGCGAGTGCCTGGTCTTCTTCGGGCGTCTTTCCACGCGGCCTAGTGCCAGCCAGCGGGCGATTAGTTACGATACCGTTCTCGACGCGGCAGAGTATCTCCGGCGAGCTACCCACCAGCGTCAGGTCAGGCGTGTTGAACAGGAACATGAACGGCGACGGATTGACCACCCGCAATGCCCGGTAGATATCGAACACGTCGGCGTCCGTCGTTACGCTCAGGCGCTGCGAAAGTACAACCTGGAAGATATCGCCCGCGCGAATGTATTCCTTACAGCCGTTAACGGCGTCCTCGAACTCGCTCCTGGAGAAGTTCGACTCGAAGGGTATCTGCGGTAGCGGTCCGAGGTCTATCTCCCCCACCGCGCGGGACGGGCCTTCCTGCAAGCGGGTAATCGTCCGCTCGATCGACTCGCACGCCTGGCGGTAGGCTGCGCCCGGATCGCCGTCCACGTGGGCGTTGGAGACCACCTTGATTGTCTTGGAAACGTGATCGAACAGCACCATCGTCCGGTACAGCCCAAATGACATGTCCGGAAGCTCGCGGTCATCTTCCGGACCTTCGCCGAAGTCTTCATAATAGCGAACCATGTCGTATCCGGCGTAACCAACCACCCCGCCGGTGAAGCGAGGCAATTCGGGCAGATGAACCTGCTTGTACGGTTCGAGCATTTTGCTCAGTTCGGTCAGCGGATCATGCGAGGTGATTTCCTGCTTCTCGCCGCCCATCGTCGATATCGTGATCTTGTCACGAATCGCTGTGAAGGTAGCTTCCGGATCGGCCGCGACGAACGAGTATCTGGCGATGCGCTCTCCGCCTACGACGCTTTCCAGCAGGAACGCATGCCCGGACGGCGCAAACCCGATGGGCCTGGCCAGACGCTGATACGCCATCACGGGGGTAATGGCATCTGCCAGCAACTGGCGATACACCGGAACTGTGTTGCCCTTTTCGGTGAGCTTCAGGAACTCGTCAAAGTTGGGATAGTAATGTTTCATCTTGGCACCGGAAGCGAAAATGTAATTCGACTGGTTGACCTATCGTTGATATCGGCCTGTCAGGCCTGTGACATCAGCAGCCCAAGGCGGACCAGGCAACACCGGCGGCACCTATCGCACCGGCGTCGTTGCCTAGCTTAGCCAAACGTATCTTAGTCTTTACGTCGGTCAATCGCCAATGGAGCTTGTTGAATTGCATGCTTACGGGCTTGAGCAGGAAATCGCCGGATTTGGCCATGCCTCCGCCGAGGATGATCTTGTCCGGATCGAAGATGCGGGAAATACTCACGCACGCCAACGCGATGTGACGGACTGCCTCGGACCATATCTCTTTGGCGAATTCGTCACCGGCGGCGGCGGTTTCGCATATTTCCTGCGCGGTGATGCTCCCGGTCTGCTTGAGCACGGCCGCCAGCAGTCCGGTACGTCCGTCTTTTATCCGGCTGGCCGCTATCTGAGCAACGTTCACAGCCGAACCGTAACACTCCAGGCAACCCGCCTGCCCGCACCCGCACAGTTCGCCCGAAGGTTCCACGATCATGTGGCCGAGTTCTCCACCGATGCCGTGCGCGCCGTGAAGCAGTTTTCCGTCGATAATAATCCCGCTGCCGACCCCAGTACCCAGCGTAAGCATGACCATGTGTCTGGTCCCTTTGCCGCTTCCGCAGAGAAACTCACCGTAGGCGGCTGCGTTGGCGTCGTTTTCCAGGACGGCTGGTAAGTCCAGGCCCGCAGATACCACGTCGCGAATGGGCAGATTCTCCAGACCGGGAAGATTCGCCAGCGAAATCAGCGTACCTGACTCGATATCCAGAGGCCCGGGCGAACCTATGCCCACACCGGCCACCTGATCGTGCGATACGCCCTGATCGACAAGCAGCTTCCTGGCGCCGTTGATCATCTGGGCGACAACACCGTCGCGGTCCGGAGGGGTCTCAAGCTGGAATACTCCGCTGGCCTGGTTCCGATCATCCAGCAGGGCGAATTTAACGTACGTCCCTCCCAGGTCGATCCCAATGCAGTATCGTGATGTGCGGGTGGGTCTGGTCATTTTCGGTTTATCTCACATCAGACGGTAATGCTATTCAACTTCCGTCATCCACGTCTCTACAAGTTGCACTTTTTCGCCGGGAGACAATGAACTATCATACCCGTTCAACTCCGGGGCGATCTGCTTGAGCAGCGCGAGAATCGCAGTCTCTGCGTCCGTCTTGGGTTGTTCGGCCTCCAAGGCCTCTCTAAGCAGTTCCAGCAGTGGTCTGAGGGCCCGCCTGCCCATTACCCTGATTTGCCCCACCGCGGCTTTGGAGAGAGTCTCGTCGGACGTCAGCACCTGTGAGAGCAGTTTGGTGACATCTCTTCGGTCTTCAGTTTTCTGGGCTGCTCGCATTTGATCGAGCAGCTTTTCAAGCCCCTCGGTCTCCTGAGCGGTCAGGCGAGATTGAAGTTCCTTGAGGGCTTCCTGAATCAGCAGGATCGCATGCGAATGGCGGTTCATGGCTCGCAGTTGCGAGAGTCTCGCATCGAGTCTGCCAACGGCCGAAACGTAAGCCATCGAATTGGGCTGCAGGCTCATAGCCTTGATAGCCGCAGGATCGTCAGCGGCAAGCAGCGCACCGACGTACTCGACCCATACGTCCAAGTCGGCGATATTCTTTTTTGCGGCGTAGCCTTTCCACGCTTTTTCGAGATAGGGCGCGGCCTCGGCGGGTCTGCCCGCAGACAGCAGAGCGATTCCCAGTTTTCTCTGCGCTCCGGCCATCGCGATCGAATCTTCGTCTGCCAGCGATTTAACTAACATGTCGAGAACCTGAATCCGCTGATCGCCTGCATCGGGGCGCATTGCAAGCATGCGTGCGACCTCGCCGAGGGTCGCCGGATCGCCGCGAGCCAGGGTTCCCATAGTCGCCGCCCAGGCCTGTCGTCGTACCGCAGCATCGGTTTCCACCGACAGATCAGTCCGCGAGAGGAAGAAATCAAGTTCGCCCGCCCACGAGAACTTTTCCAGCGTGGTCAGCGCCGCCAGGCGGACGCCCCTGTCCGGGTCGGCGGCCAGTTTCTTGAGCGAGTCGGCGGCTTCGGTGTCAGATGCAACGAGAAACAGAGGCGTGATCGCAGCCAATCGAACAGCTGCGGATTTATCTTTCGACGCCTGGGTTATCACTGGCAGGAGTTTCCGGTCCCCGACCCAGCCCATAGCATCCAGCAACGCCGCGCGAAGGGCCTGTTCATCAGGAGATTTGCCCGTTTTGCGATAACGGGCAATCAGGGCTTGGGCTGCTTTGGTTTTGGTTTTGGCGGGCAGTTGATGATTCTCGAGTATTCTTGCCAGCGCCCCGGCCGCCGCGGCGGATGTCTCGTCGGACCTGGACGGAATCTCCGCCAGGACATACGGTAGCGCCTCGGGCGAACGCAATTGCCCTGCCACGGTCAGCAGCGCCTGGCGAACCGACGGATCAGGCT
>SDBT01018865.1_pt1 | contig 10827 bp, 7 predicted proteins | sample 2277101 | NCBI WGS metagenome assembly SDBT01 (sample SAMN10404973, study PRJNA504765) | marine sediment metagenome | isolation source: marine sediment core GS10_PC15, 103 cmbsf | place: Arctic Ocean: Southern Knipovich Ridge | collected 2010 | reverse complement strand
GATATAAAAACAATAATTGAGAAATTGTCTTAGGTAGATGACACGCAACATTTCGTTATGGGTTATTCAGCTTCGAAATCCCATAGATTATAAGGTTGTGTTCTTTGGCCGAGACAGTGAGATACACACTTCAGAAAAGACCTTACCCAACCTAAGCAGGTCTAAGTACTTACAAACGCACCACAAAGAAAACCGGAGAGGGCGGGATTCGAACCTGCTCTCTCTGCTACATTTTAGAAAACAAGGACTTAGGACACAAGGATTTTGCCATCTTTCAGTTCCTTTCTGGGCAAGAAGCCCAATTATGGAGCTGAAATCGTTGATTTCAAGCAGTTTCCTACTCCCTAGGAAACTGCTTGATACCCTCTCCTAACCAAATCCCTTAACCTGTGCCGCTTTTGCTGACGCTAAACAAACTCTCATTTTTGCTGACATCGAACACGAAGAATTACGTAACCTACTCGTAACCAAGGAGTTACAAAGGCATGTAGCTCATTGTCACACCGCTTTTAGTTAATTTAGGAAAAATGGGCAGTATAGAGGAAAATATTTTGACAGGATGTGGTAAGTTGGGTATAATTATTAATTATGTTTATCGTTGTGACTTATTGAATAGAATGAAATTAGGTGATCAAACATTAAGTGAAAGGGTTAAAAATGTGGTGTAAAGTGGTTTTTCTTCAAGTGGTATTGTTAACATTTCTTGTTGGTCTGGCGGGTTGTTTTTCATCTCATCCGAGAGATATAGAAGCTTTTATAAAGCCGCACGAGGTTGAGGTAACTGCAGAACGATACGTGCTGCAACCTCCAGATGAAATTGAGGTACATTGTTTAAAGGTACCCGAAATCCATCTTCAGCGACAACGAATTCGTCCTGACGGTAAGGTAGGATTTGAAACTCTGGGAGAGTTTGAAGCGGCGGGCAAGACGCCGGAAGAGCTCGCAAAGGAGGTGCAGCAGAAAGTAATACAACTTTATGCGTTGGTAGGCGACAAGCCAATCGAGGTTCGGCTTATTGCATATTGGAGTAAAGTTTATTACGTGTTGGGCCAGGTGTATTTGCCCGGTCCGAAAGTTTATACGGGACGTGACAGTGTGTTATATGCCATTGCTGATGCGCAACCTAACCCTATGGCGTGGTTGGGACGGATCCAAGTAATAAGGCCATCAGCGGATAAAAGTGTTAGACCCAAAATTTTCGAAGTGAACTTCGATCGCATGGCTGCTCATGGGGATGCTAGCAAAGATATTCTCTTGCAAGAAGGTGACATAATATATGTGCCACCGACTGTGTTGGCTGCTATAGCAATGAAGATCGAGGAAGTGATAAGACCGATTGCACGAGCTTTTGCTGGGGTCTACATTGTACAAACCGGTGGCCGTCAGCGCGTTGGCGGCTATGATGGCGGCTATGGCGGCGGGTATAGATAAGTCTTTTCAGCTAAGTGCGTCTTAACCGGTGTATAGTAAATTAAAGATAACGTAATAGTTTCAATGAGTCGGCGAAATATAATTAAATTGGTTCATTTTGCCGGTACGGCCTGGTTTATGCTGTGTGTTGGCTATATTCTGGTCTTAGCATTGCGGCAAGCAGGTGTCAATTGGTGGATTATATTCTCCCTATCTGGGCATTCTGTATTACTTATTTTTCTGCTAATCAGCTTGTATTTGTTCGCGATTTTCAGAGGTGTTGGCAGAAACCAAAAAATAGAAGTGGAACATCCGTTAACAAGCACGAATTACTATATAGTGCTCTACGTCGCCGCTCCTTTTTTAGGCGGCTTGGCAGGCTGCTTGGGAATGATAGGCGTAAATAGAATCAGTCAATTCCTTTTGGGAATCGCACTGGGGACTTCGGCGACAACCTTTTTGGTCTGGGTGATTGTCGACCCAGTGACGGGATTGCTTGAGATGCTGCTGCCTGTGAGTCGAAAGCACCGCGTTGAGCGGCTGGCTAAGGCTAAGGCGCAACGAGAAAGGAGACAGAAGGACCGTGAGCGTTTGTTGGCGGAGGTGCTGGCGAAGGAAGAATCGGATCAGCGTGAGTGGCAAGAAGCGTTAAAGCCACAGGCTGAAAAACTCGCTGGACTGTTGACAGCTGATAGAGTTAACTTCAAACAAGCAGAACGTGAGGCGGTTGATATAGGAGTCAATGCCTGGCAAATTGGGGGGCTGAGTTGTATGCGACAGCTTCATGAGATGGTGCTGGATTTATGCAAAAAGAAGTATGAAGATTCGATGATTGTTGATTACATCTCAAGTTGGTGGGATGGTATCGGAAGCTGGCGAAACCCGTCCTTTGGTTAAAAAGATACGTTTATCCACCAGGTGCTGATATCTTGAATTTCGGGGGGAAGCGAGGGTGAATAAAAGAGAATTTTCAGCTACTGTATAAGGTTCCTGAGTAGGCAGGATGCGCATAACAAAGGCCGAGGCAATTGCCTCGGCCTTTAACTTGCATTGACATCCACTACACCTTAACCGTGGATGCTTTCCAGCTCGAGCTTTACAGTGTTCTACGCCTGCGTAGCCAGCCGACAAGACCTACACCTATACCGCCCAGCAAAATAGCGCCTGGGGCAGGGACATTGACAAATGAGTCACTACAGTTGCCATCAGGGCCAAGACCACCAACGTGGATACCGACACGGATAGTTCTATCCCAAAGGTCACTTGTGACGTCTGCGAACGTGTTCCCCGTGGGGAGTTCAAACAAAATTCCCAACGACTCACCAGAGTCAACGCCTGCGGAGCCATCTTTTTTAGCCTTATATTCACCTGTGGTTACGAATGGAGGATCAATATCGCTGCCGCCGGGAAGGTCAGATGGATTCGTGATCGGCTCAAAATCAACAGCCGATGGGTTGTCGTCGATCTCGAAGACGCTGTTAAGAAGCGCTCCGTCGTCGAAATAAACTCCCATAATAAAACTGTCGTCAGAGCCTATATTATTGAACGTGAAACGAACGACGTGACGGTCGTCAGCGTCTCCAGACCCATAATACTCCGTATGGTCAAAACTTACTTCCATCTCAAAGTTACTTGAGTAATCTGTCGGACAGTTGTCCGTAATCCTGTAGAAACCGAATGTCGTGTTAGCCTTTGCAGGCATGGTGAAAACTAACAGGACCAACGCAACGGCAACTAAATGCGAGGGTATTTTAATAATTTTCATACTACCTTTACCTCCGAAAGCTCTCAGGGAGCAGGAAGGACGTATTGCATCTGCGTGACTTCCTTCCTACTATCCCATTAAGCTTTACTTTATTAGTTGCCAAATCTTATAGTGCCCTACGTCTCCGAAGCCAGCCGACAAGAGCCACACCAATACCACCCAGCAGAATAGCACCAGGAGCGGGGATGTACACAGAAGTGGCTACCTGATTCTCATGATCAAAGTGGCCTACCATAAACCCAATCGTAGTATTCGTGTTTTCACCTGTAATGTCTAAGCTAAGGGTCTGTATGCCTCCACCTCCTGCGATTGATGTCCAACTGCCTGACATACTAGAAGAATCACCATCCTTAGCAAATAACTTATAGTACCACTCTTCATCATCGTCGTTGGTGAGTGTCATTTCGAAGGTCGTTTCGCTGGTAGTAACCCCAGTGGCGCCAATTGCCATATAGAAGCCCTCGGTGTCCATGTCCGTCGCGCTAACGGCATCATATTCCCCTACTTGGTATGCTATCACACCGATATTGCCCGCCGCTAAAACTACAGGGTAGCCACCAGGCGTTGTATAACCGAAGGTGGCATCGGGATCATTGTTGAACGTAGCGTTTCCTCCAAGTACTTCGCTAAAACTCGAAACCTGGGCTGTGTCAAAGGTGAAGTTGGCAAAAGCAGGTGCGGCTATAAATCCGAGCAAGATGGTTATTAAAATTAATTTTTTCATAATTATTATCCTTTAATATTTTCCCTGAAAAAACAGGAAATTTTACAACACAAACAACTCAAACCTAAAGAGTGTTTCGCGAATACACTCTAACTAAAAGTTTGAAAGACTTTTCTCAGGCGAGGATAGGCGGGCCGCGGGCGAGATGAGCAAAAATAAATGCTGGTGAGAAAAAAATAAACTGCTCAGCTTTCGAAACCAAGCAATTGAGTAGCGAATTTAAGCCATACTGTTGCAGAATAATGGCAGGTTGGGATGTATGTGTGTTTTTGCGGGTATAACTAAATGCTTTGCCATGCACCTTCTGTCGGTGTTGACTGAGTGTAATGAATCGGCTCAGATGTGTATCTGTAAAAACACTTTTGGCTTCTGGTATTCCAGCCAAATAGTGAAGTAGACCTGCGTATTGCGTCCCTTCAATATCACAACGTGGTCGAGAAGAATTGTTAAGGTAATATGGGTAAGCAAGTTCTGTATCGAGTTGTTGCTCGCTATGATTTCGATGGGTAAGGCGAAGAGCCAATTGAGGGACGGCTTGAATCCCGGCCTGGCCTGCCCATAATAGGCCAGCCAAAGCTGCCAGCCAAACCCTGCGGTCCTTAACGAATGAAACACAAAGGAACCCTATTAGAGCCATGAAAACGGCTGCTGGTACTGCAGGCAAAGGTTTTACGAGATTGGCCTGAGCGCTGCCCAAACCTGCAGAACTTACCGGTGGTTTTAGGAACTCCTTCCCCAGATTAGCCAATTTGGCATTGCTGGGTGCAAGAATGTTGTTAATGGGGTAGGAGATTGTGGTTACGGTATCTGCAGGACATACACGTGCACTCAGAATGGCGTCTTGAGACGCTACCGTGGGCGAAGCGTTTGCAACCGCAGTTGCTAATAGCAACATCACTACGAAGAACAAATTGTTTGCTCGAAGACGCACTTTTTACCCTCGTCCAATTACAGCGCTTGCGAGCGCAAGACACTCACTCAGTGCTTGCCCATTCCATTGGTTTCCGCCGATAAGTCCAAATTCGACAGGCTCTTAGGCAGGTTCCTTCCTCGCCGATCACCCTAAATGATGTAAGTCCTATAAAATAGGACAGAAGATACAAATCAAATGATATAATCTTTTTGTAGTGAGTCAAGAAAAAATTGCGAAAAGAATAAAAATTTCTAAAAAAATATAGTTTTTTGAGTATTTTCCCCATTTATTACGGGGAGGTGCACTTGACTACTCCTTTTGGAGTAGTCCGAAATGGGTAGATTCTTAAGTCCTGCACATTTTCAGGTTAGCCCACGAGGAGAATATCGCGGAAAAAACATAAATTAGAATCCATTGACAATCTAAAGCTACACTATTTATTTCTCTCTTTCGCGTATTTCTGCCGGAGCAGAGGGTTTTTTGACCGGTTTTTCTATATCAACAATAGGAATAGGAGGAATAATTCCCGTTTTGGCTGAAAACTTAGTTGCTTGTTCCACAATCTTTAGCAGCATTGAAATTTTATTTTTGACGTGGATTCTTCGGTAGATATTTCGTAGATGAGTTTTTGCAGTCCCCTGTTTTATCCTTAAATTCTTCGCAATCTCTCCATTGCTGAAACCCTTACAAACAAGTTTAGCTACTTGAACTTCGCGGGGACTCATACGGAGGCGTCTCTGAATGTAGAACCAGTGCTCTTCATCAAGCAAGGTAACGTCAGGCCGCTGATAAAAAGAGTCGTCGGGTTCGATATCCTTTCTTTTTCCTTTTTTTTCTGGTTCTGATGGAGGGAACATATTATTCTCCTTATTATCAACTTCCTTGTGATAATTCCTTAAGCAAACGCTGTGCGTCGGCAACATCTGCAGCAATTAAACTACGACCAACTGTAATATTCAACTCCAAAGTTTTCTTTAAGTTCTTAATAGCTTCGTCTTTCTGTCCAAGGCTCGCCAAGGCCCTTCCTAAATGAAAGTACGAAGCTACCGCGGATGGTGTTTCAGTGGGATACAACTTTACGCATCGGGTCAAATCTTGGACCGCTTTGTTGAATTCACCCAGCCGATAGTATGCAACGCCCCGTGTATCGATAAGATCAATATAATCCGGAGCTTTTTCGAGGCCACGCTGGGCGAGCTCAAGGGCTTGCTGGTGTTTGCTTTGTTCTTCACACATTATCCACGCCAGATTATTGATAGCGACCACATTGTCAGGCTCAAGCTCGATAATTTTCTGATAAAGTTCAGCTGCTTCTGCAGCACGGCCGGTAATTTGTAATAGCATAGCGAGGACACTCATAGCTTCAGTAGAATCAGAATCGTTTTCCAGTATTGTCCGAAGCATATCTTCGGCTGTTTTTTTAGCTTGGTTGCTTTCAGAGCCTGCCAAATCCCTGGCAATAGTGATGGGTGTACGAGTATCTTCCGGGTGATTTTGACACCAGTCGATGACTATCTGACGCAGCTGGCTCCAGAACTCGTCGTCCTTGAGTAGTTGGGCTTGCGCTAATAACGGACTTGGGTCATCAGGGGCGGACTGAAGCAGAGAGTCAAATTCCTTTTGAGCATCTGTCTTGTTGCCGTTTTTGTGTAATGCTACAGCAAGGGCGATATTTACTTTTCGCTCGTCGGGGGTACCTTTGCAAGAGACTAACTGCGTTTTGAGAAGATCTATTGCTTTTTCGCTCCTGCCTTCAGCCAGGTATGAATTGGCTAAGTGTACCACAACATCAGTATTATTCGGGTCGAGCTGTTGTAGCACTTTTAAAGTTGGAATTGCCAAGGCCGGTGACCTTACTGCCTCCGCACGAGCTTTCAACAGCAGTAGCGTCCTATCGTTGAATATATGAGCAAGGCCTCGCAAAGCAACATCTATAGCTTTTCCAATCTGTCCCCGTCTTAGTGAGATTTCTCCTAACAGCACCCAGGCCTCGCTAATTTCAGGCTGGTCTTCGGTTATCTTTTGGAGAACCCGTGTAGCACTCTCAATCGCCGGAGCTGTTCCTTCGGCAAGCAGTGTACGTGCTTTGAACAGCCGCAGTTCGGTATCCTCTGGATTTGATTCCAAAGCTTTATCAAGAATGGCTTTTCCTTGATGGACTCTGTCGGGATTGCCGGATGCTAAAAAGAGCGAAATAGCGAGTTTTTGTACTTGGACGTTGTCGGGGGCCAGGGATAGTGCTTCTTGTATATCAGCAGTCGCCTTATCCGGTAGGGCCACGGAACGGTAGAAGTCACTTTTGGCTGTCCACGCTTCCACATTATCCGGTTCTATGACAGTGGTATGCTCAAAATCTTCTTTTGCTTTCTCGGGCTGTCCGAGCATAGCGTATGTTCTGCCGCGAAGAATATAGGCAGAAGCATTGTTGAATTTGTTTACTATTCCATCACATAGTAGTAAGGCTTCTGCAGATTTGTCTTGACGAACGTTCAATTCAATTTGTGCAATTGCTATTGGCAGCGAATTCGGTTCCTGAATTCTCAATTTGTTCAGCATCTCGCCTGCTTCAGAGAACCTGCTTTGCTGCATCTTGAGTAATGCAAGAGTCAGCCAGGCAGATTGGTTGTTGGGATCATTAGTCAATAAGTTCTCCAGAATATTGCTGGCAGAACTCAATTCGCCGCGTCTAAGGTGGCCTTGCAATTCCAATTTTTTTAGTTCGGGGTGGAATAGTTTTTCGCTGGCAGCTCGGCCAAGAATTTCGTCTGCTCGGTCGTATTCATTTGCCTCGTATAGAGCAGCGACAAAAGGAACGATTATGCGAAGGTTTTGAGGTGAGCGATTCGAAGCCTCGCGATATGTTGAAATCGCAAGCTGCAATTCTCCAGCTCGTCTGTAGGCTGCAGCGAGAAGCATCCGGCTGGACTGGTTATCTGGGTTGTCAAGCAGATTTTCTTTGAGAAGTGAAATAATTTGTGGATACCAGTTTTTGAAGTTGTCCTGTGCGAACCATATTTTTGCCTGCTCATACCGCCACTGCCAGCCATCATCGCCCTCGAGGGACTTGATGTCATTGATGAGCTGTTGAGCCTTTTCGGTGTTTTTGATAACCTGTTCACATCTTAGGAACCGCCGCTTAATAGGAACGTTATTTGGTAGTTTCTCAGCAAGCGAGGTAAGCAATTTATAGGTCTTTTCCTCTTGGTCCCACCGGCTGTACAAGTCGGCGAGTAGGAAGCATAATTTTCGTTGGGCGATGGGTTCTTCAATACTCGCCAATGCACCTTTAATAACACTCTCACATTTTTCTTGTTCGTCCTGGCGTGTCAACAAAATCGCAAGGTACTCAACCGGCTCAGCAGCCTCAGGAAACTTCTCTATGATATTGTTTAAAATCAATATTGCCTCATCATCTCTCTTCTGAGCAGAATACAACTCAACTTCGGCCAGAGCGACTTTTATTTGAGAGGGATGAGCTTTCTTTAATTCAGCTACCAGCGTTTCGGCACGGCTGAAATTACCCCGTTGCATTTCAAACTGAAACTGCAAAAGTTTGACCTTGAGGACACCATTGGTAGCGTTTTCCAACCTGTTCAGGTGGTCTTCTATATCCTTGTATATTGTGGAATCCTTGCCCGGTTTGCTTTCTGGAAGGAGTTGTATCTGGGCTTGAGTATACAGCAAAGCTGCATCAAGACTGTCTGGAGAAATTTGTCTACCTATACGAGCTTGCTCTACTGCCTCATCCCAGTTTCCGGTCTGAGCTAACAACCTTGCAAGAGCTAAACGTTCCTCAAAGAGATTAGGCCTTTCAGAAACAAGAGTGCGTAACTGCCTCAGTGCGGATTGGGTGTCACCTAAACGAGACAAGCCCGACGCCAAAGCTAATCGAATTCGTGGAGATTTATCACCCAATTCCATTGCCCGACGCCAACATTTGACAGCCTCATAACCGTGCCCCTTTTTATCAGCGAGGAGACCTTCCAGGAACGCGGTAGTGGAAAGGGCGATGTCCTTTTGGCGGAGTTTGGAGATGCAGTCGTCAGCACGGTCAAGCTCATCGCATCGGATATACAGCTCTATGGCAGTAGGCATAAAATCCCAGGGCTGAAATGAAAGCTCTTTTAATGCGGTTTCAGCAACTTTCAGCATTATCGCCTTTGAGTTTGATTTCAGTGCAAGCTGCGCCCACGTTCGCCAAAGGAGCTGACTGGCAGGACCGGAAGCTTGAACAATCTCAAGGTGTTCTTCTGCCTTGTCCAAAGTATTTGTGCTGATAAACTCTCTTGCAAGGCGCAGCCTTACGACAGAACCAGATAAATCCTGTTTCTCAGCCTGTTTCAAGTCAGTTAAGGCTTCGAGCCTGTCATTGCTTCTTAGATGGAAAGCGGCACGGATTATATACGCCAAAGCTGAGGACGGATTGTTCTTCACTGCTTCATCAAACCAATGGTTAGCGGAGACCAGGAAATCTTCAGGACGTTGCTCCGCAAGTTGCCCCAATGTTTCGTAGGCTAATATCTGGTCTGGATATTCTGTTATTACGTTCTTCAACTCTACTGCTGCTTCATCGAACTTTCGTTGTCTGGCCAATGCCAAGGCCAACATTCTGCGAAGCTCAGGGTCCTGATCTGTTTTAAGATGTCTTTTGGCAATTAACTCGGCCTCGCCGGGCATATCCATCACTAAATATACCTCAGTAAGCTGCGTGGCAGCTTCGGAATTGCTTTTGTCTACTCTCAAAGCACTTCGATAAGCTGCTATGGCCTGCTGAACGTTGCTGCGTCTGAGAGGCCTGATGTTAAGCTGCGCATCAGCGTATTTAAGCAGTGCAGGCACATCATTCCGTTCAACAGCAAGATAACGGCCTAGATCCCTTGCTGCTTCCTCCCACCTATGTTCGTTATATGCCTTATTGCCAAGGACAAGTCCACGCTCAGCTCTGCGGCTTCTCTGCCATCGGCGCACTCCGAAAGCGGTTACGCCCAAAACAATAAGACCCATTATCAAAACAATCGCCAATTTCCAGTTAAAATATCTTTTTGCCATTTCATTGCCCTTTCTCATTCATATATTGTTATTTTTAGAACTTACCAATGAAATTCCTGAATGGTTCCTTGGTTGTTTGCCAGCATATCCACAAGTCCATCCATAGTGACAGCTCTCTAACATATTTGGTGTCGTAATAAATCCATTCCTGAAAGTCTTTCATCGGTTGGCGGGTTCTGCAAATCTGCCAGAGCCCGGTGATTCCCGGCCGAACCGATAGTCGAGCATCCCGCCAGAATGGACACAATATATTCTCTGATTCAGGAGACGGCCTTGGACCAACAACACTCATCTGGCCAAGCAAAACATTAAGAAACTGAGGTATCTCATCGATATATGTATCTCGCAAAAATCTGCCAACGGCACTGAGGCGTGGGTCATCGACTATCTTGAATTGCGGACCATCGGCTTGATTCAAAACTCTTAGTTTCTCTTGCAGCTTATCAGCACCAACGAGCATAGTCCTGAATTTTAGACAGTTGAAAGCCCTACCGTACAGTCCTTGTCGGATGTCTTTGAAGAATATCGGTCCACGAGAAGTTAGCTTCATAGCTAAAGCAATTATCGGCAAAATAGGTGCAAAAAGAATCAGGACGGTTATAGCTGCAACAATATCAGCAATCCTCTTGAAGCATCCAGCATAGGAAAATCTCAGCCAAGTTCGGAAATTATTTGGGGAGGAATTTTTGTAAATAGCTTTGCCATTTGTAGCTGCTGTTATGCGACCTGTTTTATTTCGTTTGGCCTGTTTTTGGCAACACTGTAGATAGGACCCCAAACGCATTATTTCGCGTTTGGAGCCGCTACCAATGACAACACGATTCTGAATAAGGTAATTCTTGGGTACTCTGACACCAGGACCAACGATTGATGCCCTGATAACGGCACCCTGTGCAATTTTAACATCGTTACTAATGATGGTTGGACCTACTATAATTGCATTTTTACCGATACTAACGTTTCGGC
>SDBT01018864.1_pt1 | contig 10827 bp, 11 predicted proteins | sample 2277101 | NCBI WGS metagenome assembly SDBT01 (sample SAMN10404973, study PRJNA504765) | marine sediment metagenome | isolation source: marine sediment core GS10_PC15, 103 cmbsf | place: Arctic Ocean: Southern Knipovich Ridge | collected 2010 | reverse complement strand
ATCGAAACCCATCCGCCCGAAAATCTCCAACAGCTCGCTGAAGGTCTGCGTGATTACATGATTTTTCCCCGCCCTTACCGGCTCGGCGGGCAGCGTAACATCTATCAACGGTTCAGCCTTCGTCGCGCTGGTGCCGAGCTTTTCCCTGAGTTCTTCGAATGCGGTTGTTACTTCCTTCTTGATCTTATTGGCTAATTGTCCCCCCTATTTCCTTTGCTCGGCAGCCAATTTTCCTATCTGGCTGAGCATCTGGATAACCCGGCCCTTGCGACCAAGGTACTTTATCCGAAATTCCTCCAACTGGTCGGAGCTTTTTACCTGCTTTAATGTTTTGAGCGCGTCTGCGCCGATTTTTTCGAATTTCTCAAGCATGCCAGTCCTACCTGCCTGAACTTGAGGCTTCAGCGGCCCATCAACTTTTACAGCGCGGCCTTTGCCTGCTCGACAATGGCGTCAAAACCGGCGGGGTCCGCTATCGCGATCTCGCTCATCATTTTACGGTTAAGGGCGATGTTTGCTTTTTTGCAGCCGTTGATAAACCGGCTGTAATTGATATCGCGCTGGCCGCAGGCGGCACTTAGCCGGATAATCCACAGACCGCGAAAGTCCCTCTTTTTCCGCTTGCGACCGATTCGCGCATTAACGGCCGCCCTTACGGTGGCTTCTTTCGCCAATCGATACAGACGACCCATCGCGCCGTGGTATCCTTTGACAGCTTTTAGGACTCGTTTCTTCGCCTGGCGCCTTGCAGCACCTTTTCTCACTCTTGGCATATCAGCTTTCCTTTCGTAGAAATGTGCAATTTAGCTTGCTGCGGCAGCTGATCGAAGCCGAGAAGCAAGCATCTTAGGCCGCTGGGTTACCTGTTAACCAGACCCTTTGTAGTTTTTGCCGACAAACCGCCCATAATGGTCATACTGCCTATCCGCCGACGGCGCTTTGCGTTCTTGCTGCTCATAAGATGACTCCCGCAGCAGCGTTTCCGCCTCACTTTACCTGAGCCGGTAATCTTCACCCGTTTGCTCAAACCCTTATGTGTTTTCTGTTTTGGCACTTAAGTATTTCCTAAACCATAACTTATGTTAAACCTTCCGGCTCTTTGCAAATACGAATTGGTAACTATACCCCAGCCGACCAAACCGGTCAACCACAAAATCCAGCAAAAAAATACCCTCGCACGCCCCTCTGCCGGCAAAAATTTGCACCTCCCCGCAATAACCTGGCCCTCAAGCCGTCTGCGGCTGCTTATTCGGCGTTACCACCATCGTCATGCGCCGTCCCATCCTCTTGGCCCCACGCTCCAACTTCGCCACGTCTTCCAGCATCCCCAGTATCTCTTCCATTATCTCAAAGCCATGGTCAAGGTGCATCATTTCCCGCCCACGGAACAGCATCGTAAACTGCACCTTGTGACCCTTCTCAAGAAACTTGCGGGCGTGGGCCATCTTGATATCACGGTCATGGTCGTCAATCTTCGGACGAAGACGTATCTCTTTGAGAATTGTTACGTGCTGCTTCTTTTGATTTTTCTTGACCTTACGTTTCTGCTCGTAAAGCCACTTGCCGTAATCCATTATCCGGCACACCGGCGGCTCTGCAAACGGGGAAACCTCCACCAAATCCAGCCCCAGATCCTTGGCCCTGCTCAGTGCTTCATATGTATCTACTATGCCTAACTGATTGTTTGATTCGTCGATGAGTCGAACCGGACTAACCCGAACTCGCTCATTTATCCTGAAATTCTGCTTGCCGATTGTCTATCACCTTACCTTTCCAAAAATTCACCAAAAAAACTAAAATGAGCCGCTAAGGTGCCACAGGCTCAACCTCATAATAGTATATCTGAAAATCTCCGAAAATACAACCATTAACTTTTTTCGGTGCTCAAGTATTCTTAAAACGCCAAATTCACACATTTATCGGCAATCTTGCCCCTGACCTTACTGATGAACTCATCGATTTTCACTGACTTTGCCTCCGGGCCGGCGCGCATTCTCACCGCAACCGTCCTGGACTGGGCCTCTTTCGGGCCGACCACAAGCATATATCCGATCTTTTCTGCGTGCGCCCGGGCAATCTTGGCCCCGACCTTTTCATCCGATGTATCCAGCCCACAGCGCAGATGCGCACCCTTGAGGCGCTCGTGCACCTCTTGTGCATAATCATTACTTTTGACACTAATTGGCAATATCCGCATCTGTTCCGGAGCCAGCCACAACGGCATATTGCCGCCGTAGTGCTCGATCAGAATCCCCATGAACCTCTCTAACGAACCCAGAATCGCCCGGTGAATCATCACGGGAGTTTTTTCGGTGTTGTCCCTGTCTGTATAAACCAGGCCGAACCGCTCCGGCATCGAAAAATCCAGTTGAATCGTCCCCAACTGCCACGACCGCTTCAGACAATCTTCTATATGAAAATCAATTTTCGGACCATAAAACGCCCCGTCACCCGCGTTGATTTTGTACTCAATGCCTTTATGCTTTAGCGCGCCGGCGAGCGCATCTGTGGATATCTCCCATATCTGGTCCGAACCTATATGTTTATCCGGCCTGGTCGACAGCTCGATATGGTAATCATTAAATCCAAACGCCTGATACAATTCCATGGTCAGCTCGATTACACCTATTACTTCACTCTCAATTTGCCGGGGTTGGCAGAAAATATGGGCGTCATCCTGCGTAAACTGCCGCACGCGAATCAGACCATGCATGTGTCCGCTTGCCTCATTTCTGTGCACCAGCCCCAACTCAGCAACACGCATCGGAAACTCACGGTAAGAATGCTTACTGCTCTTATAAACCAAAAGAGCGCCCGGACAGTTCATCGGCTTTATCGCGTAATTCACACCGTCAACATTCGTGAAGTACATATTCTCTTTATAATTGTCCCAGTGCCCGCTTTTGTGCCAAAGCTCCTCGTTCAAAATTATCGGAGTCTTTATCTCCATGTACCCGTACTTTTCGTGAACGCTCCGCCAGAAATCGATTATCTCGTTCCAGATAATCATCCCCTTGGCGTGCAAAAATGCAAAGCCGGGCCCTTCCTCGTGAAAGCTGAACAAATCCAACTGCTTACCCAAAACCCGATGGTCCCGCTTCTTTGCCTCCTCGAGCCTGGCGAGATAATCCTCCAACTCCTTCTTCGTCCGCCACGCCGTCCCGTAAATACGCTGCAGCATCTTCTGGCTCGCATCACCGTGCCAGTACGCCCCGGCCACGCTCATCACCTTAAAGCTGCCGACCCTGCCGGTACCGGGTACATGAGGCCCCCGGCAAAGGTCCTCGAAGCCGGCGCCGTGCGAATAGAAACTTATAACGTCGCCCTCGGCCCGACTGATGTTGTCCGCCTTATACTTATCGTCCGCGATTCGCTCCAGAGCCTGGTCCCGGCCCATTTCAATCCGCTTCAACGGTTCATCAGCCTTGACAATCTCGGCCATCTTTGACTCGATGCGCTCGAAATCTTCCGGCCGAATCGCCTCATCCAAATCAATATCGTAATAGAAGCCATCCCGTACCGTAGGCCCGTAAACCAGCTTCGTGGCGGGCCAGATTTTGCATATCGCTTCGGCCATTACATGTGCGCAGCTATGGCGCATTATTTCGAGTCCATCCTCGTCTTTGTCTGTGATGATGGCCAGCTCCGCCTCGCCGCTGACCGCACTTGACAAGTCCACTAATTGCCCGTTCACCCGTCCAGCTAGCGCTGCCTTGGCAAGACCCGCCCCGATACGCTGGGCAACCTCTCGGACAGTTGTCCCATCCGCAACTTCTAATACGCTCCCGTCAGGAAGTTTAATCTTCGCCATTTAATTTATCAGTCCAAATAAACGACTATCTGCAATTGCAACTGACTGATAACTATATAAGAGCCATAGAAACATGTCAAGCAACCAGCCCCAATATTTCCGCAGGTGAGTCTATGATGATATCGGCCCCTGCCTCGGCCAGTTCCTCCCTGCTGCGAAAGCCCCAGCTCACACCCACCGACCGGATTTGAGCCGCCGCGGCTGTCTGGATATCCGGCGTGCTATCACCGATGATTAGAAAATCTTCACACCCAAGACCCATTGATTCAACAATCCTCATCGTAGAGCCGATATCCGGCTTAACCCCCCTGCCGCCGACAACTCCAGCCACATATTCAAATGTATCCGGCCCGAAAAAATGCTCCACGATACGCTCAGCATCTTCCTGGTCCTTATTCGTCAGAACGGCCAATCGAATGCCGCCGGCTCGCAGCTTGTTGACTACCTCGAATATACCGTCATATAACCTGCTGCATTCGAAGCACTTATCACGGTAACGCTCCTTCATCGCCGCAAGCACCTCATCTCGCAAATCCTGCCTGTTTTTCCCTAACGCCCTTTGAACGAACATCTTAGGCCCGTTTCCAATCATCCGCTTACACGCCTCGACCGAATGGACCGGTTGGGCGAACCTGGCTAATGCAAAATTCATCGCATTGGCCAAATCCGCCGCCGTATCGACCAGCGTCCCGTCCAGATCAAATATTATCGCCTTAGCCGCCAATTCATAACCTCCGTTTAATTATAGCTTTAAGCTGTTATAACAGACCCGCTCTGTGATAACAGCGTAAAATAGTCATCAGCCGAGGGTTGATCCCACAGTTTTTCACTTTGCACTTTAAACTTTTCGCTTCGATGTCATCCCGACCAACGCGGAGGGATCTATTTAAACACCATCACGAAGTGATTCCACATTCGACGTTGGACGTTGAATGTTCGATGTTCGGCGTTGAGTTTCCCCTGCCTGTCTAAAGAGTCCTATATTAACGGTAATGATAAGGATTGACAATGATGGCTTGGCTGTTGTTTATTTTCTTTTCCTAAGAAATAACCCGCCTCACCCCCAAAAACACCCCCTGCTTGCCCTTCGTAGCTCGTAGAGCGCAGTAGGGTCATCCTGCCTGCCCTCCGTAGCTGGTTTCTTCATAGCCCCTGTCCTCCGTAGCTTTATGCGAAGGAGGATGGCGAAGTAGAATAGCGAAGGGGGGAGCGCAGTCGAAGGGGAAGAATCTCAATCCAATAGAAAATAGAAAATGGAAAATAGAAAATAGAAAATAGAAAATTTAATACCCCCTACGGGGCAAGGCGGCTCCACAAGGGGTATTTCTTAACAACTGACCACAGAAGACCAACTTCAAAGAAAGAACGGGTCCCTATTTTGCAACGTCGAAATGCCAATAGAAGACTCCGAAGGCTCAAAACTTGTCCCACCAAAAATATCAATCCCTCTCAGATACACCTACCGTTTCTTCCTCGACAAAAATATCACCCTTTTCATGTATTGACACTATCACATTTCTCGGCTCTTGTGGACATATAGTAATGTCCTCAAGAGAATCTAAAGCCCAACTTTTTGAGTTTTTAAACCTCTTCAAATTATTTTGGTCCCATGTCCCATGAATTCGCTTTCCTGTATTATTCCAATATTCCCAGACTTGAGGATTGGGTTGCTTAGCTCCGCCATTCGCAGTAAATATAATTACATTTTTTTCATTACAATTTGTCAGCATCTTAGCCATCTCAGAAAACCAAGCATTCTTTGCGCCATGGTGTGGTATTTTTATAACAGATGCGCAAACGCCCCATTCTCGCGTTTCTTTTGGGAGACACTTCTTCTGTCTTTCTGGCATGTTTAGCATTTGTGGTTCTAAAATGTCACCTAATAACCAGATCAGATGATTCCCGTATTTTATAAGCAACGCCACAGATATAGCGTTTTCATAATCTCGATTTAGTAGTTCACCTTTTTTGCGTTTTTCTATTAACCGCTCTTTATATTGTTTCCAATATTCTGGGTCAGGGCCAAAGATAACTATTTCTACATCACCAAAAGAACGGTAATGAACATCCGTAAATTCTTTCGCCGAAAGGCCCTGATCGCTATTACAAACAAAAGTAAATAAATCAATCAACGCCCCAGTTCTCTCTTCCTCCCTTGATAATGTTGCAGATGTGTCTATACCACAACGTACTAAGACGCAATTATATGCATCCATAATAACATCTAGATCTGAGAGAGCATACCAGAATTCATCTACTTTAATTCGAGGTGACTTTAAAATGTCTAAAAAACCAGCGTAATGATCACGATGAGGATGCGTCATACAGCAAAAAGCAAGATTCTTATCTAAAATATGATTCCAAGCGGCAGGCTTCTTAAGTATTGAAGAATTACAACTATCAACCATTCCTAACTGACCATTAGGAAATTCGATCAGGATACTATCGCCATTGCCCACTCCGAAGAAAGTTAATTTTAACATCAATCCTTTTCTGATTTCTTCTTAAATATATTTAGGTCAAGATTTGGACGAGCTTTCTTAACATAACTCTTAGATGGGTCGCCTAAAGGTTTAATTGTTCTCTCAAGCTTCAACCCTTCAGAAGTTTTAATTTCGCTTACTTCAATCTGAAATGGTTGACCTTCATATAAAACTCCAGCTTTTGCCAACTGTCCTGTTGACATCACTCTTACTACACTATCACCATTGACAACAACAATTACAAAGGCGGATTCTTCTTCAATCTTATCAATAACACACTCTAAAGTATCTCTTCTAGTAACATTTTCAATATTTGATCTAGCCTCTAGATTGTTTAACCTTGAGTGAAGGCTAACATAATTCTTTGACATAAAAATATAATTTTGTTTTAAAGAAATTATTTCATTTTCAACATCTACTTCTTTTATTTCTTTTGTTTCATCTACACCTTCTTTGATCTTTGCCATTTCAAGAAGGTAGTCATCATCTTTTACTTCCCAAGAATGCTCAGGAGAGTAAAAACCAGAACTCTTTTTTCTAGGATTAGATTGTAGAGGTGAAACCATATATTAAATTACCTATTAAAAACCTTGACATCACCTTTTTCTATATAAGCTAATACTTCAGCCATTTCTTTTTCGATTTGCAAAAGTTCATCTTTTAAAATATTAAAAGCAAACTCATCCATTTGAAACATAAAAGTTTTATCATTTGATAAACGAATTTTCAAAATAGAAACAGGAACTAAAGTGGCAACATCAGGTTGATAATCTTTAATATTATCATTAATATCAGGTGAATTTGATATAACTGCCCGCAAATCTATTGCATGCGCTATTGCCTTAATCCTTTCAATTCCAACTCTTTGTGTAGAATTTGACAACCTTTCTAATTCAAAAGACATAGCCTCCTTATTTACTGCAGTAATAAAGTCTCGCAACCTCGACTTCTTTTCTGCCTCAATTGATATGATAGATTCTAAGTCATCCATAATATCATCAATAGAATCGTCTCTATCAATCCGTTTATAAAAAAAGCCACCAATATTTATCAAAGAGTTAAACTCTGCAAGCGTCACTTTTAACTTCTCTCGAAGTCCTTCTATTGCTATAGTTTCAGTTTTTGAATCTTGAGCAACCAAATAACTACGTAACGCTCCTGGAAAAATGGTTAGGATTCCAGAAAGGTCTATGTTCAGAATTTTCGAAATATCTTCCTCAAACTCATTCCCTAAAACGGAATTTTTCTTGAATAGCTTAGATTTCATTGAGTTCTCCTAAAGTATCACTTTAAGCTTATGCTAAGATTCATAGAAATTAGAACTACCGCAAAAATAAAAGACGAATTTAGATATAAAATACAACTCATTTCAGAACCTACTATTGGTATTATCGGATTATTCCATACAGAATACAATGAAAATTATTATGGGTTTCTTGGTTCACTCTCCTAATTTTATCCTCTTACCCTTATTTTTTGAACAAAAAACAAACTATGTTAATCTGCAAAATACCATATTGTTGGGAAAATTTAGGGAAAAAAGGGAAAAATAAAGGGGTCAGACAACCTTTTCGAATGAAATCCGGTTTTTTTGTCTCTCTTTATATTACTCATTTCCGTCCTCTACTTACCCTTCCGCTCATATCCTATATAGGGATTTTACCAATGTCAATAGCTAAAAGACTCCCCAACAAAGATTCTTTAATTAAACAGAGGGTTCCTACTCATCAGCCGCAATTTGGCTAATCCCTCCTCCGCCGTCCCAGCCACGCCTGTCCTGAGCATAGTCGAAGGGAACCACTATTCACTAACGATTTCCCACTGGCTTCACCTTGGCTGGCCTGCCCTGAGCATAGCCGAAGGGCGCCGCCAGCCATTGGACAAAGTTAATAAGCTGCGCTGATGCTTGCATCACAAGCAGCTTTTTGATTTGTACAATCTGCGATTGATAAAATCGCACAGTAAAGCCAAAACCGTGTTAATCAGCGAAATCAGTTTCTAAACTTTTTTATAGCATCAAGAATCCAGAATCGAGCCATTTTTTTGCTTTGGCATCAGTCCCCTAAGGACTGTGGAAGAGGCCGAAAGATTGGAAAAAGTTAACTTTTGGAAACTCTTAAGGCCGAGGCCACAAAGGTTTGTTTACAACAAACCCGCCAAAGCTTAAATCAGCGTTAATCTGCGTTAATCAGCGTCTAAAAATCTCTTTTCACCCAGTTTTGATCATTTGAATTTAGATATTAGGGATTGTTTAGGATTTAGAGCTTAGGGTTTAGTATTTCCCTCCGCCTCCGTGTAAACCTGTGTTAATCCGTGGCTAAAAAATAATTGAAAATTTTCTTAAAAAACAGCTTTTCGTAAGCCCAGTACTGTTAAGCAGTTACAAAACAGCCAAAAATAATTACCGAATTATCGAAAAAAGTCCTTGTAATTTGAGAAAAATCGGGTATAATACCGCCCATGTTTGCCGGCAGGCAAACGACAGCACCGCCAGCAGGCGGAAGATTTCCTGTCCGCCATAGCTTTATGCGACGGCGGAAGCGGAGTACCGCACGTCTTAGACCAGCAGGCCACCCCAAGGTTTTGAACATTAACATTTGTAAAATTTGAATTTGTTTAGGATTTAGAGTTTAGGATTTAGAATTTATGCAGATCAGGAGAACTTATAATGGTTACAAAAGCTCAAATCATCGCCAACAGGCGTAACGCACAAAATTCAACCGGCCCGCGCTCCCCCGAGGGTAAATCCATCGTCTCACAAAACGCGGTCAAACACGGCCTCACAACCGCCCACAACATCATCAGCTCAGAAAGCCAGGCCGACTTCGACCTCTACCGCGACCAATTTCTCACAGAATTGGCTCCTAACAGCCCTATGGAATCTATGCTCGCCGAGCGCATTGTCAACCTCTCCTGGCGGCTAAAACGCGCCTCACGCATACAGAACCAGGCCATCGATGCCCTCAGCACCCCTGACACCTCCAGTCCACTAAGCAAACTCGCTCATTCAATGCTTTCCAGAGTCCGGAACCAATCGCAGGCTCCCCCATCCGAATCTGCTTCTGACCTGACTCTCGGCCGTTTGGCCGTAAAAGATTTCTCAAATACCAGGGTTCTCGAACGACTCTTAATGTACGAACGCCGAATCGAGAACAGCCTCTACAAAACGATAATCGAGCTTCAAAGACTAAACCTCATCAAAAACCTGAATCCGGAATATGAAATGCTATTGAAACAATTACGAGCTTAATTATGCAAAACAAACCCAATTTATGGAAAGCCCAAATGAACGTAACTTCTTTATTACTAACGACTAACGACCAGCGACTAACGACTCGCGAAGCCAAAAACAAACCCAATGTCAATACCAAGCGTGCCTCAATAAAAAAAACCGCTTTTTTTCCACTTAATCCTTGCAAAGTCATAATTTTAAGTTTATACTATACGCGAATAGTATTTTTTCTGAAGGGAGCAATCCTAATGGATGTCAATTTGGTCCTTTTCAAGAAAAACGGCGCCTCCAAGAGTTTTCGCCTCCCCAGCACGGTAACCGTCATCGGCAGACGTCAGGAGTCTGACCTTTGCATCCCGCTCATGGTCGTTTCGAGAAGGCACTGCGAATTGAACCTTGAAAAAGGGCGCCTCAAGCTTCGTGACCTTGGTTCACGCAACGGTACATATATCAACGGCCAGCGCGTTGACCAAACTGAGCTTCGCCCCGGCGATAATATCCAGATCGGCCCGGTCACTTTCGGCGTCCAGATCGACTCGCAACCGGCAGAGCTAACCACGCCTGATTCGGTTATCCTGCAGCCGCCCGAGCATTTAGGTGCACCCGAAAAGCAAGCCGTTGACCAGGGCGAGACTTTCCTCGAATCGGCCGATGGCGACCCTGAAGATGACGACCCCAGTGCGGATATACTCAACAGCCTCAGCGACGACCTCGAAGCCGCCGGCAGCCCTTCTTAGTCCCCACTATGAAAAAGTGCTTTCGGTTCTCTGCGAATTTGTCTTTTAGCATCCGTGAGTATTTGTCAATTGGCCAGTCTCTGGATGAATTGTTTCTCGGGGTCGGTGACCGGTTTTTTCTTTATCCGTTCAACAACCTCGATAGCCTTGGCTACGGAATATTCTCGGGCTTTGATGAGCCAGACGGCTGACAGGATAGATTCTCTTTTTCTGCCGCTGCTGCCATGGATCAGGACGGGCAGATTCTGCGGGTCGGCCATTATTTCAAGGAACCGAGTCTGCGTGTCCTCATCGGGGAACTGCCGGGTCCGGTCTGTTCTTTCTATGGACAGTTCGACATAATTGACGCCGTTTTCGCGCATCCAGCTCACCTCCTCATTGTACCAGTTCTTCTCCCTGTGATCGGTAGTAACGCGAACATTTACAAACGTTGCAATGTGTTACTTGTAAAGCAGCCGCGTATAGTCCATGCCCCTTGGCTGGCCACTGGTATAAAGTACGCCGGGCGCGACGACGTGAAGATTCTTTATGTGAAAGTGTCTCACAAGACAAACGAATGCGATT
>SDBT01018863.1_pt1 | contig 10828 bp, 13 predicted proteins | sample 2277101 | NCBI WGS metagenome assembly SDBT01 (sample SAMN10404973, study PRJNA504765) | marine sediment metagenome | isolation source: marine sediment core GS10_PC15, 103 cmbsf | place: Arctic Ocean: Southern Knipovich Ridge | collected 2010 | reverse complement strand
AATGATGGACTTTTTGCAACTGGTCAGTCGGTTGTGCAATTCGTTGATGATTTAGAATTTGAGATTCCAAGTAATTGGTTATCTTTAGATAATTTAGCAACAAGTTTACATAATACTTTCTTAGGTTTAGCTGCTCCAATATTATTGTTTATAGAATCTTTAGGATTCGATCTTCCAGATGAATATTCTCTTCTTGATAAAACAACAGCTGCTATAAAGGATACTTTTGATCTTATATTATCTCCAATACAAAGCTTCATAGATATATTAGATTTCGAACTTCCAGAACCTTTATTACAATTGCAAGGTATAATACAAGGTATTGCAAATGCATTTAGAGATCTTATTGATTTATTAGCTAAGAATCCATTGTCATTTTTAGGTATTGGGACTCCAGAAGTATCTACTAAAGCACCTAAAGAAAAAGTTGCTTCAAGTGTTCAAAATGTTGATTTTAGGAGTAATCAAATTCAATTAGATACAGGGCAGACCGACACAGAGATAGATATAAGTGAAGCTGATTCAATAGATAGAGAATTAAAATCTGTTGCTGATTCTATTGCAGAAAATAATAAAAGAGCGCAAGCTACATTTGAAAAGAATTTTGGTAGTATCACTAATTTTGCTAATCCAGATTTTGGAGCACCAGCTGAACAAATAACAAATCCGTCAGGTAGAGGTCCAAAGTTAGATCAACTATTAAGAGATGCAGGATTTGATCCAGAAGCAATAGCTGCTGCTGGACAGAAATTTAGAGGACCTCAATCTGAGCTTGATTTGGCTACAAAAAACTTTACTATTGATTCACGACCTAACGAACAAGGTGGAGTTGATAATAGTGTTAATCTTGGTGAGGATCTTACTTTTGGATTACCACCTGAAACTCAGGAATTATTGGTTGCAACTACTGGTACGTTTGTTGAGACTTTAGCCGCAACAAATGTAGCTTTTCAAGAATCAACTATTGCACTAGGGAATTCAGCAGTCTTACTAGAAGAAGGTGAGGAAGCTATAACTGATAATGCAACTTCTTTATTAGCTAATTCAGGCATTGTTCAGGTTAGTACAACTCAGACTGGAACTCAAATATTAAGACAGTTTGATCAAATAGTGGAAATTATAAAAAATACAAATATAACATCTGCTTTAACTACAATGATAGCAGAAGTTATTCTTGTATTTACTAGACTTGCAGCAGAAGGCAATAGAGCTGCAGGGAAGCTTGCTAGTTTAAGAGTTTCTACTAGAGGTAAATTTTCAATTACGGATCCTGGTATTTCTGCTAGTGATCAAGCTGCAATAGATGCAGCATCTAAGAATTTAGCATCGACAAAGGCTAATCAGACTAATATAGCAATACCAACGGCACCGGATATTGGTACCCAGAATAATAATATTGTTATAAACCCAAGTATTGTAATTAACAATGCAGAAGGTTTAGATACTGAACAACTTGTTGAATTAATTAATATTGAGTTTGCTAAGACTTTGCAGAAAAACATATCTCAAATAATTACAGTATAAATGCCTCACGAAGGAAGCGGTTGGTTCATTAATGATGTCGAACTACCTGATGCACCAGAAACTGATGAAAGATTAATTACTAGGTCATTTCAGGCAGAAACTTTGTTTAATTTCTTTCCACAGATTACAAAATCTAGTGCGAGAGCGTTTGATTATACTATTAGTGGTGTTGTTTATCCAGAGAGTATAGCATTCGCATTGGATCAAATAGCAAAATCTGCAGATACAAATACTGTTATTTTGACGATTCCAGAGTCTGAAAGGATCTTTTTATCTACAAAATATGCTGTTAAATCGCTTAGATTTGCTAGAAAAGGACCATTGTTTATTTTCCATATAGATAAAGTTGTTCAAGCTATACCATTTTCGTTAACATTTACTGAGTTACCAGATGAGGGCGAATTTCAAGATGGTCTTGATGGTTTTACTGATGCAGATGAGGGTGCATTAGGATTACAGCAATTGAATGAATTTAATGAAATACTTGGTAATTTATTAGATTCAGATTTCATTGGACCAAGAGAAGCGTTTGAGATTAATACTACTGAAACATTGGTTATATGACTAGATTAACAATGGCTGTATCTGGAGATCCTTTGACATTTAGGCCAGTTACTTCAAGTATTGTGAGAACAAGTAAAGATGGATCTGTTGATGTTATTATTATGTTAGTAGGTACAGATTATAATATTACAATGAATGGTATTCTCCAAGAAGATGCTACAGGTGATATAGAACCAAGTACTCAGGATATTGATGTTAATAATGGTTTTCTTGAATTAAAGGCTGAACAAAAAACTGCTGGTGTAACTATAGCAAATTTAGTTGGAACGTTCTCTTCATTTATGTATTTTTATCCAGGAACTATTATAAGAGGACATATAATGTTAGATGAGACTGCTCATGGAATACCAGTACCTGAATTAGAAGCAACTTATCATTTTAAGGATTTATTAAGTAATGATGAAGTATTATTTAGACTTATTAGGGAAGAAAATAATTTAAAGTTTGAATTTGTAGAAATTGTTGATAGTGTTGAGAATATTATTTTTACTGTTGCATTAGCTGGTGGCGTAGATGAATACTTTTTTGAATTTAGATTTTTAAAGGATGGAAAATCAAAATTATTAAGGATTGATGATTGGAAATTAAGTACTCAGACTAAGGTAAGAGTATGGATTGGCGATATAAAAGCTAAAATTGGTGAATGTAATGTATCAGCGCATTTGCACAATATTGAGGAAACGTTGCATACAATGAGTAGCGATTTCTTATTTATTGATTATCCATTGGTTTTTCTTAAATTTGATAGAACAAGTTCTCAACGATTGATTGGTCGTATTAGAATGTATGATGATAGGAACGATCCAGTTGAAGCAAATTGGAGGGAAATTAGATCTAGAGATTATAAATTTGAAGGAAATAGAATTATAGAGAATGGTATGATTAGACTTATTATAAAAACTGTAGATCCGGTTATAGAAATATGGGGATGGAATTATGAGAATGTTTCACCAAGTTGGGAGTTAGCGTTAACTTTTAAACCTGATACTGATGCAGGTATTCCATCTCTTAGGATTCAGAATCTTCTTTTTGAATATTTTAGTTATGAACAGCTTAAGTGTAATGTTAATTTTGGCACTGCTATTTATACATTTATTATAAGTAGAGGAGATCCATATATAACTATGCTTAATACAGGAAAAACAAAGTTTAAAATTCAAAGCGCGAAAGATAGATTTGTTGGTGATTTTAAGGATCAACATAATGGTTATACACTTAAGAACACAGATGAGAGTGGGAATCCTGATACATTGAGAGCTACAGGTACAGCGACATGTGTGTCGTGCGTGGTCGGCAATACTTTTACGATCAATGGTGTTACTTATACAGGGGTAGCTGGTACCAAGGCGGATAACACTGAGTTTAGTATTGATACTGGTGATAATGAGACTGCAGCGGATTTAGCAGACTCAATTAATAATGATCTTAGGGTAGGAACAGATGATGCTGATATTACAATTGATGCAACAGTTGTTAGTAATGTGATTACATTGATAGCCGCAGCTGGAGGTACATCTGGGAATAGTATTTTAATGTCTGAGAATAGTACTACAATTACATTGAGTGGAGCGAATCTTACTGGAGGCGCTGCTACTGGCGGAACTGGTCTTGAAACTGTGAGTAGTTTTCTGATGCATGATAATTGGTTCGGGTTTTATAATAAAGGGGCGTTAGATGAGACAGTTGGGTGGATGTCTAATATCGTTAAACCTACAACAATAGATATAAGTGATTTGACTACTAAGCTTGAGTATAATTTTACATATCCTGTAACAGGAGGAATTTTTGCTCTTGGTGTTATGCCATCTTTTCCATCAAGTTTAGTAGGTGGTATTCCGTTTCCATTTGTTGTTGGGTCACAAGATAAATATGTTAAATGGAGAGCCAATGAGGCTGTACTTGCTTTTAGAGAAGCAGAATCTATAAAGAGGAGGTAGATATGGCAGTAGTAAAATTATATTTGAGTGGCGGCGCTGCTAACAAATTTCCAACGACATCATTAGGTGGAGTTAGAAGTACAACTGAAATTGTAGCTGCGACACTTAACAATTTGTTTGATGACACAACTCGTGTTGAAATTATAAATGGAAGAACTGAGTATAGATGTTTTTATGTTAGAAATGAAAGTGGTGGAGACTTTATGCGTGCACGATTTATTAATTTAGTTATTCCTCCCAAAGTGGAATCTGAGTTTTCATTTGCAGTTAATGATCCTGGAGCTACACCGCAACTATTAATTACTGAAGATTCGACTCCTGTTGGATTGACATTCTTTAAGTTTAGAGACTGGCGACAACTTGAGCTTGCTATTGGTGTTTTAGATGACACTGAAGAGAGAGCTATTTGGATTAAGAGAAAAGTTCTAGAAGGTAGTGATACTGTAAAAATGGTTGACTTTGATATTGATGGTCAAGACAATACGTTTACTCCTACACAGGATTTCTTTAGTGTAGAAAGTTCACATGATAATGATTCAATCGTTGCTAGAAGTCCGCAATTTTTTGCTGATATTGATAGCGCTGGTGAGGCATTAACATCATGAGCGGCAATCAAGGTCAAGGTCAAGGTCAAGGCAATCGAGACAAAAATAAAGGTAAAGGTAATACTGGTAAAAAAGCTCTGGTTACAATTTTACAACAGAGAGAAGCTGGACGTTTATTACATATTGAGGCTGATGTTGAAATAGAAAGGATTATTGTTAGACATCATTATCAGTTTCCATTAGGTACAACGTCAACTGAAGTTGTTGAATTTATTACAGAGGATCTTCAAGAGGAAGAAGTAAATGTTATTGTTCCTTCATTCGAGGTGGATTTATAATGGCTATTGTTAAATGGGCAGTTAAAGAATTACTTACATCGCTTAAATTGAATAATTTTGGTATTAGACGTGCGTCTAGAGCAGAGCAAGTTGCTGTTATAGATGTTGATCGTTTGGCCGGTGATAATTATTTTGGTACAGATGATAAGACTCCTGAAATTTATCAAAGTGGATCTGGTGCTACGTTTAAACGTACACAATTATCTAATATGATTTTTAGAAATGGTGTTGAAGTAGGCGCAGGTGCAAGTGAAAAGACTTTGTTTGATGAGGAAATAAATAATCAAGATGGTATATCTAATACTAGAGTAATTGTATTTTTGGATTATATTGCAGAAGTAAGTCAAGCTGGTGATGTTAATGTTACTGTAACAGATGGATCTTCACCAGTAACGGTTACTGATTCATTTAGTTCTAACCCAACTCCTGTAAGACAGTTCTTTAAATTTGTAATTGATACAAGTTCATTTGCGATAGACGATTTATTAAATATTGTAGTTAAGGCAACGCAAGCGAATATTAAAAATATTGAAATGAGGTGCGTTTAAAATGGGTTTTGGATTTGTATCTTTAGATCATTTTCCAAATAAATTTGATGTTAAAGGTTTATTGTTTAGAACGGATACACTTATAGTATATAGAAATATAGGTACATATGCTGCACCTATATTTGAAAATCTTGCAGATGTGGCAAATCCACCTGCAATTTTTGGAGATGGCGTAGACGGGGATTTAATAGAGTCTAGTGGAACTACTACATTGACAGAGATTAAGTATTATGGTAATGTAACTTTAACAGGCACAGCAGTATTAACAGCTGATGCTCCAGCATTAATAATATTTGTTAATGGAATATTAACTATTGGCAGTGGTGCTAAAATTGAAATGAATGGTGATGGTGGAGAAGGTGGAGCAGGAGGAACTATAGGTCCAAGTGCAGGTGGTCTTAGACCAGGAAGTCCAGGACCAGGACCAAGTCATCTTCCAGGAACAGCAGGACTTGTAGGTAGTGCTATATCTATTACAGGTGGAGTTGGAGCTAATGGAGTATCTGGAAATGAAGCAGGAGCATTTGGTGGAGCTGGTGGCGAAGGAGGAAATGGAGGTCAAGGAGGACCAGGAGCACCAAATACAGGAGGACCAGGGGCAGGAAGTCCAGGAAATTCTGCTGGTGATAGTGGTGGAGGAACTTTCGATAGGATATTACACAATCTTCATCAATGGGTTGGACAAGATACATTACCAACTGCTATAGGTAGTGGAGGAACAGGAGGAGCTGCTGCCGGTAGAGGCGGAGGCGGTGGTGGCGGAGGCTTTGGAAGTCCAGGTCCAGGAACAGGCGGAGCTGGTGGACAAGGTGGTGCTGCTGGTGGTGCTGGTGGAGACGGCGGAGGCACAATAATTATAGTAGCAAGAAGCATAGATGTTCAAAGTGGTGGAATTATAGAAGCCAATGGTCTTCTTGGAGTAGACGGTGTTAATAATCCAGGTGGACCAGCACCTAATGGCTTAGATGGTTTTAATGGTGGAGGAGTAGCCGGTGGAGGTGGAGGCACTTCTGCTAATGGTGGAGGCGGAGGAGCCGGTGGTACTGGTGGATTCGTTTGGTTAGCATATAATAGTCTAATAGAAGATGGGACTATACAAGTCTTAGGCGGAACAGGTGGAGAAGGTGGCACAAGTCCTGGGGCTCTTCATGGTGTAGGTGGAACTACTGCACCTAACGGACAAGCTGGTCAAGATGCAGCTCAGACTCCAGGTCCTTCAGGAGTAGCAGGAGAAGATGGAATTGCCGGAACTGCTGGTGTTATACAGAAGTTCGCAATATAGATAGGTATGATAACTTTATTGAGAACGCCAATTCCGCATCTAGTTATTAGTAATTTCTTTAGTAAAGAAGAAAACAAACTAATACTAGATGAGGCAGTAAAGAATAAGAAAAGCTTTACTGATTCTACTACAGGCAAGGGTGTGGATAAAAAATATAGGAATAATAAGGTAGCTTATTATGATCAGCTATATATTAATGATAGAAAACAGTCTAAACTTCTTGTGGCACTAGATAAGAAATTTGTTAACGAGGACTTTAGGCAAATATTATCTACAAGTCCACATCCTTTATCTGATTTTCCGTTATGTACGTTTCATGAAACTCAGGTATCTAGGTATGGTAATGAGGAAAAATACAAATGGCATATAGATAGATTTGATAACATAAAGAGACATATAACACTAGTGTATTATTTCTTTGAAACACCTAAGAAGTTTAGTGGAGGAGAATTGGAATTAACTGATTCACCAGCTTTTGAGGCAAATTTAATAGATGCAGATCCTAATATAGAAGTAATACCAGTAGAAAATAATATGGCAGTTATATTCGCATGTACAGGATTACATAGAGTTACCCCTACAAAAGCATTAAAAGATTTTAGAAGTGGTAGGTTCTCAGCTAATATATGGATAGGCTTTAGATAATGTTTACAGAAGATGGTTATGAAGTAATGAGAGAACTTTTGGGTGGTTATGCAACAACAACGCTGTATCAATATACATTAAAAAATAAGATTAATGGAGATCTTAATGATAAACAGATAATAGATACTCCTTCATTTTATAATGATGAAATAATGGTTGCATTACATAAGGAATTAACAGCTGAAGTAGAAAAGGTATCAGACTTAAAGTTATTTAGAACATATTGTTATTATAGAACATATAAAATAGGAGATGTATTGAGGGCGCATACAGATAGACCAGCTTGTGAAATATCAGTAACTCTTAATTTAGGAGGTAATGATTGGGCTATATGGATAATGAATCATGATGAAAATCCTCAACAAGTATATCTTAAAGCAGGTGATGGATTGTTATATAGAGGTTGTGAATGTTCACATTGGAGAGGAAAGAATATAAACTCTGAGAATTACTCTCAGGTATTCTTACATTATGTTGATCAGAATGGACCTAATTCATGGGCTAAAGATGATAAAAAATTATGAAAGAATATTTTAAGCCTACAAATTATTTGATTCTTGATGATTTTTTTAGTAATCCTAAAGAAGCATTTGAAGAATGTATGAGTTTTGAACACAAATATGAGAAAGGATTATATCGTTTAGATGGTAAACAAATAGAACATCCTATAAAAGAAAATATAATTGTAAGACTTGATAGTATGTATGGAGATAGGGCTTTATCATATATACTTTCAAATATACCTAAGATGTTATGGACAAAAGAAAACATAAGAATGTTTAAATCAATGAACTCAATTTATGAAATGTGGGCAGATACTAATTATGATGAAACTCAGATATCAGTTTATGGAAATGGTGGTCATTATGGTTTTCATGTAGATAATGTTCATCATTCGCCATTAACAATGATTATATTTTTATTTAAGGAACCTAAGAAATTTACAGGAGGAAATATAGTATTGCGGAGAAATTCAGTAGAGAAAGAGATTGTTATAAAAAATAATATGGCATTAGTTTTTCCTTCGTTGACACAGCATTGTGTTACTGAAATTAAAACTAATTCTGATAAATTTGAAGATAAAAGAATTTCAGTGCAATATTGGGCTGGATATGGAGGTAATTAGATGAAAGGTATATTTAAAATTATGGGAAAAGAATGGAAGAACCATATTATGGATGAAGGTATAAAAAAGATGGGACGAAATCTTGCAGACGTTTCAGAGACAGATATCTTGTTAATTAAGATATCTGTCGGTACTAGTGATGCAACTCCTGATGATACAACGTTGTCAGCATTAGTTGCTGAAGTTGGAGATAAATATGATATTGGATCATTTAGTGTAAATGCTAGTTATCCATTTGATCTAGAGGTGTCTACTACAATTCCAGATGATGAGATAAGTAGACCAGAAACTGTTAAGGAAATAGGTATTTGGTTTGGTCCATCTGGTTCAGAACAATTATTTGCTAGAGCTACTGACGCTACCGGAGTACTGCTACCAGTTGACACAGCAGTTCCGATAGATTACGACTTAATTATTGTATAATAGGAAATGGCACTAAGTCAATCTGTTAGTTTCCTGTATAATGCTACTAAAGCGGGTACAAGTTCTTCAAATATAAGGTTTGAAGAAATTGATAAACTTATAGGTATAAAATTGAGGTGAATAGAATATGAGTGAAGAGAATACAACAGCAGAAGAAACAACTACTACAGAAGGTGGATCAACAGAAACAGAGACTACAGTAGAAGTTGAAGCTACTCCAGAACCTGTCGTAGAAACGGCGCCAACGCCTAAACCAGATGTCGGTGACAAATTTGATCAGGTTTCTGGTTCTACAGGTACTGGTAAACAAGTGTTTAGCGGTATGTGCAAACTATGTAGTGCTAGAATTGCTAGCGGAGTATTAGATAAAGAAGGGAAAGTCCGATGTCCAACATGCAACGGAACCTTCTAGTCTTTTTTTTTTAAGATATGGTGTTAAGCCAACCTGTTAGCTTTCTATATAACGCACAGCAGTTATCGTTTAGTTTAGAAAGGACAAATTTAAATAGACCATTAATTTTAAGGGAGCTAGCTTCTTGGCGAATAAAAGATAGTTTAAATAAGCTTAATGTATTAACAGTTACTGTTGTAATAAATAGTGTTCCATTAGAGGATATTTATGTAGAACGGTCAGTGTTAGTACCTGCGTTTAATTTTGAAGGGATTATAACAGCATTAAAAGCTAATAGTAATGATACATTAGAGATTACACTTACAGAAAAAGCATGGCATTTTACTAGAAGACTTTACAAGATTGGAGATAGTCTTAAGGAATATAATCTTGCATTAGTAGATCCAGCGTCATTATCAGATTTCTTACAACTTATATTGGATTCAGCAAATACTGATATGCCATTTACATGGATATTGGGCGAGGATATTCCAGCAACAAGTGACTTTGATTTTGATGTTAAATGGAAAAGTTATTATGATGTTCTTAGATTAGTTGCTAAGAACAGTTCTAATGATGTATGGTTTGAAGGCAAAAAAGTATTCTTTGGCACTAAAGGTAAACAAATTGGTCTTGAGAGTGATGAGAAAATTTATAAGAAATTACAAACTAAATTAGATTTAGATATTTATGGAAATATTATTCATGTTGTTGGTGCTAAAGTTGGTGGTGTTAATGTTCATGCTAGCGCAAGTAATGCAATAACTGATTTACAATTTATTTATGAGAGAGTTGTTAGTAATAATAATTTGAAAGATCAAACAGCAGTTGATGGTGTAGTTGATAGAATTTTAGATGAGTTTGATACAATTGCACCTGATGTAAGTATTGATATTACTCAAAGTACTATACATAAATATGATATGAAGTCTGGAGATGTTATTAAGATTATTAGTAATACACAGACACAAAAGGTTAAAGGTTTTTTTAGAATAATTGATGTTATAATTGGTAGTTCTAATAGTTCCATTAAGTTACAATTTAGTAAGACAGGACAGTTCTTGCCGCGAATTAGTGACTCATTGGATATTCTTAGTGCTGCATTAATAAAAATTCATGATCTAGAATTAAATAGTTAAATATAGTAATTTGAAAACTTAAATACGAAAGGAGAGATGATAGAAATGGCAGAATGTAAATTCAACTGCGAATCAAATCCAGATGCAGTTGACAAGATAAATTGGAAATGCGTTGAGTGCGGTAAAGACTTAAAAACAATTCAAGCAACAGTTATCAAAGCCAGAGCAGATGCTTATACAGCTAGATTAGCTGAAGAAGAAGCAAATCGTCCAGGAATATCTCAAGAAGAGATAGATCATAGAAGGGCAATGGCTAATGAATGAAGTAGCAGACAGAGCAAACTTTAAGGATAAGATTAACGTAAGTAAATCTTATGCAAAAAGTGTACTTATTGAAGGCGTTGACGTTCCAATCGTTCATCAATG
>SDBT01018862.1_pt1 | contig 10829 bp, 10 predicted proteins | sample 2277101 | NCBI WGS metagenome assembly SDBT01 (sample SAMN10404973, study PRJNA504765) | marine sediment metagenome | isolation source: marine sediment core GS10_PC15, 103 cmbsf | place: Arctic Ocean: Southern Knipovich Ridge | collected 2010 | reverse complement strand
GATCTTATGATTACTGTAATTTCAGGTGGTCAATCGATTTTACAGGCTCTGCAAACAGGATTGAAATGTCAGGAAACGAGTGGATTGGTTAAGGTAATCGCTGGCGATACGTTAATAACTGATTCTTTCAGCGAAGCTGTTGACGTCATTTATTCTTGCGAGGCAGATAAGACAAACCACCGGGGATTAATCGGGATTGATAACGCCGGATACTATAAACCTCCATTAGACAAGGCAGAAAATTCAAAGGAATGTTTGTTGGCGTTTGGCGGATTTATGCAGTTTACCGATGGAATGCACCTGGCAAAATGTGTTAATCAACTTGTGGCGGAAAATAAAAAAGGATTAACAAATTTATTCAGCCTGTATAGCGAACACAGAAGCATCAAGGTTATCAACGTCAAGCAAAGATATCACTTCGGTGATATTAATAGTCTCCTTGATGCACGTCGCAGACTGCTGCAACCACGCTATTTTAACAAATTAAGCGTCAACCCTATCTTAAATACCATAACGAAAATAAGTAAGTTCGGCGAGAAACTACATGAAGAACTCGATTGGTGTTTGAACCTGCCGGAGGAGTTAAAAGTTCTTGCTCCGCGTATTATCAGCCATGGTTATGAAGAAGGCAGATTGAAAATTGTGCAGGAATATTATGGTTATCCTCAATTGTCAGACATCTTCGTACATGGGAACATGGGTGAAGAACACTGGCTGAATATATTAAAAAGAGTACTCGCCATTCACCTGGAATTCAGGAAACACAAGGGAATGTTAGACGCCTCTGAGGTTGAGCTAATGTATCTGGCAAAGACCTGGCAGCGAATTGGTAATATTAGAGAGCAGGGGAAAGCTTGGGAAGACCTGTTGCGTAGAGAGCAGATAAATTATAACGGAATAAATTACAGAGGAATTCCCTTATTACGTGATGATATCGAACGAATGGCTTTGGAAATATCCCGGAACGCCGAAATATCAGTCATACATGGAGATTTCGGATTTGACAAGATTCTATACGACGCTTATTCTCAAACACTTAGGATAATAAATCCACGCGGTAGTTTCGGACGTAAGGGCATATATGGAGATGCGAGATATGATATCGCCAAACTCAGACAGAGCGTATGTGGTTTCTATGACTTTATCTCAGCCGGAATGTTCAACATTGAAGTGGCAGAAGACAAATTCATAAGTCAAATATTTACTTATGAGACAGTAACTGGTCTGAGAGATATATTTGACGACCTTATAATGGAGTTGGGCTACGATCCGGAGGTGATTCGCTTTATTGAAGGACTACATTTTCTCTCTGTAATGGCGCTCTTTAAAGGTGATAAAGATCGTCAATTAATGCTCTTTATGAGGGGAATTAAACTTTTAAATGAGGTGTTTGATGCGAATAGCAATTGATCTTGACGGAACGATCTGCACTTTGTGCAAGCCAGGACAGACGTATGCAGACGTTGTACCACTCGATGGCGTTATCGAAAAGATCAGAGCTTTAAGAGAATCCGGAAATACGATCATTATCTACACTGCACGCAGGATGGGAACACACGAGGGAAATACGGGTAAGGCGCTTCGTGAAATTGGTAAGCTGACATTTGACTGGCTTGAGGAAAACGGAATCGAATATGATGAAATTTATTTTGGTAAACCAAGCGCTGATATTTACATCGATGACAAAGCATTCAAGTTTGAATCCTGGAAGGATATAGATGAGGATAGACTGCCTACATTTGTGAAAAATTGAGGACTTGATATTTATGGATAGTGTGTAAATAAATAACTATTACAGTCGATTCTGAAATATTGATGCTCTATAGACAACTAATATCCTTCTTAACCCGCATTCATCTTTTTTTCATTCTGTGAAGTATTATATTATATGTAGATTACTCAGAACAGCATACATTCACAGATAGAGATTGTACAATCTGAGTACGTGCTGACTTCTATTCAACTTCCAGATCTGAGGAAAGAAACAATGATGATAAGAATCCTAATCCTATTAATAAGTACAGTTTTAATAAACAGTTCTTTCGCAGAGCAATATTCTCCGGATTTCAGGCTTCCGGCGCTTGACGGTACAACTTTCACTCTTACAGAAAAACTTAATGACGGACCGGTATTAATTGATTTTTGGGCTACATGGTGTAAACCCTGCTTGCAGTCAATGCCGCATCTGGAAAATATCCATAAGGAATTCGCTGAAAAGGGTTTGCAGACATATGCGATTTCAATAGATAACACGCGAAGTAAAGCAAAGATAAAGCCATTTATTAAAGGCAAGGGATATACTTTTGGTGTACTGCTGGATACAGATCAGGAGGTTCGTAAACTTTTCGGGGGCAATGTCGTGCCTTTAACCCTGCTGATTTCCAAGCAGGGCGAAATATTGTACAGACATTTAGGGTATGTACCCGGAGATGAAGATAATCTAAGGAAAGAGGTGGAAGCTCTTTTTAGGTCGCAGGCTCAAATTGACACTTCTCAAAAAACTGCTGAAACCGATTAATGTATAATTCCTTACAAAACAGCTATATTTTAGTATTTTTCATTTTATGTGTATCATCATTTCTCACAATTGATAAACTTTACCCAGACATAAGAATAACCGGTCAGAATGAAGCGAGATATGCCAGGGGAGAGCTTCCGGATAGCGGAGAATATAATTATTTTCAAAACTATCTTGAACTGACTGCGAGTATGGACAATCTCCGTATTTATTCACGTCAAAGCTATCTGCTTCCTTCTGAATTTGATAACCGGTGGCAGAGCGGGATTGTTGCTTTTGATAAAAGATATATAGAGTATAGAAAATCAAATTTCAGAATCCGAGGTGGAGATTTTTACCGTAACTGGGGCAGAGGACTGTTGCTCGGTACAGTTGAGTTCATTGACCTGAATTTCGATAGTGGATTAGATGGTGTATTGGTCGAAACATCACATGGTTCTTTTTCTATGCAGGGATTTCGAGGAGTCGAGGTTGACACGACGGACAGAATTGTAGAAGCCGCTGAAGGAGTATACGTTTCCTACGTGGTTCCTTATGGTGTACGTATTGGCGGGAGTTATGCACATCTCGACAGTACAATCAAGCATCCGGCTTTAGATAGATCGGGAATCGAGATTGAAGGAGATTTTGGTCCCGCTTCACTCTATGCTGTGTATTCCTCAGATAAGTTAGACACTTCTCCAATAGACTATCATCATGGTTTTTATGGCTCTCTCATTGTATATGGAGAGAATTGGGGAGTTCTTCTCGATTATAAGAACTACCGGTTACTTACTTATGGCGGGAAACTTGGGCAGACCCCACTGCAATTTGTTCCGACAGCAGTCCCGGAAGTGACCATGTATCTGCTCGATCATCATCCTAAACAGCCGCATTTCGGCAATGACGTCGGTTGGCAGCTTGAAATAACACGCAGTATATCATACTGGACTCTAAAATTAAACATGAACCAGACGAGCGAACATGAGGGCAACAGTCTGCTGCCTGTGATGAGTGAGGAGTATTCACCTTACACCGGAGTATTTGCTAATCTGGAATATGATGATTACGAGAAAACCAGATATGTGTTACAGGGCGGTTATCATGAAGACATCGAATTCACTACAACCGCACTGGGAGGGTATTCCAACTGGTTTAGACGCATTGGATTCGGTGGTTTGTACGAGAGTAGATTTACCGGTAATCTCTCCGGATCGGTAGATATGCAAGTCATGTTTGTAGATGAAGTGAAAAGGAACAGAACTTACATTGATGAATTCATAGCTTTTACATTCTCGCGCTCCCCTGATATAACCGCCACCATTTTGCTGGAGAGAACAGAGAATTCCAAAGATGTAGGCGGTTTGACTTCGCCTGACTGGATCACACGCGGAGCAAATGGTAGAATATGGCCTGGAATAGAAGTCACTTATAATTTTACCGGTAACAATCAGCTACGGCTGTTCACAGGGCATGAAAGAGGCGGATTGAAGTGTTCTGGTGGTATTTGCAGATGGGTAAATCCGTTCCAAGGTGTTAAGTTTACTTTTACAAGCCAGTTTTAATTTAGTGTTACAGGGATACGAAATGACAAGAAAAGCAAATGTGATCACTTTATTGGTTATCTCAGTGATCCTGATTGTTGCCTCAGTTCCTGCAATCGCTGGTGAAGTTCACAGCATACGTATTGACGGCGTGATAAATCCGGTCTCTTCCCAGTTTATCATTAAAGCAGTAGACAGGGCGGAAAATGAAAAGGCTGAGGCTCTGATAATCGAACTTGACACCCCCGGGGGACTGCTTGAGGCTACTCGCGAGATAGTTCAACGGTTTCTTGCGGCAGAAGTGCCAGTGATAGTTTATGTTTCTCCCTCGGGAGCTCGAGCAGGTTCTGCAGGAGTATTTATCACGATGGCAGCTCACATCGCAGTTATGGCTCCAGGGACTAATATTGGCGCAGCTCACCCCGTAACCGTTGGTGGCGGCGGAATGCCCGGAGCAGAGAAGGATACTTCCGGGCAGAGTGTTATGGGTGAGAAAATGACAAACGATGCTGTAGCAATGATCCGTGCAATCGCAGAGGAAAGGGAACGGAATGTCGAATGGGCTGAAGAATCGGTGAGAAACAGTGCATCAATAACTGACAAAGAAGCACTTAAAAGGAATGTAATCGATTTGATCGCCGAGGACACTCACGCGTTGTTAACTTCAATAGATGGCAGAACAGTTAAACTATCGAAATCAGAGAAAGTGTTGGATACTGAACACGTCAGCATACAGTACTTCGAGATGAGCTGGCGAGAAAGACTGTTTGATTACATTACAAATCCGAATATAGCCTATATACTAATGATGGTAGGAATTTACGGCATCATCTTTGAACTATCAAGTCCGGGATCTATCCTCCCTGGTACTGTTGGAGGTATATGCCTTGTTTTGGCTTTCTTCGCATTTCAGACATTACCAATAAACATTGCTGGTGTTCTATTAATTCTATTTGGTATAATGTTACTATTGTTGGAGATAAAAGTGGTCAGTTATGGTGGTTTAACGATCGGAGGAGCTATCGCTCTCTTTTTGGGATCAATTATGTTAATAGAAACCGATATTCCCGAGCTACAGATCTCACTTGGTGTTATCATTCCAGCGGTAATTGGAACCGTAGTTTTCGCCTTATTTGCTGTGGCTCTTGGAGTAAAAGCTCAATCTCGCAAGGTTACAACAGGTCAGGAGGGCTTGATCGGTAAAACTGGCAAGGCATTAGAGGATCTGGATCCCAGGGGTGCGATATTAGTTGAGGGAGAATATTGGATTGTTGTGTCTGCTTCCCACGTTAAAAAAGGTAATCTCGTCAAAGTCCTGCGTGTGAAGGGTATGAAACTATTCGTTGAGCCGACCATTTCATCCGAAGAGAGTATTTGAAACAACTACCCGCCCTCAAGACTGTTTTCTTTCTTTCCGCCGGTATATCTTCTGCATACTGGTTAAATCCGAACATTCTCTTTCTGATTGTAGCGTCCCTCTTCTTAATTTTGATCTCTACGTTCACCCTCAAACGGGTTGTCAGTGATATTACAATAACTCTCCTTCTACTGCTCACCGGAGCAGTCATTTACAGCACATCAAAACCTCTTGAGTTTTCAAAGTCCATCCGAGTAATTATAACCGGTAGAATAACACAACCGCCAGTATTCGATGAAGATAAACTGAGTTTCGCATTAAGAATGGAATCAGTTACTTCAGGTGAGACACTTCGTATAACCACAAATAAGAAAGTTTGGGTGAAAGCTACGGGATTAAATATCTCCGTGCAGGAAGGTGGATTTTACCAGATCGAAGGCGTACTGAGTGGATTGAAACAACGTCGTAATCCGGGTGATTTTGATATAAAAAGCTGGAGGGAAAGAAACGGATATATCGGAATATTGAGAGCGGACAATGGTCATATTATACCATCAAATGTTCCGTTCTTCTACAAATTACGGAGAGCTATTCATGATCGAATTCGCTTTCTGTTTCCCCATGATCAGCATCTGATCTCTGCGTTAACTACCGGATTTCGTAGATCTGTTGATCCGGGATTACAGGAAAATCTAAGAAAGACCGGTCTATCACATCTTCTGGCGCTTTCAGGACTTCATGTCGGATTTCTGATTGGGATTTTTTTTACTATAGGAAGCCTGTTTAGACTAATCCCCAGATATCGAGGATTGTTTTCTATTTTGTTGATCGTGTTGTTCTTGTTGATTGTACCAGCAAGAGCGAGCACAATTAGAGCTTCTGTAATGGCGATTGTCCTTCTATGTGGCTTGGTGTTCAGAATATGGGCGCCTGCATTAAACAGTCTCGGTGTGGCAGCTATTACAATTCTTGCATTCAGACCGGGTGATCTGTTCGATGTGGGATTTCAACTGTCGTTCGCAGCAGTGGGAGGAATAATATGTTTCAGGTATATTTGGGATGTAAACCGGCTTCCAGCATATTTCCGAGGAACTCCATTTCGTAGGATTACAGCGAGATATATTGTACGTCCATTTATCATTTCGCTTGTTGCAAGTACAGCGGTGATGCCTCTGACTTCATATCATTTCTCAACCATGTCAGTCGGTGCGCCTGTATTCAATCTCTTTGCAATACCGCTAATGGCTTTTATATTCTGTGGAGCATGGGTTGCATTAGGCTTATCAATTGTATGGAATTTTGGCGCTGTATTAGCTTCTCAAGCAGTCAGTGGAGCAATCATGGTGTTCACGTCATTCGCTCAATATGCGGCGTTAATCGCCCCTCAAGTTGTTTGGCATCTCTCGCCATTATCGGTAGTTTTGCTTCTTCTTTTACTGTTCAGTTTTGCTTTCAGCAGAAAATCTATACGGAATCGGTTTATCCTCACTTTCTTAAGCGTTTCGGCAATAATATGTTTTGAAACTGTCAAGCCAGGTAATATTGATTTTCAAGTCTGGTTTCTCGATGTGGGACATGGAGACGCAACGATCTGGAGATTTCCAGATGGGAGAATAGCCATAATAGATGGCGGTCCTGCCGGTCGAACAGGTCAAAATAATACCATGGTAAAAGTGCTGAAATATATGAACTGCAAGCAGGTTGATTTATTGGTGGCGTCTCACCCGGAAGCTGATCACATCGGTGGTCTGGCTGAGGTGGTTGAAACGTTCGATATAGGAGTAGCGCTTGCAACCTCGACATATGCAACTTCCCAGACTTTCATTTACTTGCTGGAAGTTTCAAACGAGGAGAAGGTTCACTGGTGGGTTGTTAAGGTGGGTGAGGCGATATCTGGTCTGTCGGAAGGATATTCATTGACAGTCTTAGGACCTCCTGCTACCAGTTCGGGGTGGTCTTCAAATGACAATTCGGTAGTACTTATGTTGAAAGTGTATAACGATAACGATGAAGATTGGTTAACTCTGCTGATGACCGGAGATATAGAGAGTAGAGGAGAAGAAGCTTTACTTGCAAACTATAATTTACAGGCACAATTATTAAAAGTTCCTCATCATGGTTCGGCAACATCGAGTTCACCTGAATTCATTAACGCAGTTTCCCCTGAATTGGTTGTTATAACCCGTCCGAGTGCGCAGGAAAGAGGAAAATATGAATATGATATGGAGATATTAAACCGGTACAGAGACAGTGGCGCTCAAGTGCATCTTACCGGAAAGGATGGCGCTCTACTTTTTATGCAGGCGAACGATAATGACGATGCGAGAGGTTGGGTAATGGTGGATTGGCGAAAACCGAAATTCATGAAATGGCTTTTGGGAATCGTATAAAGACTTAACGGTCAAGTCCACGTAATTCTGGCTAAAGCCAGAATCCACTCCGCACGTAATCAATAACTTATCAGGATTCCAGCTTACGCGGAAAGATAAGGCGCTGCGTATTTGCACCGGTCTCGGACAGACTGTTGCACGGGGATTACGAAATACGGCTTGCATTCTGTGTTAGATATATGTAAATTTGGCAGCGTTCCTGTTATATGGAAATATAGATACATGGAAACATCCGTAGATTAACTGCGAGAACTCTCAAGAGTGCATTACGAGACAATATTAACGGCGTTGCATCGCAGTGAAATGCGATATCTGGTTGTTGGTGGATTGGCTGTCAATTTGCACGGAATTCCCCGGTTAACAGTTGATCTGGATATTATAATTGATTTAAGTGATGAGAATATCAGGATTTTTTTAGCAACGGTTAAAACGGCAGGATACAAACCAAAGCTGCCTGTTAATCCGGATGATTTACTTGATGTTAAGAAAAGATATGTTTGGATCAAAGAGCGAAACTTGATTGCCTTTACCTTTGTGAAGGAAGCGAGTAATTCAGAAGAACTTGATGTTGTATTAGATTATCCGATGAAATTTGAAGATGCATATAAAAACAGAGTCGTGCTCGAAACCGAGAACTACGAAATTCCATTAATTGCTATTGACGATTTGCAGGCAATGAAATTGAATACTGGCAGAGCCCAGGATGAGTCTGACATAGAAATGCTCGGGAGAGTTAAACTTGACCTTGAAAATGAATAGACCCGGATTTAGTTATCACATTGAAGATGACGTTCGTCGTCGATATTCTCGTCTTAAAACTACTGAGAAAATTCGTTGGTTAGCTGAAGCCTCTGATTTTATAACAAAGGTTTCCACTCCACAAAGTAAGGAGATTCGAGAAAAATTCCGTAAAGCTCGTATCTGATACTTTGAACGAAACCGTCCAATTCATGCCTGTCAGACAGGCGCCACCTTTACATTTTACAATCGTAAGTGAAATCTAATAAACTGCCGGTTATTGGTTGGGTATTCTATGATTTTGCAAACTCTGCATTTGCCACAACTGTTTTAGCAGTTATATTCAACCGGTTTTACGCAGAAGTAGTTGCTGGTGGACCAGATGGCACAACTTTTCACTTTCCATGGGGAAATTATACTATTCCCGGATCTGCTATCTGGAGTTTTCTGGTTGCAATATCCACTGGCATCGTTGCAATCAGTTCACCCCTTCTGGGCGCAATGGCTGACTATTCGGGCAGACGTAAAAAACTTCTCATCATCTACTGCTATGTTGGAGTTTTAGCTACAATTACTTTATCCTCAATCAAAGAAGGAGATGTGCTCCTCGGAGGATTTGTTTTCATCATTGCCAATCTGGGCTTTGCCGGTGGCAATGTTTTTTACAATGCTTTTATTCTTGACGTAAGTTCACGAGATTCTTTTGGAAAAGTCTCTGGTATGGCATGGGGATTGGGTTATCTCGGTGGTGGATTATGCTTAGTTCTCAATCTCATTATGCTTCAGAAACCAGAACTCATTGGTTTTCCTGAAGGATATTTCACCGTAGGCGACTGTCTGATTGTTGCCGGAGTCTGGTGGGGGATATTCGCTCTTCCAACAGTGCTGTGGCTGAAGGAAGAACGTAGTGACAAACGTGTCGTGAGATCAATCAGCACGTTGACTCTCGCAGGATGGCGTAGATTGAAGGTGACTCTCAGCCAGATCAGGAAGTATAAACAGTTGGTTCGTTTTTTACTGGCTTACCTGCTCTTTAATGATGGAATTGATGCTGTCATTATAATGGCTACCATTTTTGGTGCTGAGGTAGTTGGATTGCTGCCTGGCGAGCTTGTTGGAGTGTTTATTATCATCCAGGCAGCTGCTCTGGTGGGGTCATTTGTATTCGGATGGTTAGCTGATAAAATTGGAAATAAATCACCATTATTTATTTCACTCATGATCTGGATTGGTGTAGTGGTTTGGGCATATTATATTGGATGGTTTATAGATCCGCGCACTGATTTCTACATAATCGGTATCATATCCGGTGTAGCCATGGGTGGTAGTCAGACTTGTTCCAGGTCTATGCAGGCTGCATTTACTCCCGACGAACGATCTGCGGAGTTTTTTGGCTTCTGGGCGGTAAGTGGTAGATTCGCAAGTGTATTTGGAACGGCAACATATGGAGTAGCAATTATTATCTCCGGAGGGGTACAATCCGGAATACTTGCTATCGGTGCGTTTTTCGTTCTTGGAGCAATCGTTTTACTTTGGGTTAATGAGAAAGATGGCGTAAGAGCTGCGACCATGACTGACGACAATTAAACTAAAGTTGATTTTGAAATGTTTTCCACGTATATTTCCATAAATGTACTCTCAAATTGATAATGAATAAACAGAAATTAAAAGACATACCCTTCCGTGTGTTGGTCGTTGACGATCAGGAAGCGATTGGGGCGATTCTGTCGGATTATTTGACAAGTAAGGGATATGATGTATTCTACGCTGACAACGGAGATGATGCTCTCGCTTATATAAAACGAGTACGTCCTCACCTTGCACTTGTAGACGTCAGAATGGTTGGTATGGGAGGGATTGAGGTATTGGGCGCCATCAGAGAAATCGATGCAAACGTGGGAATCATTATGATAACCGCGTTAGAAGATGAGAAAATGGCAAAAAAATCGCTTGAGCTTGGTGCGATTGATTTTATTACGAAACCAATAGACCTTGAATACCTCGATGCAAGCTTGATAGTTAAGCTATCAGCTATGCTGGAATAATTGAATAACAGGAGAATAGATAAATGAGACTTGGACCTTGGGAAATGGCTTTAATAGCCATGTTTGTCGTCATATTATTCGGAGCCAGAAAGATCCCGGAGATAATGCGTGGTTTAGGCTCCGGTGTACGAGAATTCAAAGATGGCTTACGTGAGGATGAAAAAGAGAAAGACGGCGTTGAGAAGAGCGCAGACGAGAAGAAAGATGTAAAGGAGTAGAACGTTAATCTAGCCGTACTAAAAAGGTGCAGGTTAACAT
>SDBT01018861.1_pt1 | contig 10830 bp, 7 predicted proteins | sample 2277101 | NCBI WGS metagenome assembly SDBT01 (sample SAMN10404973, study PRJNA504765) | marine sediment metagenome | isolation source: marine sediment core GS10_PC15, 103 cmbsf | place: Arctic Ocean: Southern Knipovich Ridge | collected 2010 | reverse complement strand
ACCAGATGCTTGGCGAAGTGGCCGATGACCTGCGCCAGGCACTCGGCATCGACGTGACGGGCCTCGGCGGGCGGGCGACGCTCTTCGGCTTCGCGAACGAGGACTGGAAACCGTGGCGCCTCTTCGACGGCACGCCCGTGCTCGTGCCGGGCGCCTTCAACACTGATCCGGAACCGGACGGCTCGATCCTCATGTACCCGGAGGGCGACCGCGACGCATTGCCCAGCGGGCACATGCCGGCCGGCGGCTACTACTTCGACACCATCGTGCGACAGCCCCCCATCGTCGAGGACAAACTGCGAGTGGAGGACAACCTCGAGGAGTTCGGGCCGCTCGCCTCCGATGACCTGGCGCGGTTCGGGCGCCTTTCTGCGGAACTGCATGAGGGCACCGACCTGGCCGTGATCGGCAACCTGGTGAGCGCCGGGTTCGGCGACATCGCGCTGGTGCCGGCGCCTTTCCTCAAGGACCCAAAGGGCATCCGCGACGTAGAGGAGTGGTACGTCAGCACGCTCGCACGCCGCGAATACGTCAGGGAGATCTTCGCGCGTCAATGCAACATAGCGATCGCGAACCTGGAGCAAGCATGGAAGGTCGTGGGCGATCGCATCGACGTGCTCTTTGTCTCCGGCACCGACTTCGGCACGCAGCGCGGCCCCTTCTGCTCACCCGACGCGTTCCGCGACCTCTACAAGCCGTTCCACAGACGCGTGAACGACTGGGTCCACGAGCACACGACGTGGCGCACATTCATTCATTCTTGCGGCGGCATCGAGCCGCTGCTCGAGGACATCATCGACGCCGGCTTCGACATCGTGAATCCGGTGCAGTGCAGCGCGGAAGGCATGAGCGCCGAGCATCTGAAGCGCACCTACGGCGACCGGCTCACGTTCTGGGGCGGTGGCGTCGACACGCAGAAGACGCTGCCGTTCGGCACGCCGGAGGAGGTGCGCGACGAGGTGAAGCGCCGCGTGGAGGTCTTCGCCGACGGCGGCGGCTTCGTCTTCAACTCGATCCACAACGTTCAGGCGGGCACGCCCGTCGAGAACATCATGGCCATGTTCGAAGCGTTCGAGGAGTGCCGGTAGGCAGCACCCGCCGCGCTGAGTGCCTAGAGCGTCTGGGGCTTCGGCTGGTCACCCTCGACCGGCTCACCGTCGCGGAAGATGGTGACGCTCTCCATCGTGACGGTCTCGACCGGACGGTCGCCCGCCTCCGTCTTCACGGCGCCGATGGCGCTCAGCACATCCTGGCCGCCCAGCACGCGCCCGAACACGGTGTGGGCCCCGTCCAGCCACGGCGTCGGCACCAGCGTGATGAAGAACTGCGAGCCGTTGGTGTCCGGCCCCGCGTTGGCCATGGACAGGATGCCCGCGGCGTCGTGCTTCAGATCGGGGCGGCACTCGTTGGCGAACCGATACCCGGGCCCCCCGGTTCCGGTGCCGTCCGGACACCCGGCCTGAAGCATGAAGTCGGCGATCACGCGATGACAGATGAGCCCGTCGTAGAAGCCGCTCGCAGCCAGGTGGACGAAGTTGGCGACGGTGTTTGGCGTCTCCTCCTCGTGAAGCTGCACAAGCATCTCGCCCATGGACGTCTTGATCTGCGCCGTCGTCGGCATGCTGTCTCCTCTCGGTTCGGGCGCCCTGCCCTTGAAGGGCTCCAGTGTCTGTGGTAATGGTATAGGGTAGCCGCCGCCCCGGCAAGCGACCCGCCGAAGTGGTGTCCCCTTCACCTGCGAGAGAACCGATGATCTATCGGAAGCAAGAGTATGTCGAGGACACGCCCGACGACAAGGAGTTCCCCGTCAAGCAGATCGATTCGCTTGAATCGCTGGATGGTAAAGAGAAGCGCTTCGTCGGCCGCGCCGGCATCCTCATGCAGACCCCGTATGGCGTCGAGCAGATCCCCCTGTCATTCGAGATCGAGGTCGACAACGTCGAGGCGGCGTTCGCTCAGTTCGCCGAGTCCGCGAAGCCCAAGATCGAAGAGGTCAAGACGCAGATCCAGAGCCGCATCGAAGAACTGCGCCAAGCCGAGCAGAGCCGCATCGTCACTCCCGGCGAAGCTCGCCAGGCCGGCATGGGCATCATGCGACTCGACGACTTGAAGGGCGGCTCCTGACGCCGGCCCACTTCGCGCCCTCCCCTCCTCCTCCCTTCCCCTTCCTGCCGAACTGATCGGCGCACGGTGATCGTTCGTCACTGACTCACGCGTGCCCTGCGTCGGCCCTTTCACGCCGCGCAGAAACGCGATTCAAGTCTTGACTCACGGCTACTTGTAGAGGTAACATTAGCGCGTCGCTGAACTCATGTTCGTTTGACATGTCACGTGTTGGCTTTGACGTGAACTCTTTCGAGGAGGGGGCTGACTCTAGGAGAGTGCCAAGGCCGCCGGGAGTGGGAGCCGGTCGAGCTGACCACCGGACCGACTGCTCTCAGGAAGTCGCAGTTCTCGCTTAACGGTTGCCCCCGGGCTGAGCGGCCCGGGACTCATGGCGCAGCCGCGCTCGCGCCGACTCGAAGAGAAAGGCTTCACGCAATGGCGAAGAAGAAGGCCCAGAAGAAGGCGACTAAGAAGAAGGCCACCCAGAAGAAGGCGACCAAGAAGAAAGCCACCAAGAAGAAAGCAACGAAGAAGAAGGCGACCAAGAAGAAGGCGACCAAGAAGAAGGCGACCAAGAAGAAGGCTAAGAAGCGGAAGAGGTAGCACGACTGGTCGTCTGAGGGCCGGGCCCGTGAGGGCCCAGTCGGAGTCAGAGGAGCCGCCCGGCGTCGACGCGTTTGACGCGATGTCGGGCGGCTTCCGTTATGTACGCAGTGGACGCGCCTAGACGCGCGACGACAGGAACTGCTTGAGCTCTGCCATGGTCCCGGCGTCGTTCTCTGTGGCGGGGAGCCGCCCCTCGGGCAGCAGGTCACGGAACTGCTCCAGCGCCTTCTCAGTAGCCCACGCCACAGCCCCCAGCCCACCGTCGGCCTTCAGAAACCGTGAGGAGCGCAAGTAGCCGGCGCTCAACCCCGTCACGCCGTCCGCCTGTTTGCCTCCCGCGCGATTCGCCAGCGTGCTCCACGTCTCGCCGTTCGGCGCGGCGCCGTCGAAGCCGCGGTGCATCACGCCGATGCCGTCCGACCCGTCAGGGCCCGCCCCGCCGATGCGAAACGCCAGCAGGTGGAAGCATCCGCAGGAGCTGTGCGGACACTCGTCCAGGCTGTGCAGGAACACGCGCGTGATGACGCCGCCGGTCAAGCGCTCCGCAGCCTCATTGATGCCCTCGTACTCCCCCCGCTCGGCGTCCAGGCACTTGCCCTTCGCGACGACTTCTCGCAAATCGGGCACGGCCAGGCCGCGGCGTCGGTAGGGATGCCACGTCGCGCCGAACAGCGCGGCCGTCTTCACCTGTCCGAGGTCGCGCCCGCACATGGGCGGCCTCTCAGGCGTGACCACGCACACGTGGCTGTGCGAGAACGACTGGCACTCGATGCAAGCCACGAAGTCGTCAACATCATCTTCGGTCAGCGACTCCAGCATGTCGGCGCGCTCGCGACGGAACGCCGCCACGTCGGGCGCCAGCCGCGCCAACTCGCCGGCATCCAGAACGACCTTCACGTTCACATCGCGCATCCGCGGGAACTGCCACCGCAGCCCGGCCCGCAGCACGTTCGCCAGTTGCTCCGCATCGAACGAGCCGCCCTCGGCAACGCCAAGCGTGAACGGCGTCGCTTCGACCACGCGCAGACCGCGCAAGTAACCAGGCAATTCCAGAGCGGTCCGTTCCACGTATGCCGAAAGGACGGCGTCGCACCTCGGGTCACCGATCGTAATGACCATCCCGATCGAAGCGCCGCTGTCGCCCACTACCTCGGTGCCGTCGGCTGCCGGGCCGGGCCGCACCACGAAGAAACTCCTCTCGTCGCCGCCGATCGTCCGGGCTGCCTCGAACGGCTCGCGCCCGTAGGCGGGGTCGCAGTAGTCAGGCAACGCCACACGCTCGCCCGCCACCTCGAGCTCGCGCAGGTTAGGCAGCGTGGCGAGCGCGTCGAAGATCTCGTCCACTTCTTCGAGCCGTGCCTGCCGTCCCTCCTGGAACGGGAAGTCCTCGGGAACGATCGCGGGGCAGCCCAGCTTCATCATGGCCAAAGCCAGCAGCGCCTCCAACTCGCACGTGCCGCCGCGCACGATGAGGACGCCGGGCAGGTCGCCCTCCAGGAAGTGGCCCATCTCGTGGTCTTCGCCGGGCGGGATGCCGCCCCAGATCATGGCGTAGCGCACCATCATCTGCAGCCAGTAGACGGGCCGCGTGGGACGCCCATCGCCTGGGAACAAGATGAAGCCCCGCTCTTCGAGGGGCCCTTTGAGGGCGTCGGACTCATCGCCCAGGAGGAACGCCCAGCCGGCGCGCCACTTCGCCCCGGAGAACACCAGGCCCCGGAGCGACCCGTCGCCGACGAACAGGTCCTGCGCATCTGGCTGTGCCGACTCGTAGCATTCGGCAGCCAGCGCCGCATGCTCTGCCATGTGCGGCGCGTCGTCGGGATCGCTCCCGCTCAGCAGCTCGCGCACGCGGTCAACGGCCGGAACGTCGCCGAGAACGGCCTGACACAGGGGCAACGGATAGTCGCTGCCCGCGAAACCGTTCACCTCTGCGGGCAAAGCCTTGAGGAGTTCGTCAACTGTTCGCACCATGGGCGTGGGTCGCTCCGTTCGGACGAGGGGAAGTCGGATGACGTGCGGGATTGTCTGCCATTCTACTCTGGGGCGGCGGGATGGGCCAGTTGCGGGGGCGCACTCTGAAGGCACGAAGGGCAGAACGGCAACGGCCGAGCCCGAGCGCAAATTGGCAACCGGTGTCATCCCGAGGCGCGGCGCCTACGGCCAATGGGCCGAGGCTTGCCCGCCTCTGGCGGGGATCTCCATCTTGTCAAGCGGCTCGTCAAGTGGAGATGCTTCGCGGCCAGAATGGCCGCCGCTCAGCATGACACACTGAAGCGCCGCCGCGGGCGCGTCACTCGTAGCGGCCGTGCTCGCGGTACGCGTCCATCAGCGCGAGCACGTTCGCCATCGGGGTGTCCGCCTGGATGCTGTGCGCCGTGCAGAAGACGTAGCCGCCGCCCTCCCCCATCGTGCGGGCGAGCTGCCGCACCTCGCGACGCACGTCGTCGGGTGTGCCGTGCGGCAGCGTCTTCTGGATCGAGACGCCGCCGTGGAATGACAGGACGCTGCCGAACCCCGCCTTTAGCGCAGCCAGGTCCATGCCGCCGGCCTCGGGCTGCAGCGACTGCAGCACGTCCAGCCCGCACTCGACTAGCCGCGGCACTAGATCGGCCACCGCACCGCACGTGTGGTGCATGGCGATGGCGCCGTGCTGTTTGATCAGGCGCACATAATCGGCGAACCCCTCGCGCAGGAGGTCGTCCCACATCTGGGGCGAGACGAGCAGCCCCGCCTGCGAGCCGAAGTCATCGCCCATCAGCACGATGTCGATCTTCCCGTGCGCGGCTTCAAGGATGCGGGCCAGGTAGCTCATGTAGAACGACCGGATCCTGCCGAAGATCGCCCGCGCCACGTCGGGCCGCAGCGCCATGTCGAGGAAGATGCGGTCGGCACCGCGCAGGTACATGGCGGGTTTGAGTTGGGCGATCCTGTTGAGCCGGTCGCCCATGAAGACGACTGCGCGGCCGGCGTCGCGAAGGCCGTCGCACTGCGCTTCGATGCCGCCATAGTCGAACAGGTCCGGCGACGGCCAGCCCGTGTAGGCTTCCACGTCGCCGGCGTTCTCAGCGGCGCGGAGCGGCTCGGCGACTACCTCCCGGTAGTGCTCCTGGTGGCCGACGACGTCCAGCGTGACCAGCTTGCGCGGCACGCCCCATATGGCGACCGAGTGCGCGGGGTCGACGACCTTGAGCGGAGGGCCAACGTAGGGGGGCCCGTCGATGTAACGCAGGTCGACGTCGCGCGAGTCCAGGAACTCGTCGAACGAGAGGCCCAGTTCCGACTGCAGCCGCGCGCGCATCCCGGCCGACGCCCAGAAGTCAACGGGTATGCGGTCGGGCTCGCGGTGTGTAAGAACGAGCAGTGTGCGTTCGCGCGAGTCCATGCGTGGCCCCGCCTAGTCGGCCCAGGGCGTCTTGGCCGGGTTGCGGAACGGACCGTCCAGCAGTGCGGGGATGAGCTGCGAGACGACCCGCCCGCGGTACTCGAAGAACGTCAGGCCGTCCGCACCTCTCGCGCGCGCGGTGTCCACCAGGTCCGCCGTGTGCCACGGCGACTCGGAACGCCAGACGCCGATGCCGGACTGCAACGGAATGCGGCCGCCCACCCACTCCGCCTGCGAGGCGACCGTCGTGCCGAGACCGGCGACGTCCTGGGTGTAGTTCATCGGGCAGACGAAGTCCAGGTAACCTTCCTGGACCCAGAGCGCCCATCCTTGCCCGCCGTTTCCGCGCGCGTTCATCTGCGAGAAGACGGCGGCCGAGATCTTCCCGTTCGGATCGATCTCGCGCGAGCGCCGGCTGACCTCGCGCACGACGGCAGTGATCTGGTCGCGACGGAACTGCAGGTAATCCTGCTGCAGCGCGCCGCCGCCCAGCACGTCGGCGGGCCAGTTGTCGACGGGGCGGGCGATCAGCTTCTCGAACCGCTCGCGGCAACCAACGCAGTAGCAGGCCTGGCCGCCGGGGTAACGGATGTAGTCGAAGTGGATGCCGTCCGGGTGGAACTTGCGCGTCATCTCGAGCATGGCGTCGATCTCGAGCTGCCGGTTCAGCGGGTGCGACGGGCAGAGGCTTGCGCTGCCCGGCCCGGAGATGACGTTGCCTTCCGGGTCGCGGCAGACGCGGTTCTCGGCGGCGAGCTGCGCGACGACGTCGGCGCCGGGGTACCACATGTTCCAGTTCACGCGCCACAGGTGGATCTCGATGCCGTGCTTCTTCGCGGCGGCCATCATCGCCTCCATCTGCGGCCCGTTCTCCTGCACGAACTGCGAGGTCGGCAGCAGGTCGCTCTCGTAATGAGCGTAGCCGCCGGCGCACACGTTCGGCAGGAGCGCATTCAGGTGCGACTTCGCCATGCCGGCAAAGAAGGCATTCCAGTCCTGGCCCGGGATGGTCACGCTATGTATCCACGCCCCTCGGAACTCACGCTCGGGCCCCGCAGGCAAGTTGCGGATGAAGGCCTTCTCGGCCGTCGCCCGGGCCTCCCTGAAGCCCTCGTACGCCGACCTGGCATCGCCCTCGGCAAGCTGCACCCGGGCGGCCGTCTCCTGGGTGACGGCCTGCCGCGCAAGATCGAGGGCCGCTTTCTCTCCTTTGCACGCCTCCAGCAGCGCGTCGCGGTCCCCGTAGCGGCGGAAGTCCCAGAGCCGGGAGGCCGCCAGCTCGGCAGCGTCGGCGTAGACATCGTCGCCGGCCAGGTGCGCGATGGCGGCCAGCAGGAACTGCGACGTCTTGTCCAGCTCGCCCGTCATCAGGATGTAGGAGAAGAACATGCCGTTGGGCCCCAGGATCACGGCGGGCTCACCGGTGTCCGTTCCCGCTTCGTCGTGCCACGTGGCGATGACCTGGGCATCGGGAGCCGCCGTGGACGCAATGATGTTGGACGAGCGCTGCGCGAAGGACGCCGGGAACCCGCCCGGCGCGCCGGCGTTAAACTCCACCACCTGGAACGGCGTGGCCTGACCTCCCTGCCTGAACTGCCCCGATGCGACGCCCATGAACTCGTACAGGGCCGCGTTGGCGGAGAAGCACCCGATGACCTTGCCGCCCTTCTCCACGAAGCTCCGCACGGCGTCTCGCTCCCCCTCGACCAGCGCGAAGTTGAGCGGGAAGATGGCCACCTTGCGGTCGTGCAGTGCGCCGCGCGCGACGGCCTCGTCCGGCAGCACGGTGAAGGCCAGGCCGGCGGTCGACAGTATGCGCGACATGGCCTCGACCTGGCGGCGCACGATTCGGCCGTCGCCGCCCTCGACTGCCTCGCTCGCGCTGCCGTAGACGATCGCGATGTCGCGGCGCGTCCCACGCCTCTCGCCCAGGTGCTCAACGACGGCCGCGAGCATCTGGCCGGCCAGGCGTTCGTCTTCGGGCGTGTCAGGCAGCAGCACGTGCGAGAAGTAGAGGCCGTTGTCGGAGAAGACCGCCGCCGGATAGCCCGCTTCGGCCCCATCGACCTTCAGCCAGTCGCCCAGCACTGTGCCGTCCGCGTCTGCCGCGGGGGCATTGATGTTCCAGGACGTCTGCGCGAACCCGGCGGGCAGGCCCGGCAGCGCATCCTGGTCGAGCTTGACCCGGCGGAACATCGTGCGGGCCTGGTCGCCCACATAGGTGGTCGCGCGAACGCCGAGCGCGTCGCCCAAGCCGTATGTTGTGTAGAAGCAGATGACGCTGCCGCCTTCGTGGCAGAAGGCCTGGAGGGTCGCCATGCCCGCGCCGCTCAGGTTCGGAGCATATGGGACGATGGTGACCGCGAAGTCGTCGAGCGCCCCGCCGAGCATCTGGTCCTGCGTGACCAGGGCGTACGGCACCCCCCCTGCGCGCAGCGTGCTCTCCATGCGGGCAAGGAACTCCTGCGCGCCGGCCGCCTCGCGCCTGCCGCCGGGGTCGACCAGGACCGCCACCTCTGCGGTCTGTCCGAACGCGCTGAGCGAGAACAGGCCGGCCACCACGAGACCCAGACACAGGCTGCGCGTCATCTCAGTTCTCCCATTGGGCGACACCGTATGGTGCAGACGGGCGGATTGTGCGGGACATTCTACGCCAACGGTGCCCATGCCCGAAAGCGTCGCAGAGCACTAAGTGCGGCACGGCACCCGTCGGACTCCAGGGCTTGGCGCACTGCATCGGTCGCCAGTATTGCGGCTTCGTCGAACAACACCGGGCCGCCGTCCTTGCAGGCCGCGAGGGCCGCGCCGAACGGCTCGAGCAGCGCGTCTTCCAGGCCGGACAGGTTGAGCCTGTCCCGTGCCGACACGTAGACCGTCGGGTGATCGCAGCCGGCCTCTGCCGCACCGGCATCGGGCAGCAGGTCGCATTTGTTGCCAACCAGGATCAGGCGTGTGTCGGCGGCGATCGGCGGCAGCCGGTCGAGGGCCCCGTCGGGGCGGTCCCTCGCGTCGAACAACAGCAGGGCCACGTCGCATCGCCGCGCCAGGTCCTCCGCACGACCTACGGCCACCCGCTCGACCTCGTCCTCGCTCGCGCGGATGCCGGCCGAGTCCAGCAGATCGAACGGCACGCCGCGCACCGAAACGCGCTCGGCCACCACGTCGCGCGTCGTGCCCGGCTCGTGGTGGACGATGACGCGCTCCTGCTCCAGCAGTGCGTTGAGCAGCGTGGACTTGCCTACGTTGGGCGGGCCGAGAAGCCCCACTGTCGGCGGATCGAGCAAGGCCCGGCCGAGCGGCGCGGAGCCGAGCAGCCCATCGAGGCGCGACCGGGTAGTGGCCGGCCTGTCCGCGTCCAGTTCGGCTGCCAGCGTGTCAAGCTCGGCCGTCAGTGCTCCCTGGGCCTGGTGGAGCAGCATCCTGGCGGCTAATTGCGTGGGTGCCCCCGGCAACAGGGCCAGGGCCCGGCGGCTGAGCGCTGCTGGCGCAAGCGGAGCCGACTCCTCGTCCGCGGCCGGTTCCAGTTCGTCCGCACCGACAACGCGAGCGCCCGCCTCCTGCAGGCAGTCCAGCACGGCGCGGACGGCGGCGACCCCACCGTGGCAGTTCACTTCGTATCGACGCCCGTCGATGTCGGCAGCAATGACCTCGTCGATGACACGGCCGTCGCGCGCGATGGTGCCGTGAGCGATCTGCCCCGGGCGCAGGTCGGCCGCCTTACGCTTCGTGCCGCGGAAGACGACGTCCAGCACGCGCGCTGCGTCCGGCCCGACCAGGGCCACGATGCCGATACCCCCTTCGCCGATGGGGGTGATGATGGCGGCGCGTGTGTGGGTGTCTGCCATGCGTGCTCCGGGCGCGTCAGCTTGACGGGGCGACGGCCATTCTATAGGATCACTCGCGTGCCTTCACGCATGCGGCCAGCGGTCGCCGCCAGCACCCCAGAGGCCGCCGACCCCTGTTAGCCGGACCATACCATGCCCAACGCGAGCGCGAGAGACGGCGGCGATGGACGCTAGTGCACTCAGGGCGTTGGGATTCGCGAAGGTCACCGACCTGCTGGCCGGCTACGCGGTGACGGACCTGGGCAAGCGGAAGGCCGCGGCGCTATTGCCGCTGCGTGACGAGGCGGACGCGCGCTACGCCCTGGATGCCACAACGGAAATGGCCCGCGCGCTGGCCGGGAACTACACGCTGCCCCTGGCGCCGGTAGACGATGTGGCGACCCCGGCCGCCAAGGCCCGCGCGGGCGGCGGGCCGCTGGAGGCCCAGACGCTCTGGCGCATCGCCACGTGCATGGACATGGCCGGCCGCGTGGCCGCCTCACTTATGCGCATGGGCGCGGACTTCCCGGTGTTGACGAGCATGGGCACGACGATGCCCCAGTGCCCCGAGCTGGTGAGAGCGATCCGGCAGGCCATCGACGGCGCAGGCATGGTGCTGGACGGCGCCAGCCAGGAGCTGAAGACTATCCGGAAGCGCGTTCACACGCTGCGCCGTCGCATCGAGGAGATGCTGCGGCGTCTGGTTGCGCGCCCCGACGTGCGCCCCCACCTGCAGTATGCGAACCCTACCATCTTCCGCGACCGCTACGTGCTGCCGGTCAACGCCTACCGCAAGCACGAGATACCGGGGCTGGTGCACGGCTCGTCGGACAGCGGGGCGACGCTTTACATCGAACCGATGGGCATCATCGAACCGGGCAACGAGGTGACCGCTACGGTCGCGGAAGA
>SDBT01018860.1_pt1 | contig 10830 bp, 24 predicted proteins | sample 2277101 | NCBI WGS metagenome assembly SDBT01 (sample SAMN10404973, study PRJNA504765) | marine sediment metagenome | isolation source: marine sediment core GS10_PC15, 103 cmbsf | place: Arctic Ocean: Southern Knipovich Ridge | collected 2010 | reverse complement strand
GGAACTATGTTTCCTATGCCTAAATTTCCTGTGCTAGTATCAAGAAACATTAAAGGAGAAGCTGCTTGTGTAGAATACCAAACGTGATCAATTGATGTTGCACCAGAAATATAATCAAATTGCCCAAGAGAAACGCCCAAGCCTATTTCAAAGGAACCAGTATCAAAAACAATTACCTTAGGATGGTCACCCCCAACACTACTAAAGGTTCCACCTAAACTAATAGATTCTGGTGTATTTGTACTAGATGATAAAATACTTCCTATCTGTAATCTTGCCTGTGGTATTACAGTAAAAATTCCTACGTTGCCATTATTCTTAATTGTCATTCTAGTGACGGCAATTTCAGTGCCATCTTCTGTTGTTTGAAAAGTCATACGCCCAGGCATATCTCCATCACCTGGAACACCATCAACCTCAAAGTTTAACTTTCCTAATTCTCCATAAGAATCGCCATCCCATGCTTTACCATTATACGATACAACAATATCATTAACCTGAATTATTGCAGGACTAGACTCTGTTCCTCTTGCTGCCAATCCTGTATATCTAGTGTGACTTACGGCATCTGAGAAAGTAATAGTTTCTAAATCTGCCCTTGCTCCTTCAGCTTGAATCGTAAGTAGCGCTGGAAAACCATCCGATCTCTTTACCGTAAGATTACCACCAGTAATGCTAACCTCACCACTACTTGTTATATTGTTTATGGTTAAGTTTCCTGAACTGTTCCATTTAAATTCAGTAGCCGCTGCTATTTGGAGTAAGTCTATAATTGGAGTAGTTGTTAAATTGTTTCTAGTTCTAGTAATTTTAATAGTAAATTCTGAGTTTCCATCTATTGCCCATGTAGGAATATCTGAATCTTCATAAGCAATTATTCCAGTATTTCTAAATCCATTTGTCGAATCCACAGGTCCAAACGAAGTGAATCCACCACCATTGCTAAAAGCAAACGTTGGACCAATACCGCCTTGACTTGCACCAACGGCTAAAATAATTTCAATCTCTTCAAACTTTACAGCACTACCAATAGTGATGGTATCATCATCGCTTACAAATATTGAAACACCGCCAGCACCACCAGATTGTACGGAGTTAGAAATACTAGTAGAATTACTTAAGACCGAATCAGCATTCGCAAAGGTACCACTTAAATGTTCTATCGGGTCAATTCCAACACCAACAAACAAAGCCTCTTCTTTTGAAGATCCAGATGTAGTAGACAAAACTTCTATGGCAGCTATTCGACCACCAGTAGAATTAGACTCATCAATATTTATAAGAATTATTTCTTCATCTTCGCCAGCTGAAATTGCTCCAGTAATGTAATTAATATCAAGTGCTTTTACATCACTAAACCCAGCTGCATCAACATCAATCTCTACCGCATGGTCGTCATTTTCGGTAGCGGTATGACTTATCCTTGCTGAACCAAATATGTGAACAGTATCTGGATCAGTAAAAGTACCCGCTCCGACTTGTAAAGTGCCAGCAGAAATTGCGCTACTAACTTCTAAATTTCCAGTAATTGAAACAGGACCGCTATCAGCTATGATAGTTCTTCCAACTCCCGATCCTCCGCCGTCATACGCCTGATCTAATGTACTAGCACTACCACCAGCCGTACTCATAGAAGTACCATCGCTAAAAGTTAAAGATGTGGTTGAAATGTTTCCACTAACTTCTAACTTGGCATCAATACTAGTAGATGTTCCTATTCCTACGTTTCCAATATCGTAAAAGATATCTCTATCGTTTCTTGATTCCCAATCGGTTCTATTTCCAGCAAATAATATAATCGGTATTAAAAATACCAAAAGACGAATCATGTATAAACCAATCCATAAGCTGTAAATGTTAAATCATTAGCCGAATCTGTCCTAACACCTATACTTCCTGTTGAATCATTCATGATAATAGCGTTATCAATTGTATGAGTAGAATTTGCTCTAATGCTTACATCAAAAAAAAGTGCAGTACCCTCATCAAAAGTAGTTCCATCATCATCATTAAATATTCTATATGAAGCATCATTAGCCGATACATTACATATAACAATGTCAGTAACGATAACAGTTTCTCCTGATGCTGGTGAGAACAGACTTGCAGCTGAAGTATCAGTAGGTCTTAATTGTCCTAACTGCTTTCTTGTACTTGGACTAATTGCCAATAGAGTATCTTCAGAAGCGCGACCACCACGATGTAATCTTGTAGAATTTGATCCTGTTAATGTACCCATTACGAATCCATTCCATCTATGAAGTCGGCAGCTTCGTCTTGCAAATCTTGGCCGTTTGTTTCTACAATTCTGAGTTTACCGTCTTTTTGATCATTCATTTGCTGTAAAACCTGTTGTAAAAGGTTTCCAGTATGCTCAACTTGCTGTTTAGGCTTACCGAGTACTCTATCCATGAACTTAAATGCAGCGTCCATTCTGACTGCCTCTTTTGTTTTAGGGTCCATCATTAGTTTATAGGCAACTTTAAGCGCCAACGGTAATGTCTTTTGAAGCAATTCTTGAGGTTCTTGGAAAATCTTGTTTTGTATTCTGACAATTTCTTGTTTCATTGATTTAGAAGATAAAGCAATACCTACAGTCTTCGCATTCTTGATTCCTAACTCTGTAGCAATTTCTTTATTATCACAACCTATTGCTTTCATTGTAGCTATAGCTTGTCTTCTATTTGACAACATCACTCTTTTTTTTAATGTTTTTTTGTTTTCTTCCATAGTTCGCTTCGCTTCTTAGTTCGCTTCTTAAAAATCTCGTGTGGGCCAAATCCTCTAATCCATCATCCGTGACCTCATAAATTCATTGGCCTAAGTCTATAATAGTATTAAACTTAAATATTATACAATATTTATTAAATAATATGAATTTCCATAACTTAGAATATGATACATAATTAAATTATGAGGTATTTTAACAGATACAACATCATAAGTTCGGTTTTGCTTCTAATAGCTTTAAGAGTTTTATATTACGATTTTAACTTTCTGTACCTAATTTATATAAACGCTCCGTTTGCGCCATAATGAAATGGTTCTTATTAATTTTCTTGTCTAGACCCGAAGGTGACTTCAACTATCTTTATTCTGTTGAATTAGAAACTCTTGAAGAGTGCTATATCCTGAGTGGTGGTTTTAAGTGTATTGAAGGATTTAAATGCGAAAAATCTTGTGTAGATGAAGAGACTTTTACAGAACTGAAAAAGAAATTAGATAAAGAAAGTGCGGTGGGAAAACGAGATGAAAACCCACCGCTGTGCTTAACAATATAACCCATAAAGAAAGGAACTCTATAAGATTCCATAGTATCTTCTAGTATATGAAAGTCAATTGAAATAAAAAAAGACTCTTTACAGTCTGCCCTGTTTGGATTAATTAGATTTGGAGATGAAAAAGGAATCAAAGATAATTTTAGCGTTAAGAGAAATCTATCTGTTGTTGAAAAAGATCGAAGAAAACACCAGAAAAACTATAAAAACAAGAAAGCCCAATTACAAAGAGGAGTTCGGCCAAGGCTCTATTTTCATTTTTAATCAGTTTAATCAGGTATGCGTTCCTCCTTTAGTGGAGGCCGAAAAAACTAAATCAATTATACAAAGATGTAATACCAGATGGCGAGAAAACCCAAAATCAGAGTTTTGGGAGAAGTATTTTGAAACAGTACTTCAGAGTCCACATTTAATGGGCAAAAATGACCGTGGGTGGAACGCAACGCTTTATTGGCTGCTTGGGCCTATAAACATCGAAAAAGTCGCCAACGGCCAATATGCTTCAAATGAGAAGGTATCTAAATACTGATGGAACAAATAGACTTTGCGCATCAGGTCAGAAGATTAAAGGAACGATGGAGTAATTCCTACTATCCTGATGATGTTTTGGACATGCTTTATGAAAAAGTCAAACGTAAGTGTCGGATAACATTCAGGGAAGTTATTGATCGGATACTTTTCAATCAAAAGACTCCGCCAACATGCGATGCTATATACCAAGACTTCTGCAAAAAGGAGAGGTGGGAGGAGGCCCAAAAAAGGTCTTCCCTTATAGAAGACGACGACGATGATCCAGTTCCCTTTACCGAACCTGAACGAAAAGAGATGGCAGGATTAATGAGACATATATTATCAAGCGGTGGAAGCATCGAAGAACAAAAACAACAAATAGCAGCTATGTGTAAAGTAGCTAGAAATAGGCACAAGAAATGAAGGACAAAATATTCAAAATAGTTGATCAATCTATTTACCCGTTGTTTTTCGTTGTTATGGTTGTTGCGAGTTTTTTTTGGGGTGGTGTTTTTAAGGAAGGTCAGTGGATTTCGGGTACAAAGTTAAACAGTAAAATAAAATGCATTCAAGATGAGACGAGATATGATGTCTTTGAAGTTTGCTACAAGATTGAAGAGATCTCGAGAAAAGTTACTAACCGCTTAGATGATTACAGGGATAAGAGGGATAAATGAAAAGATATGTAAAGATATGTAAACCCGCCCTAGAAACAATCGTTCTTAGACTGTTACTAGTGCAGTATCGTATATAATGAATAAATTAAAAGGAAGGTATAGAGTATGACCGATGCTGAGAAGGCTTTTGAAGAACGTTACGCACTAAAACCACTTGAAAGTGTTGGCTTTTTTTACTGGAAAGGTTGTTGGAAATCCCAAGTCGAGCCGTTAGAGGAAATAATAAAATATGAAGAATATAAAAATAAGAGATTAGAAAAACGCGTTAAGGAATTGGAAGAGTGTTTAGGGGAGGATGAGTGAAAAGCTTACTACTAATTACTATAAAAAGTAGTAGCAAAGTAGTAACACCGCGAGCTGGTAACCCACATACATCCATTTGGTTGTTTTATGGTTGTATTAAAACATCCATATAAGGAAGGAACATAACTGATTATGTATACGGAGCAAAAATGAATGATTGTGATAAGGCTTTAAGCGAAGTTAACAAATTTGATTGCCCTATGTGCAACGACGTTTCTGCGGAGTATGCAGTCAAACATGTATTTGAAAACTATGTTGAGCCGATGGAAAAGAAGTACAAAATGTCTTGTGGTCCATATGGTGTTTTGGACGAGGAAAACAAACTTCTAAAAGAATGTGTTGGGTTTGTAAAGATATGCGCACAGGGCAAGACGCAATACTTAACGTCTACAGGTGTAGAAAGTGCAAAGATGTTATTAGAGAAGATAAATGGACGGGATACATAACAGTAATTATGATTGTAAAACGCTCATGTAGTGAGTTGTAAAGATAAGGAACATAACTGATTATGTATATGAAAGGGATAAAATGAATGAAGAATATCTGGCTAGTCTAAAGGGTGAGATATTGGGAGTTGAATATGATACCGCTCTATGTAAGCAATTTGTAGTAATGGGCGGAACCTGTTTGAGAGATGGGAATATGTTTGGAGCTGTAATAGGTGGTTTGCCAGAGGGATGCGCTGCCTTTGAAAAAACTAGATCAAAAGCAATTCTAAGATGTATGCACAATTTTTACAACGAAGAGGCTAAAATTCCAGGGAAGAAAGATACATAACAGTAACTATGATTGTAAAACGCTCATGTAGTGAGTTGTAAAGATAAGGAACGTAACTGATTATGAATAATAGGAGAGATAAATGATTAGCAATATGAGAAGAAATTTATATATAAAGGCATCAGAAAAATGGGGCGAAAATGCTCAAATAATTGTAGCCATTGAGGAGTTAAGCGAACTATCTGTTCAGTTAGCAAAGATATTAAATGGCAAGAATGACGGCTATGATAATCTTATTGATGAGCTTGCAGATGTAAGAATAATGGTTGAGCAGATAGAACTAAACTTTGGCGTGTCTTCAATCGTGGAAAATCGAATGGAAGAAAAATTAAACAGATTAGAGGGAATGGTTTCGGGTGCAATAGAACACGTTCATAAAAGAACATAACTGATTATGAATATGAAATGAGCGCACTGTACAAGTTGTCAATAGACATCAGGCGTAGTTGTTCAATGCAGGAAATGTTTAAGCGCTATTTTCCTGGTGTGCTCTTTTGATAATCATAACAGGAGCTATTGTTTACATTAATAGCTGTTTTCCTACATAATAGGATACATTATACGAGTTATGAAATAAACATAAAGTAGATTATGTGGTAATATTACTAGGTTTACAATTTATGAATCATGAACGGTATTGCGATAATAAATCAGGATGGACACTCAGTAACATTTATTGAGGGTAAATTGTTACACCGCGAGGGGGAATAATGATTGATAGATTAATTTGCTGGCTTTATTCTCATCATTGGGAGTTTGACAGAATTATATTGTGTTATAGAAGATATCACTGTAATCGATGCGAAGAAATTAAATTAGAAACAATAGGTGGGTCCAGTGAAACAGTAAAAATAGCAAGATTCAACGACAAGCTAATCGTGCATGAGGAGGAACGGTGAAAGTTCTAGTTATCGAATGCGAAACTTGTGGGTATCTTGGGTATCCCGATTGTAAGGAAGAGTGTTCTGATTGTCAGGAGTATGAAAGTTTAATTGTAATGGAGGAGGAATAATGGGTGGAATAGTTAAAAATGCAAACGTACACGATAAACATGATTGGGAATTTGATGGTGCTAAAGAATATGAAAACAGTTGGTCAATAAGCTTTAGATGCAGAAATGGTTGTCCATCAACCGTTAGTACACCAATTATGAAAAACAAACTCAGTAAAGGTATTTGCGCTTCAGGAGGACATCTTGAGGAAGACGATGGAAGCTTTATTAAATATAGATAAATGAGGAGTGATAGTGGAAAAAATAGTTATACTTAAACAAGGTGTCTGGTATTTAACATCAACTGATCAAATTTATATTATTCTTTATGATCCAACATCAATGCATCCAAATACATTAAATGAAACAGCAGTATATTTAGGCCAAGTGGACTAAGGATGAGAAGAATTGTGTCCGACGGCAGCTTTCTTTAAAGAAGCTTCTCTGTTTAAACGAGACTCTCTACTGCCGGCATGTTTATCAACCGACTCATTTGCTCTGTCAGCTTCAGGATCTCTCCTGTCAAACTTGATCTGCCTACTGGCGTGCTCTTTTAGAATCTTTTGATTAAGTGCTTCTAATTCTAGTCTTCCGTGGATTGCCATGATAACAGTATGTCATAACTTGAGAAAAATCACAAATTAAAGGAGAAACGATGAAGTATGATGCAGAAATACAAAGAACCAGAGAAGAGATAGCTGATACGATTACCTTAATGAATAAAGATCCAGAACTTAGTCCGGACACAAGTGGTTTAATAACAGCATTAATGGCTATTGAAGCAGTCATTATGAGTTCAGTCTTGAGTATAGCCAACGAACTGGCAGAGATGAATGCTAAGTCAGAACAGATAACCACACTTCAGGATGCCCTGTTTGGTAAGGAGCAAAAATGATTAATGTAAAAGAAGATGTTTGGTATTACGCAGAACTTGATGAAATTGTTATAGTTGTCTACAACAGAAATATAATAAAACCAGACCCAATAGACGAAGCTCAAGTATATATAGGCGACCTATAACAACGGTGAAAAATGTAATCATTGATATTATTATTTGTATGCTTATTTATGCATCAATAATAACAACAGGAATAGGTATCTGGACTCACTTAAATGCAGAAGAATGGAAAGCTGATTATGAATCCAAACAATATGAAACAAATTATGAAAAATTTTCATAGGGCTATAAGCATTATCGTTATTTCTGTAATGATGGTGGTAGCAATAACAGCACTACTACTTGTGGTGCAGGGAGAATAAATTGTCAAATTCAATGTACAAAAATCAACTAGGTAAGGAATACGTTTACTTTAATTCTTCTAGAACAAATTCATCGCCATCAAAGTATAAAGTTGTAGACTCTGTGCAGTTAAGCAACATTCTCAGATGTATTAAAAGAGTAGAACGAAATACAGTTCAATTAAAAGAAGCTTATAAAGAATTAAAGCAATACAATAGTGTGAGTGCTTATTTGGAAAAAGATGGGGAGCAATAATGGAACGCATAAATCTAGATAATTTTAAAAATATATTATATTCGCCAGAATTAGATAAAACGGCGCTGATAAGAGGACCAGGTACTTCGGGAGACTTCCTTGTGATAATAGAAAATATCATGTGGAAGGGAAACTTGAACTTTGCTGATGAGTTCTTTTCGACCTTTACTGAGAATTTGGGGGTGGTTTGATGGAACAATCAGAAACGTCAAACAGCATTATAAAACACATTAAAAACCATCTTGATAAAAGAGATATTGAATTTATTGAAAAACAATTACTGAAAATGGACGAAACGCAATTAAAAACAATAACAATAATTATGATAGGACTAGTAAACAGAACAAGTAAGAGTTGAGGAACGGTGACGATTAATAACAAAACAAAAGTCATTGTAACATCTTTTTGTTACTGTGTCGCTTTAAGTGAATAAGGAACGGTGATGGAAGGATTACTTCTTCTTAGTCTTTTTTCTAAAACTCTTAGTGCCTGGGATTCGCTCTGAAGCTTTAACTGCTTTGCCTGCTCTTACCAATGATTTAGTGATTTCTTTGTTCTTAGCAAACTTATTAGGAAAAACCATTTTACCTTTAGGCTTATTTTTACTTCCCCTTAAAATCTTATCAGCAAGACCAACGTCAAATAAACCCAACAAACCACCGCGCTTATCGCCAACACGACGCTTATTAATGTCATTACGCAATTGATCCTCTTTTGGCTTATCTGGATCTCTGCCAGCAGGACGACGAGTAACCTTCTTCTTAGACTTAACTTTCTTTGCCATACATAAACAATAGCACAGTACAGAAAGATAAAAAACACATACATAAATAACAGTTGAGGAATATAGTCAGGTAAAGTAAATATTGGGTAAACTTCTAGGAGGTAGATCTCTCACTCTAACGACTCCTACTTCACATACCCTATGGGTCATACTTAACACATAACCAACCTAACCCTAACACCTAGCCACACCAACGAGGACAGCTCCTAACATACTTTGGCAGCACCTAACACGCGGATACCCACTAACTTAATAACAAATGCGCTAGAAACAATTGTAAGAGCACACCTACTATATTTGATAGCCATACCTACTGTATTAAGAGGCAAGGCGGGTGAATGATAGGGGACTAACTGATAGATGATGGCAAGCATTGCAGTAGAGGAGTACGGATAATCAGAGTCGATGAGCCATTATCTCTATATCAATGTAAGTTATGCGCGTGTTGGTTTGAGGGGGGGCTTAAAAGAAGAATAAGAAGGGAAGAAAAAAAAAGATTCTTATCATTAACCTATAACGTAATCAACCAACGTTGATCACTGTTAGGAGACAGAAGTAATATGTAAGTAGTTTTCAAAAAGCAAGGGTTATAATTAGGGTTAGATAACACTATCACACAGACAAACAGCTACTTAGACAAACACACCCAAGCACAAGAGTTATGCGAAAACACACATTCACTAGTTATAAGTTATAACGTTACGCTCCTAAGGTCGGTAACTGTTAGGGACAGAGACAAAGCAAAGGGACAAGCTAATGATAGTGGGTTAATTGGAAGATCGAGTTAATGAAAGTAAGGAATTTAAACATCGTACTAAATCTATAGGATCTATTAAGAACAAGAGGCAGCGAGAGCGAAAGCCGAGCGAATTGTTGGTCGCACAAAGCTTGTATTGTTGCTGGCGGAGTATTAATATGATTGATTTACATTACTGCCTTGTCAAGCGCAAAGTTGGGCCTTTATTCCCTTTTATTAGAGTCTTCTTTGTTCTTAATGGGTTATAATGTTTATTATTTAAACCCCCCGCGAAAAAAACAGTGAAAAACAGTGAAAATTGGCTTATATGTTGACTATTTCTTTAGGTTATTAAGAGCCTTTAATGCCTTCAATTATAATTAAATAACTATCACTTTATTGTTGCATTGTTCTAATACATCGTGTACAACGTGAACATGAACAACCTAACCAAAGGAATCGAAATGTTAATAAGTCAAAAAGAACAAGCGCGTATTAAAAAAGTAATAATCAACAATAGAGAGAAATACACCCGCGAAACTATAGAGAAGTCAAAGCAAATATCTGTTGATAGACTTAAACCCCTTTATAAGCATTTGGATACTTTATCCGGGTTTAATAGGGATTGTTTTGTGGAAGAAAATGGTTTTCGACGATCTAATGCACACATAGATCAATGCGATAATTACCTAGAGATATTAAGCTTAATAGAAAAGGAAGCGAAATGAATCAACAAACAATACAAGACAAAGCTTTTGAAATTGCCAGTTTAATGAAGTTTGAGCAGGAAATTGATGGCACGAGCTACTATTACCTACCTAACAAACACCACATGCTACACTCTTTTGATCGTGGCTTTGGAATGAAAAAGACAATTGAACATAAATCAGGTCGCGGACATAAACTTACTGCCCTATCTGAATTATTTGAATCAATACTATCGGATTGGACAAAATGACTAACTGTATTTGTTGTAACAGCGGCGATACTTTTGAAGATGACGGTCGCATTGTTTGCAACGATTGCGGTACTGATTTCAGTAAGGAACAAAATGTTTAACTTAATTAACATAATATTCGATATCTCAATAATAGTGTCTACAGTAGCTATCCCATCGATTTTATTCATGCTGCTTTTTATGGGAAGCGTGAACTAAACACTAACAAAGGAGCATGAAATGGAATCAATAATTAAACATGATAGGGTATTGGCTACTCAAGGTCACTTCAAAGGTAACAAAGGTTATGTTTGTAGGGTTGAAGGTGACTCTGCTTGTGTT
>SDBT01018859.1_pt1 | contig 10831 bp, 10 predicted proteins | sample 2277101 | NCBI WGS metagenome assembly SDBT01 (sample SAMN10404973, study PRJNA504765) | marine sediment metagenome | isolation source: marine sediment core GS10_PC15, 103 cmbsf | place: Arctic Ocean: Southern Knipovich Ridge | collected 2010 | reverse complement strand
TTCGTCACCGGGCAAGTCCTGACGATCGATGGCGGGCTGACGGCAACACAGTGATTGAGGAAGACCAACAAAGGACCGCACGGAGGCGACCCGCATGATCGAGCTGCAGAACGTAACCGACAATATCTACACGACCACCAAGCTCCGCGGCTGCAATCCCAGTTTCGTGGTCACCTCCGACGGCGTCGTCGTGATCGACACGCCCCAGCTCCCGACCAAGGCGGTGGAAATGCGCCAGGCCGCCGAGCATCACGGTCCGATCCGCTATGTGATCAACACCGAGCACCACGTCGATCACATTTTCGGCAACTACTACTTCAGAGGAGCCGGCGAAGTAGTTCATCACCAGGGGGTGTACGACAACTTCATGGTGGTGAGCCCGGATCTCGATCCGTATGCCTATGCCGCCGAGGCGATTCCAACCGATGACCCCGAGGGAGAAGCGATCTTCCCCGAGCGGGACGAGTACTACGAAGATCCCAATAAGGGAAAGCTCGTGTTCACGGGCGATCTGACGTTGCGCGTCGGAGAACACACCTTCGAACTGATCCACACTCCCGGGCACACCCCCGGTCAGGTGGCGGTGTACATCCCGGAGGAGCGGGCCGTGTTCACCGGTGACACCGTCTTCAACGGGTGCCAGACCTGGCTGATGACCTCCGATGTCGACCAGTGGGTAACCGCACTCGAGAGAATCAGTGAACTCGAAGTCGACCACGTGGTGCCGGGGCATGGACCGGTTACAACGAAGAAATACCTCGCGACGCAGCGATCCGTTCTCCTCGAGTGGAAGTCGGCGGTCGCCGTAGCGGTAGCCAAGGGATGGTCGCGCGACGAAACCATCGAACGAGTGAACTTCGCCGAGCGCTACCCGGTCGACATCGGCCAGGGGTACATGATGGACCACATCCAGAACCTGAACGCAGCGTCGCTCTGGGACAAGCTGTCCGCGGTCGGTTGAGCGGCCTCATGACAACCTCCCAGCTCGACCAGGACACCCGTATCGCAATGTACCGAGACATGACGCGGGCCCGCTACTTCGAACAGCGCACCTACGACCTGTTCATGGAGGGAGTCGTCCAGGGAACCACCCACCTCGGACTCGGGCAAGAGGCCATTGCCGCCGGATTCGCGGCCGCGATGCAGCCGACCGACATGACGTTCTGCACCTATCGAGGCCACAATCACACGCTGCTGCGCGGCGCCCCGATGGCGGCACTGATGGGCGAACTCGCCGGCCGCGACACCGGCATCTGCGGTGGCAAGGGCGGATCGATGCACCTCACCGATGTCTCCAATTACGCCATGGGGTCCTACGCCATCGTCGGCGCTCACCTCCCCATCGCGGTAGGGGCGGCATGGGCCGGGGTTCTGCGTGGCACCGAGCAGGTCTCCGTGTGCTTCTTCGGAGATGGCGCCACCAACATCGGTGCCTTCCACGAGGCGGTCAACCTCGCCGCCGTCTGGAAGATCCCGGTGGTGTTCGTGTGCGAGAACAACCTGTACATGGAGTACACGCCCATCTCCGACGTAATCCCGGTCGAACACCCGGCGGCCGACCGAGCCTCGGCGTACGGGCTGGAGTCGATCATCGTCGACGGCAACGACGTCGACGATGTGTACGACATCGCGGTGCAGACCATCGAACGAGCCCGCCGCGGCGAGGGGCCTTCTCTCGTGGAGGCCAAGACGTACCGGCACAAGGGGCACTCACGAGCCGACCCAGGGAAGTACCGCCCGGATGATGAGGTTGCCGCCTGGCTGGAACGCGATCCCCTCCTGATAACACGCCGCCGGCTCGAAGCCGGCGGGGTCGCCACGGACGCACTCGATGCGATCGAAGCAGAGTCCATGAGCGAGGTCGAAGCCGCCACTCAAGAAGCGCGCCACGCTCCCCCGCCGGCTCCGGAAACGCTCGAGACACAGGTCTGGGCAGACGGAGGGTCCGAATGGCGGAACTGACCTACCGAGCAGCTGTCGCTCGCGGCATTGCTCAGGAAATGGATCGAGACCCGAACGTCGTGCTGATCGGCGAGGATGTCGCCGCAGCCGGTGGTGTGTTCAAGACGACGGAAGGCTTGTTCGAGAGGTTCGGACCCGATCGGGTGCGCGACACCCCCATCTCCGAGGAGGCCATCATCGGCGCCATCATGGGGGCCTCAATGAACGGCCTTCGGCCGATCGGCGAGCTGATGTTCAGTGACTTCCTCGCCACCTGCTGGGACATCGTGGCCAATCAGATAGCCAAGACCCGCTATATGACCGGCGGGCAAGTTGCCCTTCCCCTGGTGATCCGAACCGCCAACGGTGGTGGAAACCGCTTCGGCGGCCAGCATGCGCAGAGCGTCGAGAACTGGGCCATGGCCGTCCCCGGGCTCAAGGTGGTCGCTCCGTCGACTCCCAGTGACGTCATCGGATTGCTGGCCGCCGCGGTGCGCGACCCCGATCCCGTCATCTTCTTCGAGCACAAGAAGCTGCTTGCCACAAAGCAGGATGTGCCCGAAGGCGAGATTGTCGACCGGCTCGGCGTGGCCACCATTCGCAAACCCGGCTCCGACGTCACCATCGTGGCTCTTGCGGCCATGGTTCCCGTGGCGGAGGAGGCCGCCACCACCCTCGAGGCCTCGGGAGTGTCGGCGGAGGTGATCGATCTCAGGACCCTGGTTCCGCTCGACACCAAGGCGCTTCTCGACTCCATCTCTCGCACCGGCCGACTGGTGACGGTCGAAGAGAATCCGCGGCTATGCGGGTGGGGTGCCGAGATCACCTCCATCGTCGCCGAGGAAGCCTTCTGGGATCTGGATGCGCCGATCGTGCGGGTGACCACCCCACACATCCCGCTCCCGGCCGTAGCCGAGTTGGAGGACCTGGCGATCCCCTCGTCGGGGCAGGTCGTCGAGGCAGTTCTCCGTATGACGTGAAGGCGGGATCGGTAAAAGGACCCGGCCAATCTCGGCGAGTAGAAAGGTGATGACATGAGCGGGTACCGGGTAGCAGTGATACCGGGCGACGGGGTGGGTAACGAGGTCGCCGCCGAAGCGGTCCGGGTGCTCGAAGCAGCAGCCGGCCGATTCGGATTCGATCTCGAGACTGAATCCTTTGGTTGGGGATGTGATCGGTTCCTGGAACTCGGCGAAATGATGCCCGATGATGCCCTCGCCACCCTCGCCGGATTCGATGCAATCTTCCTCGGGTGCATCGGGGACGCCTCCAAGGTTCCCGATGATGTCTCTCTCACGATGCTGCTCGATATTCGTAGAGGATTCGATCAGTACGTGAATCTGCGGCCGATCCGGCTCTACCCGGGGGTGCCGACTCCGATAAGAACGGCAACACCGGAGGCCATCGACATGGTTGTGGTGCGCGAGAACACCGAGGGCGAGTACTCGCGGCTGGGCGGTTTCTTCAAGACGGGGTCGCCCGAGGCCTTTGCGCTACAGACAGGCGTGTTCACCCAGAAGGGATGTGAGCGGGTGATCCGCTATGCCTTCGACCTCGCCCGGACCCGGTCCAAGCTCGGACCCGACGGCACCGTCGGACGTGTGACCAACTGCACCAAGTCGAACGCGCTCAACTACTCGATGGTCTTCTGGGATCGAGTATTCGGCGAAGTGGCCGACGACTATCCCGAGGTGGAAACCGACATGGCGCTGGTCGATGCCCTCACCATGTGGCTCGTCAAGAACCCGGAGTGGTTCGACGTCGTGGTGGCGTCGAATCTATTCGGTGACATCGTCACCGACCTCGGAGCGATGCTCCAGGGTGGCATGGGTTTGGCGGCGGGCGGAAACATCGACCCGGAACGGCGTCATCCGTCGATGTTCGAGCCGATCCACGGCTCGGCACCCAAGTACACCGGACAGGAGCGGGTGAACCCGATCGCTTCGATCGAAGCCGCCCGCATGCTCCTCGACCATCTTGGGGAATCCGACGCTGCCGACGCCATCGGCGGGGCCGTGGCCGAAGTCCTGGCAGAGGGCGAGATACGGACGGCCGACCTCGGAGGAGACAACCGAACCTCAGAAGTCGGGAAGGCGATCGCCTCCAGAATCGGATGATTCGGCGATCCAGTCAAGATCGATAATCGTGGATGGAGGTATGCAATGGTTGAAAGGCTGAAGTATTTCGTAGGAGGCGACTGGCGTGACTCGAAGACGGACGAGTGGTACGCCATAACCAACAGCAGTACCGGAGCGGTGATGGCCGAAGCACCACGCTGCACTCCGGAGGAGGTGGATGACGCCGTCGCCGCCGCGGTCGAGGCGTTCCCCGCGTGGCGCGACACCCCGTTGCCGGAGCGGGTCCAGGTGATGTTCCGGTTCAAGGAGCGGCTCGAGGCCCATCTGAAAGATCTCGCCATTCTCTTGTCGACCGAGATGGGCAAGAGCTACGACGAGGCACGTGGCGACGTGCTCAAGTCGATAGAGGTCGTGGAGTTGGCATGTGCGTTGCCGGTGACGATGCAGGGCGATTCGCTGATGAACGTCTCCCGGCGTTTCGACACCGTCACCTACCGGGAGCCGCTCGGAGTGTTCGTCGGAATCGCTCCGTGGAACTTCCCGGCGATGATCCCGATGGGCTGGATGACTCCCCTGGCGATCACAACAGGGAACACCTTCGTGCTCAAGGCCCCCTCGTTCGTTCCCCAGACGTCCATACGAATCGCCGAACTGCTCGACGACTCCGGTCTGCCGCCGGGCGTCTTCAACCTCGTCACATGCTCGCGGCACGAGGCAGAACGCCTGCTGACCCATCCCGATGTGAGGGGCGTGAGCTTCGTCGGATCGAAGTCCGTGGGTAAGCACGTCTACGCCACCGCCGCCGGAGCAGGCAAGCGTGTCCAGGCGCTCACCGAGGCCAAGAACCACGCACTGATCCTGCGCGACGCACCAATCCGGGCAACAGCCCAGCGAGTCGTCAACTCTGCGTTCGGATGCGCCGGTGAACGCTGCATGGCGCTGCCGGCGATCGTCGTGGAAAACGCCATCGCCGATGATCTGGTCGCGACGATCGTCGAGCTGGCAAAGGACCGCAAGATGGGCCCGGCGTGGGAGGAATCGACCGAATTGGGACCGCTGATCAACCGCGAGCACCAAGAGTTCGTGACGGAGTGGATCGAGAAATCCATCGCCGAGGGTGCGGTGCCGGTACTCGACGGCCGCGATGTAACCGTAGCCGGACTCGAGGACGGCTTCTTCATGGGGCCGACCGTGTTCGACCATGTGACCGAGGAGATGTCATGTGGCCGGGAGGAGGTCTTCGGACCGGTCCTGTACGTAAAACGAGTCGCCGACTTCGACGAAGGTGTGGAGATCATCAACTCCAGCGAGTTCGCCAACGGTGCATCGATCTTTACTCGCAGCGGTTACCACGCTCGCGAGTTCGCCAGGCGAATCGATGCGGGAATGGTGGGCGTCAACGTCGGCATCCCGGTACCGATCTCCGTGTTCCCGTTCAGCGGGCACAAGAGCAGCTTCTTCGGAGACCTGCACGTCATGGGTCGCGACGGCGTCGCGTTCTACACCGAGACGAAAACAGTCACGAGCTACTGGTTCGACGAAGCCGATCTGGCCGGGGACAAGGTCGGGACCTGGGAGGGCACCATTTCGCGGACGTGAATCGGTTTAACCCCGACCGGGGTGAAACGACGGACACGACCTGTTGATCCGTGCGGTGTCTCCGACGGTTCAGGCGCGCCCTGCAGCAACCTCGTCCTCCCGGCTGCGGCCTGCCAGAAGGATCAGGTCCTCGTGCAGTTCGAACCAGATGCTGTGGTAGCTGTCGACCCTGGGTGAGGCGATGTACCCGTGATCTCCCTCGGCCACGAGCTTCGCAGCCCGGTGCAGTCGGGACGAGTAGTCCTCCAATCTGGGAAGCCCGTCGAACATCGACTCGAGCCACGCCGCAGCATCTTGGTGGAGCGAGGCAAGACGTTCCAACACCGCAGCGTCGTAGTCCCCATCCGAGTGGTCATTGAGCACCGGTTTGCCATCGACCTCGCTCATCTGCCACGCCGTGACGACCTCCTTCATCCGCTGGTCGAGCGGCACGAATGCATCGAGCGCAGCAGAGGCGTTGTCGACTCTCCACGCGTCGCGGTCAGCAGCCATCATCTCGAGCCCGAGGGCCTTGCCCTCGTCGGTCAACTGAATCAGCGCACCAGAGTCACCGATGAGTCCATCGGCGGACATCTCATCGAGGACCGGACCGAGGTCTTCGGATCCCGCCACGACCGCCGGTGCCAGCATCTCCACCGTCACCACACCCTTGATGAGCAGAGCCCGGACGATCGTGTCCGCTGTAGGTCCGTCACCCGTCACCATGGTTTGATCGGTTGCAACCACCTCAGAGTTCGTTTCGTCGGATTCGCCAATCTCGATTCCCAGCTCCCGCGCCCAGGCGAGCAGCTTCGCGGCTTCCGGTACCGGGACTACAGAACCATCGACCGCTCCGGCGAACACCTCGCCACTGGCACCGTCGATCGTCAGGAGATCGCCGACGCCGAACGCAAGGCCCCCTATCGACACCGTGCCGTCACCCACCGCGACCTCCTTGGCGCCTACGACGGCGGGGATGCCCCAACCCCGCGCAACCACGGCGGCATGACTGGCCAATCCGCCGGTCACGGTGAGGATTCCGGCGGCACGCGCCATGCCGTGCACGTCGTCGGGAGAGGTCTCTTTGCGGACAAGGATGACGGCATGGCCCTCATCGGCCATCTCGACGACGGCATCAGGTGTCGTAGCAATCTTCCCGCTGACCAAACCCGGAGAAGCGCCCATCGCTCTGGTCAGGCGCGGGGCGCCGTCGCTACGCTCGGCAGTCATCGTCGGAGGGTCCTCCAAATGATGGACCACCCGCTGCACGGCCTCAACGCGTGAAAGCGGGAATTCGTCATCCTCTGCCATCTCGATCGCGATCCTCAATGCCGCCTGCGGCGTTCTCTTGCCGATTCGCACTTGCAGCATCCACAGCTTGGCCTGCTCGATCGTGAATTCGATGTCGCATAGGTCTGCGTAGTGCTGCTCCAAGACATCGCAATAGCCGCGGAGTTCCCGAGCGACGACAGGCAATCGCTCATCCAGAACCGTGATGGGCTCAGGAGTGTGGGTGCCAGCAACAACATCCTCGCCCTGAGAATCAAAGAGCACGTCTCCGTACAAGCCACGTTCCCCAGTTGCGGGATTCCTGGTGAAGACGACACCGGCACCCGAGTCGGCTCCCCGGTTGCCGAACACCATCGTCTGCACGGTGACCCCCGTGCCTAGCTCGTCCGAGATGCCCTCATGCGCTCGATAGCTACGAGCACGATCGCTGTTCCAGGAGTGGAAGACCGCTTCGATGGCTCCACACAACTGCTCCCACGGGTCCTCCGGCACCTCTGACACATCGACGATCTGGCGATACATAGCCTCGAAGCGATCGCGACACGCCCTGGCAAACAGCTCGTCGCCCGAGACCTCGGCGAGGCCGCGAGTGGTGGCATCGTTGAGCCCGAGGTCGAGGATCGTGTCCATCATCCCCGGCATCGATATGGCAGCACCCGATCGAACGCTCAGCAGCAATGGGTCTCGGGGGCTGCCGAACTTCCGGCCGATCGCCTCTTCGATCCGACCGAGCTGAGCACGGATTTCGTCATCGAGCTCATCCGGCCAACCATCGGACAGATAGGCCAGGCACGTCTCAGTCGAGATCGTAAAGCCTGGGGGCACCGGCAGCCCCAACTCGGAGGCCATGACCGCGAGGTTGGCCCCTTTGCCGCCCAGCATGTCCCGGACCGTGGTCGCGGATTCATCGTGTGGGTAGTCGAATGAGTACGTGAGCGTCATGATCGTGCGTCATCCTCGGAGTCGTCTTCCGTCTGAGAATACCGGTCACTCGTAATGCGCCAAAGACGAGGCCATACATCGGCTTCCGCCGTGGTTCGCCGCCGTGCCAGACTGCAGTACGACGGGCGAGCGTCCTTCTGAGGATTGGTGGTTGGCCAAGTGTTCCGGTTCGAGCGCATCCCCAACATGCGAGACCTCGGAGGTCTCAAAACATCAGATGGGCACCGTGTGGGGAAGAACCGCCTCTACCGATCGGGTTCGCTCGACGAGGCCACCAATGAGGACAGATCGGCTCTCGAAGCACTGGGCATCCAGACCGTGATCGACCTTCGATCGGAGTGGGAAGCCCGACAGCAACCGTATGAGTGGTCGACGGTTCGAATCGTGGAGGCGCCGCTCATCGACAGCCGGCTCGTCGCCTCGATCAACGCTCGATTCAAGATCGGAGCAATCGCGAATGAAGAACTCGAGGACTGGTGGCAGCTGGCCCGTGTGTTTCACGCCCCTGAGGAACACGCCTCCTCGATTCGAGTGATCTTCGACACGCTCGCAGAAGCTGGTCCTGGTGACGCTGTTCTGTTCCACTGCCGGCGCGGCAAGGACCGGACCGGCATGGTGGTGGCACTCGTGCTAGACGCCTTGGGCGTGACCCGGGAGGAAATACTGGCCGATTTCATGCTCAGCAATCAACCGGCCAACAACGGAGGCGCAACGGAAGGTCTCGCCGGCATCATCGAGACGGCGGGACTCGACTCCTTGAGCGATGAGGCGCTCTTGTCACTCACCGGGGTCAGACGAGAGTGGCTCGATACTCTCTTCGAGCGTATCGAAGACCGGTTCGGATCGGTGCTGGAGTATCTGATGGATCGTGCAGGAGTCGACACCCGCAAACTCGCTCTGCTGCGCGAGACCTACCTAGAGCCCGCCGGGGGGTAAGGATCTATTGGGTATTGGGTAGAGCGAACTTCTCCTGACTCAGTACCCCACCTCCCACAGAACCAAGCCGTGGGGGGGAGCCGCGCCGCGGGCGGCGTTGCGATCCTTCGCTTCCAGGATTCCCGGTACCGCTTCGGCTTTCACCCGGCCTCGACCCACTTCGACGCAGAGAGCGACCATCGAGCGGACCATCTGGTGACAAAAGGCCTTCGCCTCGACCTCGTAAACGAGCAATGCTCCTTGGCGGGCCCACGCGGCTCGGGTGACCGTGCGCTCGGTGGTCTTGCCCTCCTGGGCACGACACAGTGATGCAAAATCGTGTGTTCCAACGAAGGTCCCGGCAGCCTCATTCATTGCGTCCAGATCGAGAGGTTCCCCGACGTGCCAGACCGAGGATCGAGCGAGTGGATCCGGAACGGGTGCTTCGTCGATCGAGTACCGGTAGGTGCGCGACCCGGCCGAGAATCGAGCATTGAACCCACTCTCGACCTCGGTCAGACTGTTGACGGCGATCTCAGGGCCCAGCATCGAACGAAGCGAGCGCCAGACACGATCAGCGTCGATCGCAGTGTCGGTTTCGAACGACACAACCTGACCCTTGGCATGGACTCCGGCATCTGTTCTTCCGGCAACGACCGTCGTGATTTCGATGCCGGTGATCGTCGACAGCGCTTCTTCCAGATCCCCCTGAACGGTCCGTACGCCACGGTTGCGGGCGAACCCGTGGAACCCGGAACCGTCGTAGCCGAGTTCGAGTCGAAACGTCGGCAACTAGTGCCCCACTAGAACCGGAACAACGCCGACACGACGATGAACGACACCCAACCGCCGACGGCGGCCAGAGCAGCCTTTTCCCGCGACAGTTCCAGCGCCACCCGAGCCGCCATCCACAGCGTGAGCACAAGCCACACCGAGACGATCAACCGGGCTGTCTCGGGTTCCACGAACGGAGCCAGTGCTAGCGACGATAGCAGCACCGGGGTCCCGATCGATGTAGCCGCCATCACGCCAGGGAACGAACCGTACCCCTCCAACAGGCGCCTCCCGATCAGATATACCAGGCCGGACTGGATGATCCAGGAGAACATCCCGCTCAAGATGAGGCGCGCGGCCGAAAACACCGGGATCCCATCGATGACGAGGGGAGACATCAGAATGGCCCACACCAGCGCCACCACGATCGCCCCGTCGGCCACCCCATCGGACGCCACCACCATGTAGAGGTACGGGTCGCGTCGTAGGAGCGCTGCGTTGATGGCTCTTCTGATCATCGGCGGAGGATAGATCGCAGAGGATCCGACGGAGTACCACGGGCGAGTAGCCAGTAGCCAGTAGCCAGTACGCGCCCTTCTTGCTGGGTACTGGGTACTGGATACCCAAGCACCGCTCAGACCTGTGCTATCCCGGAGAGGGCAATTGCCATTTTTGTCTCACGATCCGGACTAGGGCATCACCCAGCAGACCCGAGCAGTTTCGCCGCGGGGCGCATTACCGATCTATCCGAATTCAACCGACCGACTTCATCGAGATCCACCCAGCGCGCCTCGAGTACTTCGTGGTTGGACATCAGATCGGCACGGGTCGCAACGAAGGCGAAACGAAGGTCGAAGTGGCGGTGCTCTGGTTGATCTGCTCTCCCAGGAAAGACGTGGATATCGACATCGGCGATCGCCTCGGTCACCGGCATCAGGGCATCGACCCCGGTCTCTTCGGTGATTTCCCGAGTCGCCGCCGCCAGCGGTGAGGGATCGCCGGAGTCGATGTGGCCTCCCGGCTGGAGCCAGGCTCCGATCTTGGCGTGGTGGATGAGAAGCACCCGATCCCCCGCCGGATGGATCACGAATCCGCTGGCCGTGAAGTGGCCCGGCTCGTACTGAAACCGATCGAATGGATCATGAGCCACCGCGGCCAGATCAAGCATCTCGAGTCGGTAACGCTGCTCGTCTTTGTCTGTTGGTTCGTAGGCAGTGAGGAGACGCAGCAGGTCTGATCGGGAAGGCATGGGAAGGAGTTAGGAGTTAGGTGGAGCGGGAGCCGCGGAGATCGACCTCGGAGCCGGAGGGCCC
>SDBT01018858.1_pt1 | contig 10831 bp, 10 predicted proteins | sample 2277101 | NCBI WGS metagenome assembly SDBT01 (sample SAMN10404973, study PRJNA504765) | marine sediment metagenome | isolation source: marine sediment core GS10_PC15, 103 cmbsf | place: Arctic Ocean: Southern Knipovich Ridge | collected 2010 | reverse complement strand
CCCGTAGTGTTCACTTTATCACCCTTCTTCAATGAACCCCTAAAGCTTTTTGCTTCCTTTTGCTTTTTCACCTGAGGGCGAATCATAAAGAAATAAAATACCACAATAATTAGCAGGAGAAAAATCATTGATTGCATTCCTGCACCACCAGCACCCGGTCCTGCAGGTGCGCCTAAAATCTGAAATAAAAAATTCATACTCTGAGTTTTAATTTAATATTAAACACTACTATTAACATTTGCTGTTAGAGTGAGACGAAGCAAGTTAATCGTTTTCACCAATCAGGCCCCTCCCCTTTTTTATTATTTTTTTCTCTTCCTTCAAATGAAATACCACCTTATCCAACACTCCGTTGATAAATATATTGCTCTTAGAAGTACTGTAGAACTTGGCTATCTCCAGGTACTCGTTCAGGGTAACCTTTGTGGGTATAGTCGGAAATCCAATGAGCTCGGCGATAGCCATCTGCATGATCAGAATATCCATAAAAGCGATCCTGTCAATATCCCAATTTCGGGTATTTTGTTTGATGTACTCTACATACTCCTCTCTATGAATGATGGTTTGCCGATACAATTTCACTACATACTCACGATCCTCATCTGCTTTATAAAGTTCCATCAGAGCCTTTTCCGGACCATCTTCTTCCTTAAATTTTTTAAAGGTCTTTACAATCATATTGGTAATAAACTCAAGGTCATCATTCCAATAAATACTCTGTTCTTCCAGAATTGAGGATAGCAGTTCACTGGGAAAGATCACGTGTGTAAAGACCTGGATAATCATCTTCTTATCCTCCGCATAACCGCTCTCGTCACTAGACATATACGATGTATATTCCTCAGTATCAAGTATTTTCGTATAAATATCTTTGATCAATTCAGGATAATTACTCCAGTTCAGTTTATGTTGGTCCACAAACCTGAGCAACCAATCACTATTTCTTAGTTGATCAACAAGCCTGTTTTCAATAAACCGGTTGTTGGGATTAAGATCTTCCTGGGTAGGAATACGTTTGTTCCGGGCCAGATCAATCCTCGATTCAGCATAAAGAATCACATCAAGAATCAAAAGCAAGAGATAGTGATAGAGCTCGTATGCCTTTTCAATATTATAGTGAAGTTCCTTTTCGGATCGCCCCATATCCTCTCTGCCAGCCTTGTAATACGCATACAGAGATTGCAGTGCTTTAATACGTAATTGTCTTCTGCTGATCATTTGTTAAATAACCTGTAACCACATTTATAAACGATGCAAATTTACACTAAATTTTAATCTATAAAACAACTGTTCGACAGCAAGTTTAGCTTGAGCAAAAAAAGAGGAAAATTTGAATATGTTTAAAATATTTTACACTTTTGGTGTAGAACTAAGAAAACCCTTACTAAATCTGATGTAATGACTGATGAAGGAAATGTTAAATCTGAAGGGCTTGTAACGGAGGCAGCAGGACGGGAAGAGATCCATTCTAAAGCTGTTAGGGCTGGAAAAAGGACCTACTTTTTCGATGTAAAGGCAACACGCCGGAACGATTATTATCTGACCATCACCGAGAGTAAAAAAAGGTTTAACCGAGATGGGAAGTTTTTCTATGAAAAGCACAAACTCTTTCTCTACAAGGAGGACTTTGATAAATTCGCAGATAGCTTACAGGAGATCATCCAGTATATCCGCGATGCTAACCCACAACCAATTGAACCAGAGGATTTTACAAAAATTGAAACTGCTGATAACAGTGCACATGAGCAGCCAGTTGAAGAGGAAAAAGATTTCACCAAGGTTGAATTCGATGATTTGGGCGAGGAGAGCGCTTAGTTCAAATCAGATTTACGTTTAAGAAATTCTTTAATCTCTTCAAAGGAGAGCGTTTTAACATTAGTTACGATAAAATCATCTTCCAGGAATTCTCCATATTGATTGCATTCATTGATGGCTTGCTTTAAAATCATTTTCAGCGAGTAGTTCATTGGTAACAGCAGTAGAACGGTGGCCAGATACCCTGAAAAATGTACCTCCTCCAATTCTGAATCAAACTTCTTTAAGATAAAATCAAATTCATTTTCAATCACCATCCGATGGGTAGGTGTCAAATCGGTATTTGCACGTGAGATCAATACCACAAAATAACGGAGTTTTTCCTCCCTACCTCCCAATCCTGTGGAGATGAAGACCTGGTTTTCCTCCATAATTTTACTCTCTAATTGCATACGACTTTCGTTCAATGCAAGCAGTGCCCAATCTTTCATAGGTTCCTCTGCTATTTTAAGGTAAGATTCAATGGACCGATAACATTCCACATTGTCAACGGATGCAAGTCGGGCAAGAATCTCCTTCTTTACTTTATGCGAATATCCTGGTTCGTGGAGATATTGCATGTGATCCAAAGCCCATGATTCATCCAAATCTAACCTTAGTTGTCTGGAACATTCGTAATACTCAACCTGAAGATCCATATCGATCTGTTGCTCCATAATCTTTAGATTGCCGGGGCTCCCGGCCAGCATCTCCTGGATCTTTTCATACAGATTTTCATGTTCCTCCATCGGCTCAGAGCATTTCTATTAAATGTACGATTTTTTATTAATTTCGGAAAGAATAACCATGCAGGCAATTTTTGACATAGAACAAAAAGTTAATGAAGCATCCAAAGGCTACAAGCTCTCAATTGAGAATGTGCTGCAGCGTGGATTTAACCTCTTCAGGAAGTCCCCGGGGATCTTTATTATCTACGGCATTGTTGGGGCAATCGCTTTCTCAAATCCAATTAGTGGATTGCTATTGGGCGGTCCCATTATAGTCGGATACTACATTGTATCAAACCTGATTAGCCGGGATCGTATTGTTGAATTACCCGATTTTTTCAAAAGTTTTGACAAGTTTGTGCCTTTACTTATCCTGAATCTATTGATGGTCCTGGTGATTGTCCTGGGACTCATAATACTGTTTATTCCTGGGATTTACTTTGCCGTGAGCTATATATTTGCCCATTTCTTTGTCTGGTTCTATGAGTTGGACCCTACGGAAGCAATCAGGTTAAGCAGAAAAACTGTATCAGGCAATTTTGGTCATATTTTCTTACTCTGCTTGGCACTGGCAGGAATCAACCTCCTTGGAATCCTTGCTTTCGGGGTTGGGGTATTATTAACGGTTCCTTTCTCCTATTGTGTGGTATATGCTGCATTTGACGACATTATCGGAATCCCTTAAAATTTTGACTATGGATGTAACATTGGCAGTCCTTGGAGCGGCACTTGTATTGGTCGGGTTCATAGGAAGCATTTTACCCATCATACCTGGTCCCCCTATAAGTTGGGCAGGTTTTCTAATACTGAAATGGACCGACTATGTAAATCGAGGAGCTGAAGGATATGAAAATACATTATGGATCCTGCTTTTCTTCGTGGTCCTGGTTACCATTCTGGATTACGTGGTCCCTATCCTGGGTACGAAAAAATTCGGAGGGTCAAAAAGAGGTGTTTGGGGTGCCACAATCGGGGTGGTGGTTGGACTCTTTTTCGGACCTTTGGGTATTATCATTGGCCCATTTCTGGGGGCCTATATCGGGGAAATCACCACGGGGAAAAAGGACCGTGATGCTTTGAGGGCAGCCTGGGGCTCTTTTATGGGTTTCTTGCTGGGTGTTGGTTTGAAGCTAATGACATGTGGGACTATTCTATTCTTCTTTATACGGCATCTTTTCTTCTAACGACACTTTCTGCAATACGTTGCTAATTGCAATGAAAGGTTAATCGTTAGATAACCATTAACTCCTTGTGGCTACCCACCAAGGGTGGCGACAAGAATTGCCTTAATCGTATGCATTCTGTTCTCAGCCTCGTCAAATACGATGGAGCGTTCCGATTCAAAAACCTCTTCTGTAACTTCCAGTGCTTCCATCCCAAACTTTTGATAGATCTCCTCGCCAACTTTTGTCTCCCGGTTGTGGAAAGCAGGTAGGCAATGAAGAAACTTCACATCAGGATTACCTGTCATATCCATCACTTTCTGGTTCACTTGGTAAGGTTTTAAAAGCTTGATACGTTCTGCCCAGACCTCCTGAGGCTCTCCCATGGAAACCCAGACATCGGTATATAGGAAATCTGCATTCTTAACAGCCTCCTCCACATCCTCAGTGATGGTGATCTCTCCTCCCGTGTGATAGGCAATTTCCCGGCATTGTTGCACAAGTGACACCTCGGGTTGAACGGATGAAGGAGCTGCAGCACGAAAATCCAAACCTACCTTGGCAGCACCCACCATCAGTGAATTACCAACATTGTTTCTGGCATCACCCAAGTAACAGAATTTCATCTGATTCAACGGCTTATTGGAATGTTCCAACATGGTCATGAAGTCGGCCAACACCTGGGTTGGATGATATTCATCGGTGAGCCCGTTCCATACAGGTACACCAGCGAATTCTGCCAACTCTTCAACGATGGATTGTCCAAAACCCCTGTATTCAATTCCATCATACATGCGCCCCAATACCCTGGCTGTATCCTTCATTGATTCTTTATGCCCAATCTGTGATCCGGATGGCCCCAAATAAGTTACTCCCGCTCCCTGATCACTGGCTGCCACTTCAAATGCACACCTGGTACGGGTGGAAGACTTCTCAAAGATCAAGGCGATATTTTTCCCCTTCAGGAGCGGAACTTCAGTGCCAGTGTATTTTGCTTTCTTCAAGGAAAAGCTGAGATCCAGCAAGAATTTAATTTCTTCAGGAGTGTAATCAAGCAGTGTCAGAAAATGACGGTTTCGGAGGTTGTAAGCCATCGTTTAAACGATTGATTGTTAATCAGACAAAATTAGTATAAAATGTTAGTTATCGTATTCCATGGTTATTTTTGTACCGTAGCTTCTATCTTCAAGTTTGAAAGCTTCAGTAATCACACTTTTTTCTCCTCCTTCTTTAATAAATTGCAGACAGGCTCTAATCTTTGGAGCCATGTCTCCCTCGCCAAACATCCCTTCTTTAAGGTATGTCAGGGTATCGGAATAATTGAGGAATTCCTTAACCTCCTCCTGGGGAGTATTGTAATTGATATATACAAATGGGACATCGGTTAGAATATAAAATTCATTAGCTCCAATTCTGGCACCCAGAAGAGCCGAAGCAAGGTCCTTATCAATAACAGACTCAGAAGGTCTGATTCGCCCTTCCCTGTCCTTGTATACCGGCACTCCTCCTCCACCTGCTGCAACCACAATCGAACCTTGTCTGGCCAGAGTCTCCACTAACTTCTCGTTGATGATCTCAATGGGTGCAGGTGAAGGAACGACTCTGCGATATCCACCTTTCCTTTTTTTATCTTCTTTAAATATCCAGTTCTTCTCTGTGGCAATCTTGTCGGCCTCTTCCCTGCTGTAAATCTTTCCTACCCTTTTTGAAGGTAGGTCAAATGCCGGATCATCTTCCCTTACCAGAGCCATAGTGACCAGCGTAACAACATTGCGTTCAATGCCATGCTTGTACAATACATTTCTAAGCATCCTCTCAATCATATATCCAATCCCTCCTTGGGAATCGGCTACACATATGTCAAGAGGCATTTGTGGAATCCCATAAATGCTCTCTCCTGCATCATTTCGCATTAAAATATTCCCAACCTGGGGACCATTGCCGTGGGTGATTACAAGGTTGTATCCCTCCCTGATAAGGAATACAAGATTCTCCAACGTGTCGGTTGTATTCTGTTCCTGTTCATCGATGGTGCCCTGCTGGTTATCACGTAACAACGCATTACCGCCCAAAGCCACAATTGCAAGTTTATTCATCTGCTTAAAATTTTATAATTATTTGAAAATAAAATAATTAAAAATTTGAGAGCAGATGCAACCGCTCCGCTCTCACATATTCTTTTTTAATCATATCCTTTTGTGATATTTATGATTAACAAAGAACATGTTCGTTTCATTCCATTAAATTAACAGATTATATAACATGATTGGTTGTGTTATATAATATGATCAAAGAGTCATTCAACCTTTTCGTCAAAGGAATTGGCTCACTCAGAGTTTGTAAAAAAAAATACCTATTTTTGAAAAATCATACCCCTTTATTGTGCCTCTGAAACATCTATCCTTCTTTTTTTTATTGTCAGTCCTTTTGCTGGCCTCTTGTCGTCGAACGGTGAAACTACCTGAAACAGTAGATGCACACTATATTAAATACCAGATTGATTATCTGGAAGACAAAGCCGGAGATATTCCAACCCGAATCCTCCCGGGACATATGGATACCTATTACACAAAACATTATGCCTTTTCCAGAATTGAAGGATTTTTCAATCAGTTCTCACTGGTTCAAATTGCAGATTTGAGGCGTAAAAAAGTAACAACGTTGCTCAATTTTTTCGGCAACAAAGTATACCATGTGGGAGGGAATGGAGAATTGCCAGCTTCTATGATTGCTCCCGATCATTTAGACTTTCGTTTTACAGGTGAAACAAAGGTTATTGGGGGATTACACTCAGTACGGGTTGAAGTAGATACAGGAAAGGAACAATTTAGCATTTACTATACAAAAGATTTCACTGTTCGCCGGCCAAATACTACCACACCCTATCGCAACATTGACTATCCATTATCTGAGTTTCGGGTACAATTAAGCGTGCTTAAAATGCTCCTCACCTGCACTGAATACGAGTCAAAAACAATTGAGTCTGAAATCTTTACAATACCTGAAGATTACAAGCCTGTATCCAGAAAAGCTATGGAGGAGATTATTAACAGCTTGTTTACAAAAGATTAGCAGCACAAACTCCGTTATTACTACCTTAGAACGATTAATCGAATTTGTGCAGAATGGCCAAGAAAAAGAAGAAACAGCCTATCGTAAGGTTCCTTGGGTCAGTGGTATCATTTGTCAAAGATGATCGGTTCCGATATGCCATTGGAATTGTTTTTCTGTTGGCCGCTGTCTTCATGATCCTCTCGTTCATATCATACCTTATTAATTGGAAAACTGACCAGGATTTTGAATGGGCCAAGGTATTTTCAGGTCCCGATATCCGGGTAGAAAACTCGGGAGGGAAGCTGGGAGCCTGGGTATCCAATTTATTCATCAACAGGTGGTTTGGATTGGCCAGCTTTCTCTTTCCAGGAATCCTGGTGATTTGGGCCATGTCACTCTACAGGATCAATCTATTTAAAGTATGGAAAGCTGTAAAGAACAGCCTTATATTGATCATATTGCTCTCCATCACCCTGGGACTGTTATTGGGAGATGCCGATGGCATTCTTGGTAGTGGACCGGGAGGACAACATGGCTACTTCCTCAGTAAATGGCTGGTAGCCAGCGTTGGGGTTTTTGGTACAGTATTTCTGCTTTTGATTAGTTATACAGCCATGATTCTTTTTTCCACCAACTTTCTTGATTGGATTCGTGTTCAGAAGATTCCATTCAACTCCCCTGCCACTGGCGAACCGGAGGTGGATCTGGTGAATGAAACTACCGAAGAACCATTGGTGATATCAACCCTCGAACCGGAAGAAGCCATAACACAAGTCGAAGATCAGCCACCCATGGCAGAAGATTCCGCCAACAATTCCCAGGATTTAGAGGGTGCAGACAAGAAAGATGAGATTGAAATGATCATAGAGGATGTATCCGTGACCAATCCGGATGACATCAATCCGGATGAAGGTGCACTGGTTGAGTACGACCCAACCCTTGACCTGCCCAAATTTCAGTATCCGCCGCTGAGTCTTTTGAAAGAATATGACCAGGGTGACACAATGGTCACAAACGAAGAGCTTATCTCCAACAAGAATCGCATTGTGGAGACCCTTGGTAATTACAACATCAAGATCGAAAAGATCAAGGCCACCATTGGTCCCACTGTAACCTTGTATGAAATAGTTCCTGCACCGGGCATTCGAATCTCCAAAATTAAAAGCCTGGAGGATGACATCGCACTTAGCTTATCGGCACTGGGGATCCGTATCATCGCCCCCATCCCTGGCAAGGGAACTATTGGGATCGAGGTTCCCAATCAAAATCCACGGATCGTCTCCATGAAATCGATCCTGGCCTCTAAGAAATTCCAGGATGCTGAGATGGAGTTGGCCATTGCACTTGGGAAGACAATTTCCAACGAAACCTTTGTATTCGATCTTACCAAAATGCCACACCTGTTGGTAGCGGGTGCAACCGGACAGGGGAAATCGGTGGGTCTTAATGCCATCATCGCATCACTGCTTTTCAAGATGCATCCGGCTCAGCTCAAATTTGTGTTGATCGATCCCAAGAAGGTGGAACTATCCCTCTACAGCAAGATCGAGAGGCATTATCTGGCCAAATTGCCGGAATCGGAAGAGGCCATTATCACTGATACCCAGCAAGTGATCCATACCCTTCACAGCCTTACTGGAGAAATGGATGATCGGTACAACCTGTTGAAGAATGCTCAGGTTAGAAATATTAAAGAGTACAACACCAAGTTTATTAGCCGTAAACTCAATCCCAATAAAGGACACAAGTACCTGCCATTCATTGTATTAATTATCGATGAGTTTGCCGATCTGATCATGACAGCCGGAAGAGAAATTGAACTACCCATCTCAAGACTTGCCCAGCTGGCCAGAGCCATTGGAATTCATCTTATCATTGCCACTCAGCGACCTACCACCAATATTATTACCGGTGTGATAAAGGCCAATTTCCCGGCCAGGATCGCTTTCCGGGTCACTTCTATGATCGATTCCAGAACCATCCTGGATGGATCAGGTGCAGACCAGCTTATTGGACGGGGTGATATGCTCTTTCTGAGCGGAAGTGATCCCATCAGATTGCAGTGTGCTTTTGTGGACGGACCCGAAATAGAGGATATAACCGATTTTATCGGAAGACAAAAAGGGTATCCTGAAGCCATGATGCTCAAACCGGTGGAAGAAGAGGGTGGAACTGGTCCAGATGTGGACCTGGATAAACGGGACGCTAAGTTCGAAGAAGCTGCCAGACTAGTGGTCCAGCATCAGCAGGGATCCACTTCCTTGATCCAGCGAAAGCTTTCTCTGGGATACAATCGGGCAGGAAGGATCGTTGACCAGCTTGAGGCTGCAGGCATTCTTGGCCCCTTCGAGGGTAGCAAAGCCAGACAAGTCCTTGTACAGGAAGAATTCAGTTTGGAACAGATTTTGAATAACCTATCCTGAAAGGAGAACTGAACCATGCTTCACATCAAGAAATTACCATTGTTTATTATACTGCTTTTGTTGAATGGACTGCTTTATGCTCAGCAGGATACAAAGGCTGAACGTTACCTCCAGGGGGTATCAGACCAATTTCAGATGAATGAAGGCTACCTGATCCGGATGGATTACATTCGTGAAGATATCATGAGGGAAACTTATGCTGAAGGAGAAGGGACCATCTGGATGAAAGGATTTAAGTATAAGATCGTTATGGACGAGTATATTGTCTATTATGACGGAGATAAACTTTATTCACAGAATACCGAAGCTGAAGAAGTTTATGTAAGCGAGCCCGATCCTGATCAACCCGGTTATCTGCAGGCTGTTCCCATCAAGATTATTAAGGCCTATGAACAGGACTTCAAATACATGTACATGGGAATTAAACCATTTATGGGTAAGGAAAGGGTGGAAATACAGCTCTATCCTAAAGATCTGACCGGTCCTTATTCAATGCTGAAAATGTTTATAAATCCGGGTACGTTAAAACTTGAAGGGATCCAGCTTAAACATAAAGAAGGAATCCAGTACACCATGATGCTTTCGGACATTAAAGGAAATCAGATATTAGAAGATGACACTTTCGTTTTCGATCTGGCAGCTTACCCAAATACGGAGATCATCGAATTACTCGATTAGAACATTACTTGAAATTAAATAACTGCTACTGTGGGTATTCGATCCGGGAGTGATATATATTTGAAAGCCGGTTTTTGAAGATTTCCTTAATAATTGTAATATCTGCAAACGTCAGATCTGCCTCCGAAAACTGATCCTCTTTTGCCTGATGCGCCACAATGTTTTCCACCAGATCATGGATGCTTTCCGGGGTATAAGTTTTCAGGGTACGGGAAGCAGCTTCCACCGAATCGGCCATCATTAGAACAGCATTCTCTTTGGAAGAGGGCTTTGGCCCCGGGTAGGTGAATTCGTTGATATCCACATCTTCCTCTGGATTCGCATTAAGAAAAGAACGGTAAAAGTACTGCACAGTACTGGTACCGTGGTGGGTCCGGATAAAATCAATAATTTTTTCAGGCAAGTTGTGCCTCTTCCCAATCTCCACTCCATGAATAGCATGGTCAATGATCACCTTCGCACTGGACCGGAAATCCAGGTCATTGTGAGGATTCGCTCCATCGTGTTGGTTTTCAATGAAATACTGAGGTTTTTTCATTTTACCAATGTCATGATACATAGCCCCCGCACGAACAAGAAGTGAGTTACCACCCACTTTATGAATGGCATCCTCGGCAAGATTGGCTACCTGCATGGAGTGCTGGAACGTCCCAGGGGCCTTCTCTGCCAGCTTTCTCAGCAATGGTTGATTGGTATCAGATAGTTCGAACAAGGTAGCATCCGAAAGAAATCCAAAAATCCTCTCAAAAAGAAAAACCAGCGGATAAACTGTAAGAATCAGCAAACCATTGCCAGCCAACCACAATACATTGATCCAGTTGATCTGGGAAAGGTCTCCTTCCTGCATTATTGAGACCAGGATATAAATCAATGCATATGAGGCAAACACAAAGGTTGCGGTATAAAAAAGGATTCCACGCTTATAATAAGAACGAAGGCTGAATACCCCCACCAATCCAGCCAGGAAATTCATCAATACAAACTGGTAGCT
>SDBT01018857.1_pt1 | contig 10831 bp, 12 predicted proteins | sample 2277101 | NCBI WGS metagenome assembly SDBT01 (sample SAMN10404973, study PRJNA504765) | marine sediment metagenome | isolation source: marine sediment core GS10_PC15, 103 cmbsf | place: Arctic Ocean: Southern Knipovich Ridge | collected 2010 | reverse complement strand
TCAACTACTTTTTGGAGAACATGTTGGTATAATCAAACAAAAAAATGGTTGGTTAAAAGTAAAAGCATTAGAGCAACCAAAATTTTTACAAGAAAAAAACAGTTGGGATTATCAAACTGGATGGATAAAAAGAGATCAAGTAATTTTTGTAAATAATTTTCCTAAAAATAATTTAGCAGTAAAAAGTCAATGGGCACAAATACTTTCTCGCTATAACAAAATAGCTAAAATTCCTCTTTTTTGTGTTTCGATCGGCACAAAATTATTTGCAACAAGTCTTGATGATCCATGGTACGAAATAATATTTCCTACCGGACAAATAAGGTGGATACATAAAAGTCATGTAAATATTTTGCAAGAAACAAATTTAGAAAAAATAACTGATTTGCGTGAAAAATTAATAGAAACAGCATTAACATTTAAAGAAACTCCTTATTTATGGGGAGGAAGAAGTGCCTATAAATCAACGATGCAATTTCAACAAACAGGTGTAGATTGTTCTGGTTTTGTAAATCTTGTTTATGGAGCTAATGGACTTACAATACCTCGTGATGCTCATGATCAATTTTTATTTGCTAAGAAAATTCCTGCAAAAAAATTAAAACCTGGCGATCTTATATTTTTTGAAAACAAAAATATAGGCAAAGTAACTCATGTAGCAATGTATTTTGGAGACGAAAACGTTATGGAAAGTACAGGCAAATTATTTATAGGTAAAAATAGAATAATATCTTGGAATCAAATGCTTAAAGAAAGAACAAACGAAAAAATATCTTTTGGCTCAGTTTTATTAAACTATTATAAAATACAAAATATGCGTTAATCTGAAAAATATAGTTAAAACATTTATACAAATTTAAAATTAAGCTCCCTTTTAATTTTTATTAATTTTTTTTTGATTTCCTGAATACTGTTTCCAGGGATATCAATAATTGAATATCTAAAGGTCTTTAAATCTTGTTCATAATCAGATAAATGCTTACCTTTTTGAACCAATAAATTAATTTTTATATCCTTATATTTTTTTTCAAGATTAGCAATCTCCTTTTCACTTGGAATCCTTAAAACTTTTTTGTCGTTTTTAACTCTTAAAACACATGAACTACAAAAATTATATCTATTACCCCCACTTTTTAACTTCAATTTGGGTTTTGTACCTACACTTATGTCACACATAATTTTAAATGGATTATAACCTTTCACTGATTCAATCAGATATGCAAATTGAGAACTTAATCTACTATTTATCTCAATAATAAATATTTTTTCTGTTTTTTGATCAACTACAAACTCAATATTAAAAAGGGTATTATTAAGACCAATATTCAAAACTAATTTTTTTGATATTTCTTCAATTTTATTTTCAATAGTCTCTGGAAACTTAAAAGGATAATCAAAACGCGTAAAACTAATTTTATTAGGTAAAAAAATAGATTTAGTTATTCCTAAAAAATTAACCAAATTATTAAAAATATATCCATCGATAGTTACTTGATCTCCCATTACAACTTGTTCACAAATAAGTTCGTTAAATTTATATACATGCTTATGATTAACATATTCTAAATCAATAAGCTGTTTATAAAACTGATTATGTTTAGGAATAATTTTTTCACTTAATTTTATAGAATTAGATAAAGTCTTTTTAGAAAAAACCTTAAAAGAATAAAAAGATAAACTAGATCTAACAGGTTTTACAAAAATAGGAAGTTTTAAAATTTTATCAGCAGAAAAATCAGAACTAAGAAAAAATTCAGGCGTATGTTTTGGAAATAACTTTTGTTGTTTCAATCTTGATATATACTTATTCTGACAAAAAAGAATACTTTTCAAGGTTGTTGATATTTTATTTGTTTGTAAAGCCAAAGTAGCCGCAATATTACAACAAATATCATTAGTTCCAACAATTCCATCAATATTAAATTTTCCGGAATTAATATCAGATATTTTTTGTTTTATGTATTGCTTTATTCCAACTAAAACAATATCTTCTAAAGAATCAACAACAACTCTATATTCGGTAGATTTTTTAAAATATTTTTCTATATAACTTTTATACACTTTGTAGCAAATAATTAAAATTACCTTCACAATTCTATGCTACTCTTATCTCCAAACCCCCGACAAAAACCACTAAATAAAAAACTTGTTAACCAAAACCCTTATCCATCTAATTTTTGTTTTTGCAAGCCAACAATCTCTATCTACAGTTAAAGCAAAATAATTTCCAAAATACCCTACCAAAAGAAAAAAAACTAAAGGCAAAATAAAAATAATTGAAAGAAACAAAACAGCAGCTTTCAATATCATAAACATAAATCCCTTTCAAAAAAGTACTCTACAAAATAAAATCTATATCTGGAATTTTTTTAGAATTTATATCTTTTTTACTATCCTCCACAGATGATTTATTCTTAATAAATAAACAAACATAATTTTTTTTAAAATTACTTTTACTAGCATCTATATTTTTACGAATAGATACTATGCAATCTTTATTACCCTTACTACAAAACAACAAACCTTCCTGCTGAGTAGAAAAATCGGCAATTTGCCAACCGTATCGCTCCATATTTTTGTGATAATAGTCTATAACTTGTTCTAAAGGCAAATCACCCAAATAACAAAGAAAATCTGTTTTTTTATCCGTTTGAACATCAACTTTTTGTAACTCTACAAATTGATAACCAATTGGAATTGGAACATCGGAATATTTAGCCTCTTTTAATACCGCATAATCTGATACATATTCTGCTCTTGCTAAAGAAGATTTTTTTTGAATTTTTTTTCTACTACAAGAAAAAATTAAAAGAATAAACAATAAAGAAAAAACTATAAAGCGGCCTAACGGCCGCCAAATATCATTTTCAGATAAATTCATAAATACCAAATCTCAAGACTCATCAGGAGCCTTTTTCCCTTGCTCTGGAACAACACCAACTTTTTTTTCTTGATTTTTTCTCTCTTTAGCAAGCATTTGCTCTTTGGTTACAACCTTTTCTTTAATTTTTGCAGATTTACCAACTCTTTTACGAACATAATAAAGTTTTGCTCTGCGAACATCACCTTTCCTTATAATTTCAATTTTATCAATCATAGGTGAATAATAAGGAAATATCTTTTCTACCCCAACACTATCTGCACCAATACGACGAACAATAAAAGTAGTAGAAATTCCGTTTTTATGAAAAGAGATAACATCGCCTTTAAACATCTGAATACGTTGCTTGTCACCCTCTTTTATCTTATGAGCAACCTGAATAGTATCTCCAACCCTAAATTTTGGAAATTTACGGTCCTTTACCCCTAAATCTAGAATTGTTTCTTTGGTAAGAAAATCCGGTTTCATCGTAATTATCCTTAAAAAATAGTTTTTTAACCAAGATATTTGTTAATATACCCCTATTTAAAACCTTTATCAACCAGTAATATCATTACTATATCAAATTTTATCTTTTATTCGATAATTATTGAATTTAACCCCAACCAACGGTCTAAAACAATCGCTGCAGCCGATCTGACAGAAAGATGGTTGTAATCTGTCATTCCCTTTACTGGACAGAGTATAAAATCACTTTTTTTAAGCACTTTTTCACTCAAACCATGTCCTGTTCCAAATATAAATAAAACAGGCCTATTTAATTTGAAAATTTGGCTCTGACTAAAAAAATCGATCTGTTTTCCTGCCAGAACATCTCTTGCTGAAGTAGCAATAATAAGTGGCTCGACATTTTCTTGCTCTTTTATCTTTGCAATAACATCATCCAAACTAAAACTAGGAACAACTCTTTGTACCGCCACAAAACGGCTCAAATTATAATCTTTGCCCTCTTGCGACTTCCAAAAATCTAAAAATTTGTTCAAAATTTTCTGCTGATCCTTCAACAGAGTTACCATGAAATAATTTTTTATTCCATACGTTGCACAAGAACGTGCAATATCATGAATATCAAGCGACGTAATTGAAGTATTACCAACTTGATCTTTTTTTACTAAAATTTGTGTATGCATCAAGGCAACATAATGATTTGGAATAAATTTTTTTGCAAGATCAATTTCTTTTTCAGATGGATTGCTCAAGACAAACCAATCAAATCTTTTTTGAACAGTTTTTTTTGCGGCTTGCTCTGTTCTCCATTTTTCAATTTGTGCATGATTTCCAGAACGTACAATTTCTGGAATTTTTTTATCTTTCCATTCTACAGGCAGACCATATTCTGGACAATCAAGAAAAGCAGAGGTAAAAGATTCTTGTTCAACCGATTCCTGTTTTCCAACAACTCCAGGAATTAATCGTAAAATTCCTTCTAAAAAAACTTGTGCTGGAAGATCACCACCCATTACAACATAATCGCCGATGGATAAAATTTCGTCGGCATAATATTCTTCTACTCGTACATCCATTCCTTCATATCTTGAACAAACCAAAATCAGGTGACTATAATTTGATTTTTTTATTTGTTCGTATGGTTCGACAAGCTCACCACGAACGGCAACTTTAATAATATCATTCGTTCGTGGTGAGCTTGTCGAACCATACGAACGGATATTCTTTGCTAATTTTTGAAATAATCTTTGGTCAAGTTTTTTACCTTGAGGAGAAAAAAATATCTTAAAACCCTTGTTCCATTTTTTTTCACAACTCTCAATTGCTCGTTCTATAATCTCTGGTTTTATAATCATGCCTGTACCAGGACCGCAAGTTGGTTCATCAATATGCTCTTTTGGTTTGCACATATCAGACATACGAACTAGATTAAATTCAACAAGCCCTTTTCCTGTTGCTCTTGCTACAAGACTCGTTTTTAAGAATGATTCATAAATTTCTGGAAAAACTGTGATAATTGAAATTTTCATTTGCAAAACCTAAATAAAAACCCGTTCGTGGTGAGAAGCAAAGCGTCTCGAACCATGAACGGGACATTTTTATAACCTAACTTAATCTAAAATCATTCAAGAATTTCTAAAACTGCCCGCTTGCGTTCCTTGCTTGCTGCAGCATGAACCAACGTTCTTATCGCTCTTGCAGTTTTGCCTTCTTTTCCAATAACTTTACCTAAATCTTCAGTGGCAACACGCAATTCAATAATAGTTGCCTGTTCTCCACTAATTTCAGAAACTGAAACACTTTCCGGCCTGTCTACAAGTTTTTTGACTATGTATTCAACCATTTCTTTTAGCATATTCATCTCTCCTGAAAAACATTACAACTTGAAAAATAACACCACCACAATCTACTATATCTATTATAACAAAACAAAAAACTACGCCGATCCGACACCTTTTTTGGACCTTTTAACAAGTTTTTTAACTGTAGCAGAACAAATCGCACCCTTTGAAATCCAATCGCTTATACGATCAGAATGAAGCTGAACTAATTCATGCTTTATAGGATCATAAGTTCCTAAATTATCTAAAAATGCACCATCTCGCTTCTTTCTAGAATCTACTGCTACAATTCGCCAATATGGCCGATTTTTCTTGCCTAAACGACTAAGACGAATTTTGACTGCCATGTTCAAATACCCTTTCTGCATTCAGTAACTAAACCTGAAAGATTTATCAATTTATTTGATTTCAAATATAGCATCAACTCTTTAATAAGGCAAAAATTGCAAATAAAAAAATCACCCAATCCGCCCATTTTTTCCAAACTTCTTAACAAATTGCTTACTTTGTTCAAATTTTTGCAATAATTGATCAACATCCTGAACCTTCACACCAGCATCATTTACAATTCTACGTTTGGCAGATATATCCAAAATATTGGGATTCAACTGTTCCTGCTCGGTCATAACAGATATGATTGCATTAAAACGCTTCATCTCTTCTTGCCCTTTTTCTAGCATTTCATCAGATACATTTCCCGCACCAGGAATAAATTTTGCAAATTTTCTAATAGAACTAAGCTTGCCTGCCATTTTTAATTGAGAAGCAAAATCTTTTAATGTAAAATCTCCAGACATAATCTTTTTTGCTGACGCAGACTTATCTACCTTTTCTCCCTCTTTTTTTTCTTTACCTAAAATTCCTGAAATTTTTTTTGATAAAAAATCAAACATAATTATATCCCTTTAATTTGCTTTATTTTAGCACAAAAAACAAGTTGAAACAAAAGGAGATAGTCCGCCTTCGCTAAAGCTTCGCCGGACAGCCTTCGAAATTTTGCTAGTAAAATCAACTTGTTATAAAATCCTTTAAAAAAATGGCCGTGCCAGGCATATCTAAACGAAGTAAAGCGAAAACTGGTGCCGGAAGGCAGAATCGAACTGCCGACACAAAGATTTTCAGTCTTTTGCTCTACCACTGAGCTACCCCGGCACTTAAAAATATTGCCTTAATTTAATCAATTTGTAAGCAAAAGGTCAACTATTCTTTTGAATTTAAAGTAAAAAAGTGATACTCTTTATTGTAAGTTTAAAATATCTAAACCTATCAATCTATAATTGATTAGGAAATTCTATGAGTAATCTTGATCAAAAAATTAATCAAATAAAAAGAGATCTTGAACAGCAACTTTTAAAAACAAAAGATCTTAAAATCCTTGATGCTTTAAGGATTTATTTTTTGGGCAAAAAAGGCTTAATTACAGCTTTGATGTCTGAACTCAAAAATCTTTCGCCTGAAAAAAAAAGACAGCTTGGTCCCTCTTTAAACATTTTAAAAAAAGAAACAGAAGAAAAAATCCAAAAAACAAAAGAAAAAATTATACAAGAACAAACCAAAGCTACTAGTTTGAAAAAGGTAAACTTTGATGTAACTGCATACAAAACAGATACCTTAAAAGGCAATACACATGTTTACACAAAGTTTATCGAAGAAATAGAAAACATCTTTCTTTCTATAGGTTTTGATCCTTACGACGGACCGGAAGTTGAATCCGATTATTACAATTTTACATCATTAAATGTTCCACAAAATCATCCAGCAAGAGATATGTATGATACATTTTGGTTAAATAAGCCTTCGCCAACCGATTCCACTAAAGCTACAACGGCCGAAAAGCTTCCGACTTCGTTAAAACTTCGACGGACAAGTCGACCCACAAGTAAGAAAAACCTATTATTAAGAACACATACCTCCCCTGTTCAAATGCGCATTATGGAAAACAACAAACCTCCAATTTCAGCATTTGTTATAGGCAGAGCATTCAGACACGAGGCAACAGATGCTACTCACGATTTTACTTTTATGCAATGTGAAGGCCTTTTGATTGATAAAAACGTAACACTTTCAAATCTTTTTGCAGTTTCAAAAAAAATTTTACAAACAATGTTTCAAAAGAAAGAACTGGATATAAGAATTCGTCCAGGTTTTTTTCCATTCGTTGAACCTGGCGTTGAAATTGATATGAGATGTCCATTTTGCAGCGGTGGTTGCTCCGTTTGCAAAAAAACAACTTGGCTTGAAGTTTTTCCTGGTGGACTTGTTCATCCAAATGTATTAAAATTTGGCGGAATTGATCCAGAAAAGTATTCTGGTTTTGCATTTGGATTTGGTCTTACACGACTTGCAATGCTTAAATATGGTATTAATGATATAAGACTTTTCCATAGTGGAAAATTGAAATTTTTAGAACAATTTTAAAGTTTATCCAAAAAGGAGAAATCATGATTCAGGTAAGAGCGGTAATTCCTGCCGCGGGATTTGGAACCCGCTTTCTTCCTGCAACAAAAGCAATTCCTAAAGAACTTCTTCCAATAATAGATAAACCCGCAATTCAATATTCAATCGAAGAAGGTATCAACTCTGGCATTAAAGATTTTGTAATTGTTATTGGTAAAAATAAAACTTCTATCGAAGATCACTTTGATTCATATCTTGAATTAGAAACTCTTTTACGCACCAAAAAAAAAGAAGATTTGTTAAGTGATATTACAAAAATAATAAAAAACGCAAACTTTATGTATGTTCGCCAAAGAGAACAACTTGGCCTAGGACATGCAATCTGGACCGCAAGAAAAGCTTTTCACAAAGAACATGTTGCAATATTTCTTCCCGATGACATTTTTACTGGTCCTACACCGGGAATGGCACAATTAATAAAAATCGCAACTCAAGAAAAATGCAATGTAATTGCAGTTACGGAAGTTCCAAGAGAAGAGGTTTCTAGATATGGAGTTATTGACATTAGAAGACAGTTTTCTCCAAATCTTTATCAGGTCAAAGATTTAGTAGAAAAACCTTCGGTAAAAGAAGCTCCTTCAAATCTTGCTATCGTTGGAAGATATGTTTTATCGCCAAATATTTTTGAAGCGTTGGATGATCTAAAACTTGGAAGCGGCGGTGAAGTTCAATTAACTGATGGAATTCAAAATCTTTTACTTTCTGGCGAAAAAGTTTTTGCTTATAAAATTCAAGGTCAACGTCACGATGCTGGAACTACTCTTGGATGGCTTAAAACAAATTTAGATTTTGCTTTAAAACATCCAAAATATTCGCAAGAAATTATGAATTATTTAAAAGAGTTGGATAAAGATTTATTGTTTTTGCAAGGAAAAGCCGAGGCTTTGAGTAAAAGAAAGATCGTGTAAAAACAACAAACCTAAAAACATAAGCTATTTATTCAAAAAAAAACTTATTTTTTAGTTCTAAAAAATATTCACATGCATTATTGTTTGATTTTATCATCGGACAACTCAAAAATTCATTTATAACTTCAATCAAAAAACTATTGATAGACAAATCTGAACTAATTAATTCTAATATTTTTTTATTGCTAATAAAAATTCTAAAAAAATTAGCAAGACTAATAAAATTTTCCATCCATCGATTAATAGCTATATTCTTTAAAATATTTTTCAAAAACCAATTTATACCTTCCCTGTTCACAAAATTCATCATACATTTATCTTTTAAGAAAAGCCTTAATATTTCCTCAGATTCTTCACATTCATAAAATTCAGCAATTTCACTAAAAACACCATAATTACCGTTAACATAATTTAAAAATTTCATTCTAAATTCATAAGATGAATTATTATCTGGTAAAGAAATAAGATTTTTATTTTGCAAAAAGATCATAACAATCTCAACGCTACGATTCTGCACAGCGCATACAAAAGCATGACGTAAAACACCAACGGAAAAAAATGGTATAAATTTTCGAGTAACTGAATGCTCTAAAAGAATATTAAAAACATTTATCCTGTTAGCTTGTGCATTTTTAATTAAACCTTTATTAAAAATTTCTCTAAATTTTATTGAATCACTACATCTTAATTTAAACAAAATACCTTCACAAGAAAGAAGTAGTTTTAATAAATTAGTTTTAAAATTCTCTAATTCTTCATTATCAAATTCCCAGCCATAACTCAATCCAAGAATGTAATTAAAAGCCGTTTCTACAATTTCCAAAGATATTAATTCTATAACCTTATTATGACTAAGAAGTATTTTAATAATTTCTAAATCACAAAACTCATAAGCCCGAATAAAAGCTTCGTTGATTTGTTCAATCACTTCTTCACTGTTCCAACTACCTGTTCTATCAATTTCTTGAAGATATTTCTTAACAAGGGCAATGCAACCTCCTGTTTTAACAGCTTTTTCAATATTAAAATTATTCGGTAACTTAAGTTCTCTAATTCTTGCAAAATCTAAAACATCATTAAAATATTTACAAGTACAAGCAAAAGAAGCAAAGCTTTGTGGTTCTAAATATCCTAAGATTTCTAACCAAATTTCATCTGGAACATTTTCAATAGGATTTGTGAGATTGGGATCTTTTTTTAATTTTTTAGATATAAAATTATATAAATTACTTCCCATATCTCTTAAACGGGAGCAACATTTTTCTTTCCGTTTCATTGAAAAAAGATTTGTTGCAACAAAACTGTTGCTTAAGAATAAAGTTAGAAAAAAAAGTGATAAAAATTTTATTTTTATTTTCATAATAACCTTACTTTTGTTAATAAAAAATTTAACTTATTTCCATTTCATCTTTTTTTGTTTTTTTAGACTTTTGTTTTTGAGCCAAAAAATCTTTGAGGATTTTCTTTAAAGCAACACTATTCCATTCATTTGCCCAAGCAAAAGCATTACCTATACCTTTTTTATTTACCAAACCTGAAACTATTTCATTTTCTAACAAAAATTTTACAATGTCTAAATGTCCACAACGCGAAGCTCCAACAAGAATATTGTTAACACATCTTTCATTTAACAAATTTAAAATTATTTCATTTTTTAATAAAGTCTTTAATTTTTCTAAAGAACTGTCACAAAAACTCCAACAAAGAATATTAGTTGTTATAAAAACAGTTTGTTCATTTAACAATTCTAAAACTCTTTTACTTTGTAAAAAACACTTCAAAACCTCTAAATGCTTACAACCACAAAGAAAAGCATTCCTAACTAGTTTTCTTATTCCCTCATTTACCTCTTTTTTTGTCTCAATATCCTTGATGAATTTCTTCACCCAATCAACTTTTCCATGCCATGCAACATACGACATTGTAATCTTTCCTAAATTCAACTCTCTAATTCTTGCCAAATCAAAAATTGCATTAAAATATTTACAAGTTCTTGCCCAAAAAGAAAAGTCTTTTGGCTCTAAATATCCTAAAATTTTTAACCAAATTTCAGGCAAACAAGTCAAATTTTCAATTGTTTTTTGTTTTTTCTCAAAAGTGCCATCTTTCCCTTTTTGCTTCCGCTTCATTGAAAAAAGATTTGTTGCAACAAAACTGTTGCTTAAGAAAAAAGCTAGAAAAAATAGTTTTACAAAATTGATTCTTTTTTTCATGATAACCTCCGTTTTGTTATTAAAAAATTTTACTCTATTTCCATTTTATCATTGTTTTGTTTTTTAGCTTTTTGCCTTTGAGCT
>SDBT01018856.1_pt1 | contig 10831 bp, 13 predicted proteins | sample 2277101 | NCBI WGS metagenome assembly SDBT01 (sample SAMN10404973, study PRJNA504765) | marine sediment metagenome | isolation source: marine sediment core GS10_PC15, 103 cmbsf | place: Arctic Ocean: Southern Knipovich Ridge | collected 2010 | reverse complement strand
AGACGTCGGGTACATAAAAGACGGCGCACTAGGCGGAGACGGAAGCGGAGACGGAAGCGTCGGATGACACGTAAACGGTGAATTTATAATTTCTAATTATTATTATATTAAATAATGATTAAAATAAAATGTTTCTGTGATTTTTGTGATAATAATTTTTTAACAAGTGAAATAATAAGATGTTCCGAACTAGATAAAAGCGCCCTTTTTAACAAAATATATACTTTTGTTGATGCAAATGCAACAGAATATACACATGCCATTATAATTAATACTGTTATGCCCATATTAAATATACCAAAGGAAAATGTTATAGGATTGGCATGGGAACCGATACCATTCTTAAGACTTTCTAGAGAGTTTATAGAATATGCAAAAAAAAACATTGGAGCATACTATATTTCTGAAAAAGCTGATGTAATTGGCAAACCATTTATAAATAATAAAACATTTTTAACACATGTATCGTGTTGTAATAAAATACCAGATAAGAGTAAATTTATGTCAATAATGTTTTCAAACTCAATATCTGCCCCGGGGCATAAATATAGACACGTGCTTGTTAAAAAAATATTAAATACTAATTTACCCATTGATATATGGGGTAGGGGACATATATACTATAAAACGAATGATATAAGGATGAAGGGTGAATTTAAAAATATAGAGCCGTATAAAGATTATATGTTTCATATTGCTATTGAAAATTGTGAAACAGAATCTTATTATAGTGAAAAAATTATAAATCCTTTGATGTATTTAACGTGCCCCATATATTTAGGATGTAAAAATATTGACTCTTCGTTTAAAAATATAATAAAGTTATCAGGAAATGCTGATTCTGACATAAAATTATTGGAAGAAATATATAATAATAAGGAAAAATATAGAAAGGATATAGATTTGAACCAAGTTAAAAAAGAAGTGTCTATTGAAAAACTTATTTTAATGTTGTCTTATGACTACTCTGCAAAAATGCGGGCGCGGCCAATCACTGGTGCCCAGGCCCGCTTTCTTGCAGGAGCCGCGCGCAAAAAATGAGGGCGGATATGGAACCGCGGGAGAACACTTAAATAATAATTTCTAGTCATTATTTATAATGAATAGAACCCGAGAATATAGGAAAAAGCTAAGGCTAACAAAAAAATTTAAGAGAGGTAATCATTCAGCCAAACAAATTAATATTAAATTTAAAACCGTAATGAAAAATTTGGCTCCCATTAGTAAACGGTCTTTATCAAAAAATGGACCATATATTGATGCACATTTTAAAAACATTGATTCTAAAAATCCAATCGGACAAACCTATTATCTGCGTCCAGTTACTAACTACAACTCTACATCTAAGATATTAACTATTCATCTTAACACAAAACAACCAACTATTCATATGAATTCCAATAGTGTATCAAATAAGGTACTATATAGTGGTACAATAAAAATTTATGGGTTTCAGTATGGTAAATATAATCCAAGAGCCATTGTTGAAGTTAATATAACACTTCATAACAAAACCGGGCGCGATCTTATTGGTTTTCATATCCATGATGGAGAGATGGTGACTAAAAAACCATATTTAGGGTTTACCAATTTTGGACCAATTGTGGTATTTTTATATACAACCAAATACTGGGACAAAAAGAAAAAGGAATCTGCCTTTCCACTACCGCCAAATGATGTGACTCCTATGACGGATTTTACATTGAGATGAATATAAGAAAAATATTTTTATTAGTTTATATGAATTATTTAATTTATATAATACTATTTGGTTTAATATATTCATCATCCATAAGATCATAAGAATGATACAGATTATACCCTTTCCAACCGGTTCTCTCCGGCTTACCTAAATTCTTCTCAAGAAACTCATATAACTCTTTTCCACTGGGAACCTTGCCTCCATATAATTCCGAATACCATTCCTGAAATTCATGCAGAACATCTGTTTTTCTAATTCTTCCCGCTTCCAAAGGAACAATCCGTTCTTTCATGAAACCTGTAAAGTAGTCTTGTTGCGCCTTATAGTTCTGACTTGATGCCATAACTTCTGGACAGTCTGCAACCAGACCGTTCGTCTCAAATAATTTATTTACCAGCATGGCTGTGAATACTTGCACCCATTCTCCGAATTTTTTATCAATGTTTCTATCAACTTGAAATTCATAGTCTTCGGGATTTTCGGATGGATTATCTACAAAACGTGAAATAAAATCACAGACTCTGATTCTCCGCCATGTACCATCATCGCTACTTGTGATATCGAAAAGATGATTGGTACAAACTGCAAGTGAGAACTGGGGAATAAATGTTACGGTATCTTTAAATAAAGCCCGTCCTTGAATAGGATCGCCGCCTGTTAATTCCTTCATTATTCCTTCATTAAGTTTTGTAGCCTTTGATGGTTCCTGCATTACAGCATACCGTAGTCCTTTAAGTTGCGCAATCTCTGGCGAAACACCTCCAATACTGCCACGCTTTTGAGTAATAAGAGCCAAGGGTACTGACCCTTTATAATTGCCGAGAACCATAGACATTAGTTCAACAAGTTTTGATTTCCCATTCCTTCCACTACCAGTATAAATATTAAATGTTTGATTTGTATTATCACCTCGCAATACACTTGCCAAGTGTTCCCACATATACTTATTTACATTTGGATTCGGAAATAATTGTTCAAAGAATTGGATAATTTCTCCTTTAATTCTTACCTGATCTATATTTAGTGGATCAAATGGAACATAGTTGGTTTTTGTACACAATGATAAATAGTCATCTGGTCGTCCCTCCCTGAATTCCTTGGCAGCGATATCAAGTACTCCGTTTTTAAAACAAATAATCTCAGTATTAGTATCTAATAAATTCATAAAATCTTTATCGAAGAATACCTCACAGCATTCGCGCATTATATTTTGTTTCCAAGCTGTTTTCTTAAGTTTTAATGCCATTTTTGACAACTTATCAGCATTCATTCGCATATTCTTTACTGCTTCGGAGTCGGCATCCGATGCTGGACCATTATCATCTAGAGAAGACAATGTATCCTTTACTTTGATATGATAAATCTTTGAGATTCTTGCCGATAAAGCATTCCGAAGTGTTGTTCCTGAATCAATCTCTGACCATCGTCCTTTATTGTATTCATACCAAAGTTTATTACGAATATTACAACATTTATAATGACCTTCATATATTGTATAAACTAGACGGGCAACATCATATTCTGCTTCTCCATCCAAAGTGCGATATAGATAATAATCAATGCTTTTTTTATTGACTTTGTCATATTCTATTGGATTACTCTCTCTTGCCCAATAACGAAGACTTCCCATAGTCAATCCCGATCCACCCTGATTTCCATCTTCCCATAATTTAAAACAGTCATTATTCGTCCAATCAAATTTATCACTTCTTGCCGAATGTAATAGCCAACAGGGAAATAGCAAAGGCGATATTGCCTTTAATGTCCAACCAACTTTGATCCACTTTTCATATGGATCATAATACTCTGCATTTAGAAGCATTGCGAGTTTATACGCCATTACTATATCATAATTATCTTGTGCTTCTGCTAACTGTAAAATTGCGGCCATAACGGTCTCGCATTGACCGAAGGTTTGAATTGCTGAAAATGAATTTATACATGAAACCAGTGTACTTAAATTTGTATTTGCAACAGTAATAATGGTCTTTTTCTTCACCTTAACTCTTTTGTTTCTCTCCGCGACCTCTTTCATTGTGGCAGCAGATAATTCTAGTTCTTCAAATTCACTATAACGTGCAGACATCTTTGTCAATAAATCGCCACCTATGTCTTTTGGCAATGGAATAATATTAAACTCTGATTCCATATCTTCATTCATTGTAATTTTGTATATATTTGTTAATTTATAGGCAGAATGGCCTGGCTTTTTTGATCCATATAGCTGCCAATTTGTTTTCCCTCTCGCAATTCCAATATCAACGAGTTGTTCATAATTATTAATGAGAGGCAAATCTTCAAATATATCATTTATTTCTTCAATAACCCGATCGCGAAGCAGCATTTGACAGGCATGAGACATTGTTAGTCCAAATATAATATGAACACCATCTTTAACACACTCTCCAGTATTATTGATCGTATCTTTTTGCATTACATAAATCGGAATGCAGAATTTATCTGAATCTGTCAATGTAACCAAACTGATTATTTTATCAATATAAAGACTAATAAGATCTATTATATGCTCGGTACTGTGTTGCCTTTTATTTATAATTGTATCATATCGTTCATCGATATCAACTAGAATTGGACCCTTTTCCGGCAACTGAACCTCGGTTAGATATGAGTCCTTCCCTTCATTTATCACCTCCTTTTCGTATAATTCATAAAATCTCGCTTTGTCGGAATTCGGAATGTGATAGGCGCCACCATAAATTCCTAGAGCAGTATTACCAATTTTCGTATGTGTAAGAGATACATCCGATTTGTGTTTAGTTAAGAATCCTTCTAGTGTTAACGGCAAGCTCATTATTTGGTATATAATGAAGAATATATTTTTATATCAATTTATTTTAATGAAATAAATAGTTTTTAACAATTACTACATAAGCAACGCATAAAATTAAAGGTTTATATAATATATTTAAATATTTCTAAACATGATAGGCTATAATGTCAAATAAGAAATGTAGTAACTCTAAAAACAATATAAAACTTACTACTAGATTGTTGCGCGATGTTAAGAGTATTATGAAACAACCTCTCACCAGTCATGGAATATATTATGTCCACGATGAAACAGATATGTATAAAGGTTATGCTATGATAATTGGTCCTTCCGATACTCCTTATGAAGATGGTTTTTTCTTTTTCAAATTTAATTTTCCAAAAGATTATCCATTCCAACCGCCAAAATTAAAATACTGCACGAATGATGGTATAACGCGCTTCAATCCCAATCTCTATAGAAATGGTAAAGTTTGTGTTTCGGTGCTTAATACCTGGAAGGGTGAACAATGGACTTCTTGTCAAACAATTAGGAGTATTTTAATGACTTTAGTGACACTATTTATTTCCAATCCACTTTTAAACGAACCAGGATTTAAAGAAACAAATGCACAGTGCAAACCATATCGAGATTGTATAGAATATATGAATTATAAGACGGCTATTCATGGTATGATTACACAACGGTGTATCCCGCAGTCATTTCTAGGATTCTATCCCATTATAAAAAAGCATATAGAGAAAAAAAGAGCGGAGATTTGTAAACGCTTGGATAAAAATGTAAAATCTAATTTGAATGGCAAATCTCTAGTAGTCAATGTGTATAATATGAAAATAGTACTGGCTTATGAGGATCTTAGGGATAAAATGAATATTGCCTTAGCAAATATTTAGATTATCTTTATTAAAATTGAAATAAATAAATCTCTCTTATTTCTATAATAAACATGCATTTCTGCACAGAATGTCAAAATATGTATTATATACGTCTCTCCGGAGAGGATGAAAATCAACTATCATACTACTGTAGAAAGTGCGGTCACGAAGATACTGCTATTATCGCATCTTTAGAAAATATATGCGTTTCCCGATCAGATAAAAAAACAATATCATCATACGATCATATCATCAATAAATATACAAAGCTGGATCCAACTCTTCCGCGCCTTTACCATATTAAATGTCCCAATACCAGTTGCCCAGCCAATGCTGCGGTAGAGTCTAAGGATGGATCTCAGGCGAAGAAGGGGGATGATGATGAAGTTGGGGAAATACTGTATCTTCGTTATGATGATGCTAATATGAAATTTGTTTATATATGCACAAAATGTGATACTGTATGGAAAAGTGCCGACGATAAATAAATTGAATTATGTAAATGTAATAAATATAATATCATATTACACTATATTAATGTCTAGTACTCCAGAAGTTTTAGAGGAAGCTAAAAGCCAAGATGGTAGCAACGATGGGTCAGAAGTTGAGAGCGAAGTAAGCGCTACCTCGGTAGATTCCCAACCACCGGTTGAATCTGTTGACGAGGGATCTCAAGAAAAGAAAAATATCAAAACGGTCCCTCCTCCTCTCTCAGAACTTCAGCCCTCCGGGGTGATAGCTGCTGTAGTGAGTGAGGGCGCAGCAGACGAAACAACTGATACAGATACGGATGAAGATGATGATGATATGTATCAAAAACTTGAAGCAGATATTAACTCTTCATTGCTTTCCGAAAAACATCCTGGAGTCACACAGAGTAGTTACTCGGAAATTCTAACATTAACTAAAGTTATTCGCAATGATAAGGGAGAAATTATTGATGATTTGCATAAAACATATCCTTTTGTAACAAAATATGAAAGAGCAAAAATTATAGGCGTTAGAACAAAACAACTTAATCATGGCGCCGATCCTTTTATAGAAGTTCCTCCGGATATGATTGATGGTTATAGTATTGCCTTGAAAGAAATGGAAGCGAAAAAATTACCATTTATTATTTCTAGACCACTGCCAAATGGTGCATCTGAATATTGGAGATTATCCGATCTTGAAATGGTACATTTCTAAAGTCCGCGGGAATACCATGAATTTTCATTAAACCATGGTCCACCATTAACACTCCACTGTGCCCCCAACATAGCGCCGATGGCACCGGATAATCCAACAGTTTGCCATGCCGATATATAGTTTGGTTTCACATTACTAGTTAACATCCAACCTACAACTACCGCTGCACCAGAAGCCAAACCGGTTGCAACAGAAGCTTTAACGAGAGCAGAGAGTGCATTATTATTATCCATATAGAAATAATAATAATTATCTATTTAAATATTTTCTATTTCTTGTTAAATAAGAAAATAATTGCCTTTTAGACATATTTGGATTAGTATTTTGAAATAGTCTCCCGGATTGTTTATACTGTATGGGCGCGTCCAGAGCTGATGCGGGACATAAAGTGCGGCCAGGAACTCGACAAAGTTGATGCGTTCTACCAATGGAATTGCGTGGATATAATTTCCAGTTGGAGTTAGATTGATTCCATCTACCTCGTTGATTTCTTGGATAAGAGATATCTCCAAATATTTTTCCACGATTATTTTTAGTAAAGAAAACACGCTTTTCATCTGTTTGGACTGAAGGCGGAAGCCATTTAAATTGGCCGTGACAACAATTCCATTTATTTGCTGCATTAGGTAATACCTTTGGATATTGTTTGAAATAGTAGTCACTATTAAAAGCTGTATTATAGTTGGTATTAGGAAGTGAACCTGTACCTTGACAAACTATTACCCCATTACGTATATATTGTAAAGTACACTTGGGGCAACAGAAGGACGAAGATACGGCTATGGCGGATACTGGTTGAATTTGAGGTGGACTCGTTGTTACCTTTGGGTGGGTGCCGGATCCATCTCCCGCCGCGCTGAAATCACCAGTTATTTTTTCTACCCAGATTACGGTGTGATCTGTAGATATCGCAAGATAAAGTCCTGTAGCATCTCCACATGCAACGAGCGAGCCTACTTGAGGGATTAAGGCGAGAGGCGCACTAAGTGTTATTTGTACATAACCCTTTTTCTGACAAGGAATCAGTTTTGGACAACCACATGCCCATTTATTATAACTTATATTTACTGACATTATCTTATATATGGCATCTATTAATAAATTCTTTAATTTTTTCACACCATCTGGGAAAAGGATTGATACAACACCAATTCTCGGTAATAGCCGTATATACCAAAGCTATAAAAAATATAATGTAATAAATAACAAAGAATCCAAAATATAATGTTATTATTCTCATTATGATATATTAGTTTAATGGTTTAAACTGATTGATCATAAGTAGTCGGAGAGATAATTGCCCAATTCTGCATTTTCTTGAAGTAAAGATATTGTTTGAGAAGGAAATCCTCCCGGGGCCGTCACATCCTTTTGTCTATAATACTTACAATCTGGAATTGGGGCACCAAAAGGTGGTTGTGCTCTACCTAAATAGGAATTAACAGATGGGCCCATTCCCTGTATTGGCATAGAAGCAATTTGTTCCCAAGTAAGATTTGACGCCGGTGTCTTGGGACAGCAAGAAATGACTTGTTCTGGAATTTTTGATACTGTTGGATCGGAGGTAAAAATACCACAAGGGTGTTTTGCCGAAGGTGCAATATTAATTACTCTTGCATTCCTATAGACCCGTCCCGTTTTATTATTAGTAGAAGGGGCTACTATCCGACTTTGGAATTGATTCGTCTCCTGTTGGAGTCTCATGCGCTGCCAATTTACTGTTCGCCATCTTCCCGTAGAATTATTGGTGCCATGTTTTATTATCTTAGACCTCACACGATTTTTTGAATGGTGAGCTGGTGAGGGAGATAGGACATTGTTTGAATTCATAGAAATCACCGGACATGATGGTTTTCTAAAGTTTAAACATCTCTCCCATCTTGCGCGTGGCGCTTTGCGATTTATCCCACAACAATTGCAATTACTATTATTCGTTTGCATTCTTAATATAATGTTATATTAAGAATTTACTGATTTGTATAATATTGATTTGGCAGTCCTCCATCATTTGATACATAGTGCCAATTCCAAAAAGATATTGTTTTATAAATAACTAACGTTTGTAGAATGGCAAAGGTCCAAAAGAAAAGAGTAATAAAATAAGACTTATCCACCTTACTATGGACTAGCAAATATAAATAAAATGTGCTAATAATCGCTGTTATTAATCCTATATAAAAACTCATTCTCCAAATTGGAAATGCATTTACTGCTTGAAGGTGTAGCACGCATTCTTTATTTTTTGATAGTTTCTTATAAGAACTATTTAATTGCGCCATATCTTTTAATTCTATATTGATCGTATAAATTACTAATAATGCTATAACTATGAATGCAATAAAATTTATGATAATTATGTGTTGCTTCATTCTACTATATATTAATATTATGAATTAGCATCGCCATCTATTTGCACATGAGAGGCAACATACGAATGTAGTCATGGGTTCATCAGCCGATCTTGTTTGTAACTGATAATATGTACATTTTTTACCTTTACATTTCCAGCAAGTAAATTCGTCAGTTGCTGCCGAGAAGTCTACCTTTGTTGCATTATCATCTCGTTCGATTTTAGCAGCAATAAGTTTATCCCATTTTTCTGGGCACATTTGATGAGGTTTCATAAAAGCCAATTTATGTGGTTTAAATTCTCCACTTTTTAGTCGTTTTAAAAGATTAACATTACCGACTAGACTTTTTTTATTAAGATTATTATAAATACTTCGGAATTTATCAATATATAAAGTAACAAAGAAGCCGTTGTCCCATTTTCTCACTACATTCCGATCTTTGGATGCTTGAATAGTATAATTATAAATTCCTTTCTCTAAATTAATAGTTATTGCCTTTTTTCTTATAAGTTTGTTTAGTTTTTTGATAATATTTGCTCTAAAACTTACAGGGTCGTTTATTTTGAGTGTTAGCATGATATTATATGTATTTCATATAATTTCATTTAAATCAATTTATTTATAATGATATTCTTCTTCAGAAAGTTCTGAAGCAGCTCCTGTATTATCATCACTATCTTCATCACTATCTTCATCACTATCTTCATCGCTCACCTCCTCTTCATCACCGGTTCCATCTCCGTAGTCGGCCCCTTCGCTGTCTTCCGCTTCCTCACAATCATCATCTTCGTCCTCCTCGGCGTCTGGAATAAAATCTTCGTCCTCCTCATCTTCGTCGTCATCTACCACAAAACCGTCTTTCATATAACCAGTTGAAGTTTTAAGATGCTCAGGAATGATTTCCGCCGGCTCCTCATTTTCGGAAGCCGCACCCAAATCTTCAAAGCCGCCCATGCATTGTTCGTAGACTGCTTGCCACCTTGAATTATCTATGTCAACAATTGATTGTTCGGTTGGTACTTCTGTAGTATGAGCCAGAACCAGCATCGAGCCAAAATATAATTCTTTATCAATGGGAGGGGGTAATTCATATTTATTCTCACCGCCAGCACGGCCCGTATCTCTTGCATATACAGACACCCATTGGTCTCCACTCTTCCACGTTGCTCGTTTTTCAAAATTGTCGGCTTTTCTGAATTTACACTTTTTATAAAGTGTGGCTAAGTTTAGATTTTTAATATTTTCCGCTTTACATGAACCTGTTTTTGTTATAACAACGACCTTTTGCATTTTGTATATCTTTTATTGAATGGGTTTAAATAGTTTCTTAGAATATTTATTATCTTAATATGCGATACTATCCATGTAACGAATTAAACTTAAATGAAATTAAAGAAAAACTTAGCATTATGCAGTTTAAAGAGAAAACTGAACAATGGTTATTTACACTTCGCGGTATTTACAAATATTATAAAGATGATCTTATTATTTTCAAATTTAATTTTAATGAAAAAGATGAGATCTTAAGGAATTATATTCGTGGGTCAGATTTTTTTGTCTCTCCAAACACTTGGAAAAAAATAGAGGTTAGACATCAACTGCCATTTATTCATCAAAAAATGCTTGTTAAATCTTATATTTTCTCTCCAAGTCTTAAATCAAAGCTTCATTTTATTGTTGAGTATTATGATTCAGGAAAAGTTGATTACTACTTTACTAGTCCTGAGGAATCTACAAATAAATCGCTCCAAGAGGATATTGGTTCGTTTTTACTTGCTCTTACATAATATGTATTATATGTAATGTTATTTTGGATATCACAGCAAATTGTAATATCACTAATTGTTATTGTATTAATTCATTCGATCTATACATTTCTTCAAAATAATTTAACAACCCCGAAGATTAGGGATATGGTTCAGCG
>SDBT01018855.1_pt1 | contig 10832 bp, 7 predicted proteins | sample 2277101 | NCBI WGS metagenome assembly SDBT01 (sample SAMN10404973, study PRJNA504765) | marine sediment metagenome | isolation source: marine sediment core GS10_PC15, 103 cmbsf | place: Arctic Ocean: Southern Knipovich Ridge | collected 2010 | reverse complement strand
CTACCGGGCCGTGCATGAGGAGTTGCAGCAGCCGGTTAGTCTGAAGGTGTTTCCCAGTTCGTTGAACGACGATGCGGAAAAGGTTGCTCGAATGCAACGCGAGTTCCGCTCGACCGTCGAGTTGGAACGCCGAGCCGATTGAAGAAGACGAAGTCCGCGAGGAATTCCTTCAATGGCTCGTCGAGACAGAAGGCCCGGTGGAACCCAAGGTCCGCGAGACCCGATCGCCGGAACTGGCCAATTTTCTCCATTGGCTGGCCGACGGGCGACCGGTGGCAGGCTAACCGGTGCGAGGCGGCTTGCTATGAAAGCCGTGCCGCGGTTCGAGAAGAAGTAGGGAGGTCTTGCCGAGAGGCGTATAAGGCTACCAGTGAAAACAACTTCTTGTGGTCAATCGGCTTGGTCATGTAGTCGTCGCAACCGGCCGCCAGGCACTTGTCCCGGTCGGTGATCATGGCGTGCGCCGTCAGTGCGATGATCGGGCCGGTATACCCGGCTTCGCGGAGTTTGGCGGTCGCGTCGTAGCCGTCCATGACCGGCATCTGTATGTCCATCAGGATCACGTCGAACGGGTTCCCTTCGTCTCGTGCCGCCAGGGCCATGTCGTGGGCGAGTTGCCCATTCTCAGCCAGGGCAACCTCGGCTCCCGCCTTCTTGAGCAGAAACGCTATCAGCCGTTGATTGTCGGGCCCGTCCTCGGCCAGCAACACTCGTCCGCGAAGGGTTTTGGTTGGGGCTGGCGGTTTTTCTTCGGCCGAGGCTTCCGGGGGCGCGTCAAGCGAGGGCACGCCGTCCAATGGCCCCGGATCAATCGTCAGCGTGAACGTGCTGCCCTTGTCCGGCTCACTCTCCACTTGGACGTCGCCGCCAAGCATCACCGTCAGGTGTTTCGAGATAGCCAGGCCCAGTCCCGTTCCACCGAAGCGGCAAGTATGGGTTGTATCGGCCTGCGTGAAAGGTTGGAAGATACTATCCATCTGCTCTTCGGTCATGCCGATTCCGGTATCGGTCACAACGAACTGCATGATGGGATCGGTGCCACTACGTTGCGTGCAGCGCACGTTGATCCGCACCCCGCCGCGTTCGGTAAACTTGACTGCGTTACCTACCAAGTTGACTAAGACCTGCTTGAGCCGTACCGGATCGGTTCGGATCGTCCGGGGCAGCGGAAAGGCATATTCTACATCCAGTCGCAGGTCCTTGTCTTCCACACTGCCTTGCATTGACGAGACGACCTCCTCGACGATATGCCACGGCGAGCACTCCCTTGACTCGACCGTCACCTTGGCTGACTCGATCTTAGACAGGTCGAGGATATCGCCGATGATCTTCAGGAGGTGGTTGCCGTTGCGAATGATCGTGTCGACGGCCTCGACACGCTTTGGTGGGGCCTTGGACAAATCACCTTCGCTACGTAGCAGTTCGGCGAATCCCAGGATAGCCGTCATGGGCGTGCGAATTTCGTGGCTCATGTTAGCGAGGAACTCGCTCTTGGCCCGATTGGCGGCTTCGGCTTCGTCTCTTGCTCTGGCCAGTTCGTTCTCGGCCCGCTTGCGCTCGGTGACGTCCACGGATGCGCCGATGACGTACTCGATTTGCCCCTTACTGTCACGAACCGGTACGAAAGTCGTGTAGTACCACAACTCACCCCCCTCCATGTCAAGCACCGGACATTCCACGCTGCAGAGTTCCCCTGCCAGGGCTCGGTTCAGATGTTCGACCAAGGGGGCTCGCATCGACTCGGGGTAGATATCGGGAGGATAGGTCTTCCCGTAAAAGGGCTTGATATCGGCAATCTTGAGCTGTTTTATGCCCGCGGCACTCATGTACTGCAAGCGAGAATCGAGGTCGATAACCTTATTGCAAACCGGTGAACCCTCGAGCAAGGCACGGCTTTTCATCTCGGAGTCGCGCAGCGCCTCCTCGGCCCGCTTGCGCTCGGTTATGTCGCTTAGGACGCAGTGTGTTTGTCTGAACGATCCATCCTCGTTCCGCCCGATCTTGCCGTCGAACGCGACAATGATCTCCGACCCATCCTTCTTGACCATCTCGAATTCGACGCCAAGGATGTAGCCCATCCCCTTGAAGATCGGGAAGTTCTCTTTGAAGTGTTCCGCGAAATCCGGATGGATGAACTCCGAGAAGTTGTGCCCGAGCACCTCTTCCTTCGTGTAGCCCAAGGTTCGGCACCATGTTTCGTTGACCTCGACGAAGTTGCCGAATTCATTGAGGGACTGATATCCAAGAGGCGCATTCTCGAAGAGCGTCCGAAATCTCTCGTCGCTTTCCCGCAGTTCCTCCTCGGCCTGCTTCCGCTCGGCGATTTCGTCTTGAAGCGCCCCGGTGCGTTCAGCTACCTTCCGGTCCAGCGACCGGTTCACTTCGACCAGTTCTTCGGCCTGCGTGGCCAGGGTCGTCTTCCAGTTACGCACGGCACGAAACACGACAAGCCAACCGACGATCAACAAAGGCATCAGCAGCAACATCGCCCCGGTTTGCAGGAAGGACGACCGCTGCTGCCGCTTCAGAGTAGTCCGGACGGTCTCGGCGAGACCCGTGGAAAACGTGACCATTCCTTCAGCGTAAACCTGTTTCTGCGATTCGTACTCGTCGCTGAACAGGACCGCTTTGGCTTCCTCCGCACGGCCCTGACGCACGAGATCGAAGGCCCGGTTCTCCATTGTTACAAGCTTGATATTGGCGGCGTCGGTCTCGGCGGCCGCTTTGCCACTATGGGCCCCGGGCGCCAGCGCGACGGCTTCTTTGATCGCGGCGTCCAACTGCGGCTCGAAACGACGATAGCGCTTCTCCCACTGCAAATCGCCGGTTGCCGCCGCCGAACGCGCCGACATTGTCAGCACCTCGTCCAGGTACACGATAATGCCACGCAACTCCGCAAGTCGCAGATGGTCCTTGGGTCTCACAAGACAGGTCATCCCTTGAGCGTAAACCCGCTTCTGCGTCAGATACTCATCGCTGGACAAGAGGGTCTGGGCTTCCTCTGCACGCCCCTGACGCACCAGATCAAAAGCTCGGTTCTCCATCTCCACAAGTATGATATTGGCGGCGTCGGTCTCGGCGGCCGCTCTGCCGCTGTACGCCTCGGGGGCAAGTGCCATCGTCTCCTTGATCGCGGCGTCCAACTGCGGCTCGAAATTGCGATAGCGATTTTCCCACTGCAGCTCCCCCGTGAAGGCCGCCATCCGCGCCGACATCGTCAACACTTCATCGAGGTGAATAATAGTGCCACGCAACTCTTCGATTTTCAAACGGCGCTGCGTTGTTGCCCTTGTCTTGTGATAAGAACTGTATGACCACCAACCCAACCCGGCCAGTACGGCCCAAGTCATGACCAGGACGATTGTCAGGACGCCGATCGGGCTGCGGGCGTTGGCCGGCGTATTCTCACGATTCATCATTACTTCCTGCCTCTCCGCGTCTTTCTGAGGCGAGCAAGGGCCGCCACTTCGCTCACACTGAAAAGATAGGTTGCAGAAACGGTTACCGGATCTGCGGCCGAGGCGATTGCAGGTGCGTGGTAACGAATGTACGGATTGGAAAGGCTGAATCGCCGACTAAACTGTAAATGCGGGAGCCCGAAGATGGGGACTGGCTCCGTCGATGACCGGTATGGCAGTGGTGATTCGTGTTGCCGACGGTGCCTGTCCCCTTTTTCCACTCCACGCTTACAGTCTGAGTTGACGATACGTCTGCTCGAGGTGTACAATCAACGACGGTCGCACTGGCCGGACAATCGCAGCCATCGTTTCCGGAAAGGAACGTCATAATGTGGTCTTCTCCAAGAACTCGGGTTTCGGTTTCCACGTCGGCTCTGCTCGGCTTGGCCGTTCTTTGCCATGCTTCGACAGCGGCGGAACCTGAATCGCCCGCGACGGATTCCACGCCGGCATTAGTCTCCGCGGACGACTTGGGCTTCGATGAACTCGTCTTCGTCAAACGCAAACCCTACTCTTCGGATCACTACTACACGGACATCAACAACGGCACCAGTGGCGACCGATTCCTGCCCGAAAACGCTATATGCATTTACAACCTTCGCACGCGGAAGGCACGGACCGTGGTCACGGCGGCCGATCTGCCCGGCGGCAAAGGGTTCATCGGCAAGATCAGCCTGTCGTTCGATGCGAAGAAGGTGCTCTTCGACATGCGCGAAACGCCCGGCTCCGGCTTTCGGATATGGGAAGTCGGCATCGACGGCTCTGGTTTGCGACAAGTCTCGTTCCCGCCGGAGGACGAAGCCGAAAAGGTTGCCCGTTGGAGAAAGGGATGGCACACCGACGACATTCATCCTTGCTATCTGCCCGACGGCAAAATCATCTTCTCTTCCACGCGTAGCGAACACACCGTCCTCTGCGGCGGCTCGGCCGCTCTGGCGGCTCCGACGCTGTATCGTATGGACGCCGACGGAACCAACGTCGAGCAGTTGTCCAACAGCCCGGTCAGCGAATTCTGCCCGGTGGTGCTCAGCGACGGGCGCGTGATGTATCACCGCTGGGAGTATATCGACAAAGGCGCACGCGTCGGCAAGACGATCTGGTCGATGCATCCCGACGGAAGCCGACTTCGGGAACTCTACGGCGTGGCCGACGACACCACGACCGTCTATATGTACCCACAGCCGATTCCCGGCGACGAGAGCCGGGTGGTTTGCGTCGGCACGTGCCACTTCCCCCAGGGAGGATGCCTCGGGGCGATTATGCTCGTCGACGTCAACAACGGCAATCGGGCGCGGGGGCCCGATCCGGACGAGGAGGGCTACGTCCAATGGGACGACCGTTACGCCGTCACGAATCTCACCCCGCATGTGTTCATCGAGCGCCGGACCGAGCCCGGCTGGCATTTCCGCACCAAAGACGGCAAATACAAGCACGACCGCAACGGCCAGAGCGGACACCTCTACACGCATCCCTTCCCGATCAACGACAAGCAGTTTCTCGTCTCCTACAAAGTCGACCCTGCCGATCACTACAAGAACGTAGCCGATGCCTACTCGCTGTATCTGATCGACACCGAGGGAAACCATAGCTTGGTTTACGCGGACAAGGAACTCTCCTGCTGGCATCCGACGCCGTTGGTCGCGCGAGAGGTCCCGCCCGAGATTCGTTCGGTGCGCAATCCCAAGGGCGTCAAGAGCGAGAAGGCGCTGTGCATCTTGACCAACGTCTACCAGGGCATGGAGGGGGTCGAGCCGGGAGAAGTCAAATGGCTCAGAATCAACGAAGCCATTCCGCGTTACTGGTCTACCGGCAGAAGGTGGGGCCCCTCGACCAGCAGTTCCAGTTGGAAGGCCGCGCTCTGGCCACGGGTGCAATGGGGCGTCGTGCCGGTGGAAAAAGACGGCTCGGCCTACTTCGAGGTGCCCGCCAATCGCAACGTCTTCTTCCAGGCCCTGGACAAGGACTTCAGGGAACTCCAGCGAGAAAGAACTTACGTGAACTACAAGGCCGGGGAGGTCCGCTCGTGCAGCGGCTGCCACGGGCAGTCCGGGCGTGCCGTTTCCCAGGTCGATGCCGTAACGCCGATCGCGTTGCGACGTCGGCCGAGCAAGCCCCAGCCGCAACCGTGCGATCTGGTGGCCGCCGGCGGCGACGACAAGGCCGGTCAGGTGATTCACTATCCGGCCGACATTCAGCCGATCTGGGACGCCAAGTGCGTCTCCTGTCACGGCAACAAGGAGCCCGACGCAGCGTTGAAACTGACCGGCGATCTGACCGCGCATTACAGCACCTCCTACAGAGAGCTTGCCAGCAAGCAGTTGGCCGGTCCGATCATCTCGGAATTCCAGTCGTTCGGGCTAGGCGATCGGGGCAACTACAACGGCGCTTACCTGCCGCCTAAGAACCTGGGCTGCTACAAGAGCGTCCTGATCGACGTCTTGACCGATCCGGACCATCCCAAGAACGCCAAAGACGACCATTGCAAGATGCTAACCAAAAACGAGTTGATGATCGTCAGCCGCTGGGTCGATTCCAACTACCAGTTCTACGGCAGCTATTACGGCCGGCGTCATTCGCACTGGGCAAATCCGGACCCCGGAAAACCGGCCTACCAGCCGGCAGATTTCCGCCGCAAAGCGACTTTTGAAGAGGCCGTCAACTTCTTTGCCCCAGAGTGGCATCGGTAGCTGGGCTGGCCAACCTGAAAACGGGACTGGAAAACGCTAGATCTATCTGATACATTGGTACACGTACCGATCTAGCTGCCCGTTGAAAATGTAGGGCAGGTCGCCAGGCCTGAAAGGCCGTCACTACCTAACCCGTGGCCACACAATGTCTTGGAGGATTCTGCTTGGCGCCGTAGAGATACGGGTTCATCGACGGATCGTTGTACATCTTGAACTGGCGATAAACCTTCAGGCGTCTGCGGCCCGAGAAGATGTCTTCGAGCAACTCGGCCAGCGATCGGGAGAGGTCGTGCTGCTGCTGGTGGAGGATTACCATCTTGGTCCGGGCCGCCGCCCGGTGAGACTCGTCGGCGTCGGCTCGCTCGGCCTGTTGCTGCATGTGATAGATCCGCAACGAGAGGATCGAGAGCCGGTCGATCGCGCTGCCGGGCGTTTCCGTGTTGAGTTGGGCGCCAGGCCAAACCTCGACCCCGGCGGTGACCAAGGTGCCGATCAGGTGGTCGTCCAACTGCTCGATCAGGTCGTTGCGCTGCTGGTTCAACCGGTCGATGTTCCGCTTCACCCGGGCCAATTCGGCATCCGAGACGTCGGTACTTCGGGCGATATCTTCCTCGTGCCAGAGGCGGAAGTTCTGCTCGTGCTGACGGCAGACCAGCCGCATGAAATCCTCGTACCCGTCGCCCAACTTGGCCTCGTCTATGTGCCATCGCTGCACGGTCGTCGCATGCAGCACGCCGATCGCCTCTACGTCGATCATCACCGGGCCTCCTTGCCTTGCCGAAAAGATACGGGGAATCGAGCGGAGGGTATCCGATTTCCACCCCGGCGGCAAGAGGAGAAAATCGGTGGGCAGTGGGGAGTGGGGAGTGGGGAGAGATTCCAACGCCCCCGCACTGCGTTGCGGGGGGTGTGGGTACACGTCGGACAGCAACGGTTTGAAGTTCCAACTGCCGGTTACCGACAAGACTGAACATCGCGCCGGGCCGCCAAACCGGACGAAACACGGGCGAACCCCGACATCGGGGCTCGCTCGTGCCCGTCTTTATCACGTCGAAACACTTTTCGGCCTAGGCGCCGCGCCTCCGGCGACGAATCAGCGTCCATCCACCTATTGCCAGCCCGCCAAACGCCAGCAGACTCAGAGTCGCCGGTTCCGGGATCGAGACTGAATCGACGACGACTTCGACGATGACCGTCCCGAGGGGAACAGTGACCACGATCTGCTCCCAATCCGGGTTCGGCTCCATCCAGATGTCGCTGTAGAAGTGAGTCTCGTCCACCATTACAGGCCTGCGCTTTCTGAAAAAACGGCACATAGGCCTACGAATTGGGGGGGGGAATGCGGCACAGCCGCATTTGTCCAAATTCTGACCACCGACCCCCGTATGACCCCGCCGCGGGTGTCTACCCGGCCTTGGCGCGGAGTTCGGGCTGCTGGCGGTCGGGTTCGCGGTGCAGTTTGATCGTGGCGGTCCGCGGGGTTCGACGCTCGGAGGCGATTCCACGAGTGGTGGTGGAAAGAAAAGCGTGGAACCGTGCCGCAGGACCTTCAGGGAACTCCACCTTCAACTGCTCGAGGACTTCGGCCCAGGTAAGCCCGCGACGGTAGATCAACCGGTAGGCGGCCTTCAGTTGCCGGATCTCTTCCGGCGCGTACCCGGCCCGACGTAATCCCACCAAGTTTAGCCCCACTACAAGGCTGCTCACTCCGTCGATGGTCACAAACGGCGGGACGTCCTTGACCATGTGTGCCTGCCCGCCGACCATCGCTAGCGTGCCGATGCGGCAGAACTGGTGGGCGCCGGCTGCTCCCGACATGAAGGCCCGGTCTTCCACGATCACATGACCGGCCAGCATCACGTTGTTGGTCAGGATCGTGCGGTTGCCTATTTGGCAGTCGTGGGCAATGTGGGAGGAAGCCATCAGCAGGTTGTTGTCGCCGATGACCGTGGCCGCCTCCGCGTCGAGCGCTCGGTGAATGGTCATGTTTTCGCGGATCGTGTTGCCGGAGCCGATGACCACTTTGCCGGGCTGCTCGGGTACGTGGACGTGCTGCGGCAGCCCGCCGAGGACGGCCCCTTCGAATACGTGATTGTCTGTACCCAGCGTGGTCTCGCTCTTGATGATCGCATGGCTTTCCAAGACGCAACGCGCGCCGATCGTCGCGCCCGATTCGATGACGCAGAAGGGGCCGATTTTCACGTCCGAGCCAATGCGTGCGGTCGGATCGACCAACGCCGAGGGATGTCTGCTCATGGTGGATACCTCGAGGTGGGATCGCGGCGGGCGAACAATGGTATGGCAGGCGGGGCTTCGAGACGGTTGGTTTCTATCAGCCCGTTGGTTTCTATCGGCCCGTTGGTTTCTATCGGCCCGTTGGTTTCTATCGGCCCGTTGGTTTCTATCGGTTAGTCAAGGAATATCCATTTGACGCAATGTGCGGGTCGTGATGACTTCTCTATCTTTGCCATTTGAAACCCCACAATGGGGGGTCCTCTGGATTCTGGTTGTGGATGTCGGTAGACTAGTTGCCGTTCTAGCAGCCTGTCGGGGAAAATGCTGATTGATCGTAGGGTGGGTCAAGGTACGAGACCCACTGATTGATCGTAGGGTGGGTCGAGGTACGAGACCCACGCGGAAACTGCAATCCTTATCACCCCACGTGGGTCTCGTACCTCGACCCACCCTACATTACAGCGATGGAGTCGAACTGTCATGTCGAGCGCCGAACAGATGTATGATGAGGCCGTCGAGTTGAAAGAGGCGGGCAAATTGGAGGCGGCGGTGGGGAAGTTGGAGGAATTGGTCGACCAGTACCCCGACTATGCACTCGGTCACGCCGGATTGGGCGTCTATTGCGGCAAGCTCGACCGCCACGAAGAAGCGGTGGGGCACGCCCAGAAGGTCTGCGATCTGGAGCCCGACGATCCGTTCAGCCACATGGCCCTGAGCATCGTTTGTCAGAAGGCAGGCAAGGTCCCCGAGGCCGAGCAGGCGATGAATAAGGCCATGGAGAAGCAGTGGGCCGCCCAGCGGGACGGGTAAGTGGCACAGGCGTCTCGCCTGTAGGGTAAGTGGCACAGGCGTCTCGCCTGTAATGGTGCAGGCGAGCCGCCTACACCACGAAAGGCCGCCTTCCTCAACGGGCAGTCAACGGAATATCCCTAGGCACCCCGCGCAAATGGCACCACCCGACGGCGGGGTTCCATTTAATCTTAGCCGCTTTTTGGACGGCTCTTGGGGAAAATCCTGGTGGTTCCGGGGCGATTTTTTGTCGGACATTCTGCGCCGGCAATCGTATGATTGAACGTTGGATAAATCGTGCGCGGTGCCGGTGGCGCGCCACAATTGCCTGCAAAACAGGGACTTTTGCGCCCTGCCGACGACGAATCGCGCGCCCGACAAGCCTCCTGAATTTAACCGTTTTTTTCTGTCACTTGTCATCGTCTACTAGCTTCCAGAAAATATGCAAGGAAAGCGCCGCCCCCTGTCGCACACGATCGGGCGTGTTGCTATACTGCCCACCCTAGGTTGAGTTTAGGGGCACGGGCAACAGATGAATGAGGACCCACAACCGTAAGTCACAGACGTGACTTCCCACCATTTCCCGCTTTTCCTACCCAAATTACGGAGGTGTTTAGATGCGTATTTTACTCGCCGTAGCTGTGATCCTCACAGCGTGTTTGGCCGGTACGGCCATCGGGGCTGATAGTCCCGACCAGGCCAAGCCCGACCAGGTGGCACCCGATCAGGCCAAGCCAGATCAGGTCCAGCCCGACCAGGCCAAGCCCGACCAGGCCAAGCCCGACCAGGCCAAGCCCGACCAGTGCAAGCCGGATCAGGTCAAGCCCGACCAGTGCAAGCCGGATCAGGTTAAGCCCGACCAGTGCAAGCCTGACCAGTGCAAAGACAAGAGCCGCAAGAAGCGAAGTCGCGGTCGTCGCTGATAACGGCCGCCCACGCAACTTGCTTAGGCAGACTTTCTGAAAGATACCCCCCGATTTTTCGGGGGGCATCTTTCTTTAGGGTGCAGCGTATTCTCTTTGAATCATTCAAACTCAAACTGTAAACAAAATGACGGCCGTGGAAACCTAGACTGTTAGTAAACCGCACGTTGGGGACGGTTTTCAGTAGTCAGTTTTCAGTGGTCAGTAAGAACTCATCTGGTGCATTTCCCTTGACTGATAACTGAAGACTGATAACTGATAACCTTTCGTTTACAGTTTGAGATCCAAACAAACAAGACAAGCAAGGGTATGACCATGCGAAAACTCTTGATCGGCGTTTCTCTGGCACTGTTTCTCGCCGTCGCACTCGGTTCCGTTGGCGCCGATGCCCAAACGACCACGACCGAGAGTAACGTGGTCAAGCGCGTGGTCGACGGAAAGACCCACCAGAGCGAAAGGGATGAACAAGAGGCGCTCTACAACTACTACTTTCGCGACCAGAATCTCAAGTACGAAACCAAACTGGAAAACTTGAAGACGGAAGCCTCCGTCGCCCCCTGGCGGATTCCATACTCCGCAGCGATTCATGCGGAAGCCAGCGGCGGACTCAGCAGCGGCGGAGCCCGGGGTGGATTCGGACGACGAAGACGAGGAGGCGGAGGGGGCGGATCTTCCGCGTTGAGCACCTACGACCGGGCGTTCAACAGCGGGAATAGTGCCGACTCCTACGAAGTCCGCAG
>SDBT01018854.1_pt1 | contig 10832 bp, 9 predicted proteins | sample 2277101 | NCBI WGS metagenome assembly SDBT01 (sample SAMN10404973, study PRJNA504765) | marine sediment metagenome | isolation source: marine sediment core GS10_PC15, 103 cmbsf | place: Arctic Ocean: Southern Knipovich Ridge | collected 2010 | reverse complement strand
GAAATAGCAATGTTCTATAATGATTACCAATCAGCAATGGCGAGTATGGAAAGGATTGTAGAATTAGAAGATACACCTATCGAAGTTCAAGAAAATGAGACAAAAATTGAAATCCCACATATTAAGGGTATTATTGAATACAAAGATGTAACTTTTGGATATGACCCCGAGGTGCATGTCTTAAAAAATATTAACCTCAAGGTTGATCAAAATCAAACTATTGCACTCGTTGGTCATACAGGTGCGGGAAAAAGTAGTATGATCAAACTTCTAAGTAGATTCTATGATCCTCAAGAAGGCGCCATCTATATAGATGGTCATGATATAAAGGATTTATCTTTCAAATCTTTACGACAGAGTATGGGGATTGTTCTTCAAGACACATTTCTGTTTCCTATAACAATACGGGAGAACATTCGATATGGAAAGATGAAAGCGACTGATGAAGACGTGATAAAGGCTGCCAAAAGTGTTAACGCACATAGCTTCATTGAACGTCTTCCTGAAGGATATGATACTATTATTCGTGAAGGGTCCTCAAACATTTCAGTAGGACAAAGGCAACTCATCTCTTTCGCAAGAGCCCTCCTTGTAGATCCACGCATCATTATCCTTGATGAGGCAACATCTAGCGTTGATCCATATACAGAACTAATTATTCAACAGGGTTTAGAACATCTTCTTAAAAATAGGACCGCATTCATTATCGCGCATAGACTCTCAACAGTAAGGAGAGCCGATAGAATTATCGTATTAAAAGATGGTGCAATTGCTGAAGAAGGGACTCATAAAGAACTTATGAAAAAAGATGGAATATATCATCAACTCTACTTGATGCAATTTAGAGAACCTACAACAGAAGTTTTGCTAGATTGAAAAATCTAACATCTTTTCAATTAATAGGGATAAAAATTTGAAATATCATTGGAACATGAGCGTGTTTGATAGACATTAAACTAGGTGTAAATAAATAATTTTTGTTCTCGATCTAATTCCTTCATTTATCGAGCTTTCACTTTTTTAACTATAGGTGGACGGGTCTTTCGTAAAACCCTATATCCGCAGTTAGGACACTTAGTTTCAACCATCAATGAAAGTCGGTCAGCATTTAACAATTTCTCGCATCGAACACACTTATAAATTATACTTGTCAATGTTTCACTATTATTTTCCAAATTAACCACCGAATACATTTATCTTCTTTTGAACAAAAATACGACTCACATTCAAAGATTTAAGGTTTATTCTTTTAATCTAGAATTAGAAACAATTTTTTATTTTCTACTAGATCTAATATCACTTTAACATTGAAGATAAGTTTGAAGAAAAAGAGTTCATATTTTATTTTTTTTTATTCATTTTAACGTTCCAAATTCTACGATACCATACTTCTTAGCATGCATGTATCCAACAAATAGATGCGGTTTCAAATGAATAAAACTGTGAAAGAGTGTTTTAATGAGATTATAATGTGGAAGGTAATATCGTGCTACTCCTTGAATGTATTGTTTCCTTGCTGTTAATCCTGGTCGTAAATGCAACGTTTTTGTATATGGAATATATACAACTTTCCACCCATTTTTTTTGGCTCTTAAACAAAATTCATCATACTCACTTACTATATCAGCTAAACCACCTATATCTTCCACCATTTCCTTTCTAAATGCGTAGAATCCTGTGTGTCTTGCCTCTTTGCGAAAGCGTTGAATTATGGTTTTGTAGAGATTATCATATATGCCTCTTACTTTGAGCCAAAGAGAGTATAGATCATAATTTAAATACCGAAAACAGACTGTACCAATATTAGGATCATCAAATGTTTCTCTAATAATTTGTGGAATATTAGGATCTAGTATTAAATCTGCTCCAATTGCCCAAATTATATCACCTTTTGCTTTATCAAAACCATACTGAAAACTCTCAGCAGCGTAGAAATTCCACGTATGTTTATTTTTGATATAAACTTTTGCATTTGAAAAAGCATTTCTAATTTTTTGTTCACTATTATCTGTACAATTATCCAATACGAAAATAAGTTGATTTAACTCTTTTTCAATACATTTAAGACTGTTGAGACTATATGGAAGATATTTTTCCTCATTATGAACTGGCATAACTACATCAATTTTCAATAATCAGTTCTCCCACATCGAATCATGTTTATCTGAAAAGTAACTAATCTATTATTATTTTCTATGTTTTCAAAAATAATTTATCTACTTCTATTACTAGAATTATCTAAACTAACGTCTTTCAATTTATATAAAGACATATTTCAATAATGATAAGAAATAATCAATAAACCATAATTTATTTGAGACCGTAGTGAAATCAATGAGACATAAAACGCTTAAAATTGCTCTCAGAGATAAACTTAGCGCAGAAGAATTAGAACACATCAGTAAATCTTTTGATATTGTTGGCGATATAGCTGTTCTGAGAGTTTCTCCTAAACTTAAGCATAAAAAAGTTATAGTTGCTGAAATGTTAATGAAAATTCATCGAAATGTAAAGACGGTTCTTAACCAAATAGGTCCCGTGAAGAATGATTTTCGGTTAAGAAAGTTAGAATGGGTTTTGGGGGAGAATAAAATGAAGACAATACATAGAGAGTCGGGTTGTTTGTATAAAGCAGATTTAGCTGAAGTTTATTTCTCTCCTAGGCTCTCGTATGAAAGAATGAGAATAGCTAAGTTAGTTAAGAAAGGAGAGGTCGTTTTAAACATGTTTGCTGGTGTTGGATGTTTCTCCATTATGATAGCGAAAAAAAGTGAAGCAAGTAAAGTTTACTCTATCGATCTCAATCCGAAAGCAGTCCAGTTGATGAGAGAGAATATATCTTTAAACAAGGTTGAAGGAAAAGTTGAAGCTCTTATGGGTGATGCTTGGAAAGTTATTGAAACGAATTTTAGGGGGAAAGCTGACCGTGTCTTGATGCCATTACCCCCAAAGGCTTTTGAATACTTAGATATTGCATTGATTGCTCTTAGACCCAAAGGAGGAATTATTCATTATTATGATATCATCCATGTTAATAAGAGAAAGAAAGCTGGGAAAGAAATTATTAAAAAAATTAAAGAAAAAATGAACCTAAAGCACATACGTTTTGAATTGATATCTTCAAAAGTTGTCAGATCAGTTGGACCGAACTGGTTTCAAGTCGTACTTGATCTTAAAATTGGTTTATAATCGAGTTTTGTTGATTTATGAAGTATTTTTTATGGAATGTTTATTCGCCAAGTATTTGTATTTGAAGTGAACGGATACGAGGACCATCAAATTCGAAAAAGAGAATAGATTGCCAAGTACCTAAAACCATTTGTCCTTCTTTAAGAGGTATCGATAAAGATGATTTAATTATACAGCTTAAAATATGTGCATTTTGTTCTCGAGACAAGTGACTATACTTTGCATTGTGATGATAATTAGCTTTTAGAGGAATAATCTTCATCATTGCTGAGAGTATGTCTTTCCACAGATCATGGTCATTCTCATTTACAGTTAAACCTGCTGTGGTATGTGGAACCCAAACGTTAACTAAGCCCATTAGTAATTTTACTTTTAGTAACAACTATAATGATGTTTCGTGTTATATCAGATATTTCAAACTTTTTCGTTGTCTTAAGAGAAAGAGTCTTAAAAATTTTTTTTCATAAAATACACAATCTAAATAATACAAAAATTAATTAATAAAAAAGATGATGATAATTTCTAGGTAATCCACTAATCGATGATATTAAACAATTATACTTAGGAAGTTCTAGAGAACAATTCCCCGATTTATTCAGAAATAGGGGTGTTATGTTTCCACTTTCTCTTCTTCAGTATTCTGTTTTGCCTGTGGTTCTGGAAGTGGACGCTTCAAGGTAATTTCTATGGTTGAAACTGCTCTTGTTCCTCCACCGTCACGCGGTAATTCCTCAGTGCCAATGACAATAGTGTCCACACTTAGCTCTTTCATGAATCTTCGCTTAGAAATTTCAGCGACGTCAACTGCTGTCGTGATTGCTCTTCCTCTTGCTTTCAAAACTACGTTTCCTATTTTTGGATTACCGAAGGCGGTTAAGATAGTTAAGACATAGCTCATAGGTGGATTTCTTCCAATGAATACTACATTTGATGGTACATTCAAGTTTTATTCCTTCATGTCGTTAGATCTTAAATAGTACAAATCTTTTCATATTTAAGTGATACCGAAATTATTATTCTAGAAGAAAATGTTCAGCTTAATTTAAAATATTTAACAATGTGATTTAATAGGTACTTTTAGATTGGTATTTTTGATTCACAGGGTACATTTGTCTGGCATAATCCGCAGCCATAACCCTTGAAGTTATAATGATTTTTTACATATTGTCGTGTCATATCCAGATGTTTTGAACATTTTATTTTATCATGTCCTATCTTAGAAATAGCTCCAGCCGGACAACGAGATATACATTCTCCACATGTTCCTTTTGAATAGAAAAGACAATAAGCATGATGGTCATTGTAGTTTCTTTCAGAGGGAGATATATCGATTTTAGCAATTACTGAACCACAGCGCATTGCTTTACCTTTTGAGGTGATTAATCCATCGCATAAACCGAAGGTTCCGAGACCTGCAGCGTAGGCTGCGTGTCTCTCAGACCAATTCGACGAAATAACATATTTTTCAGAAGGTCTTGTAGTCCAAATCGGTGATTGAATAGGAGCTATAGCCGCGTATCCAGCGTCATGAAGGGTATGAACTACATATTTACGAAGTTCATCATTGACTTCTTCACCAAAAATACGGGCTCTTGCCCATCTCTCAGTAGGAAACTTTTTCTGTTTTCGGTGTTCAAATTTTGTCAATTCAGTTTGTGGTAATATCCAACTTATCACAGTTAATTGATTTGATTCAATTTTTATTTTTGGAAAAGTATAATTAAAAATTTCTAAAGGTAATAGGTAAAATTCACCAATATCTTTTTTATAGAATTGGTAAAGAGGGTCCGCTCCACTTGAAAAACTTATTAATGGTTCATCCCAAGCTTTTTCATTTGCATCATTTTTCAGGGTATTCTTTGGAGATTCGTTGATAAATTGTTTAATGATAGTTTCAATCCATTTTGAAAAATTTCTGGTTCTATCGATCAATTTAGCCACCTTTTGAGTAGTACTGTTTATTTTAAGAACAGAAAAATGATGAAAAAATATTTTTTACACGATATGTACTTAGATAATATTTCTCTTGTAGATGTATTACTTAATTATTAATAAAAGATCTTTATTGCTCTTTTCCTAATGGAAAAAATTGTAGATATCTCTTATTCTGGTGATGTTTTTCTATCATATTATTTTTTAACAAAATATCGTCTAATATTTTAAAATTAGATTTTATTTGTCTTCATAGGTTTAACCATCAGTCAAACTTTATTCTTTATTTTTCATAAAATACTCAGGCAACACCAGAAATCCAAGGCAAGAGATTCCGAAGATCCAGATCCAATCGTAGAGACCTAATGGCACAGTGTGGAACATTACTTGAAAAATAGGTATATACCCCAGTGAGACCGTTAAAAGGAGAGACACTACCACAGCTACGAGTAGAAACTTGTTAGATGTAAACCCAACCTTAAACGCATTATGTTTTTCAGATCGACAGTTCCAAACAACAAATAACTCGAAGATGCAAGCCTGCATAAAGGCAACGGTTCTAGCAGATTCCAAAGAACTTCCATTTATGTAATATTTCATACAGAAACTTAAAATTGTTGTTCCAGACTGCAAAATAACATACGCAACTATGAATCGTTTCATTCCGTGCAGTATTCCCTCTCCTGGAGAACGAGGAGACTGCTGCATTACATCTTCAGTGGGAGGATCCATGCTCAAAGCCATCGCTGGCCCTCCATCCGTTACCAAGTTAATCCACAGAATCATGATCGGAAGAAGCGGAACAGGTAATCCTAATAGAGCAAATAAAGCCACGACAAATAACTCATCAAAGTTACTTGAGAGGAGGAATCGAATAAACTTTCTAACTTTGTTGTAAATATTTCGTCCTCCCCTCACAGCTTCAACTATCGTAGCAAAATTATCATCTGCCAACACCATATCAGAAGCTTCCCTAGTCACATCTGTCCCAGTTATCCCCATTGCTATCCCAATGTCAGCATTCTTGAGTGCTGGAGCGTCATTAACTCCATCGCCGGTCATTGCTACAATTTGACCTTTCTTCTTCAACGCTTGTACTACCCGAAGTTTATGTTCAGGAGAAACCCTGGCATAAACTGTAACATTATCAACTATTTTCCCAAACTCTTCATCACTCAAAAGATCAAGTTCATCACCCGTCAAGACTAGACCATTCTTTAACATCTTAAGCTCTTTTGCTATAGCAACTGCAGTAAGCTTATGGTCTCCGGTGATCATAACCGTCTTAATGCCCGCTTGAGTGCATAAGCGGTTAGCTTCTTTAGCCTCTTTTCTAGGTGGATCAATCATTCCAATTAAACCTACAAAGATCAGATTGTTCTCTACAACTTCTTCAGTGAAAACTTCCAAGTTTTCAGGTAGACGTCTATAAGCTACACCTAATACGCGAAGTGCTCTTTCAGCCATTTCTTCACCTGTTCTCAGAAATTTTCCTTTTTCAGTCTCAGTTAACTCATTCACTTCACTATTTCTCAAAAAGTATCTGCACTGTTCTAGGATTACTTCGGGTGCACCTTTTACATATGCGAACTGTTCGCTATTGGGGGTTATATGAATCGTAGTCATACATTTTCTCTCGGAACTGAAAGGTAACTCGCCTACACGTGGAAACTCTTTGGTTATTTCGTCTTGTTTTATTCCTGCTTTGGCAGCTGTAACCACCATTGCACCTTCTGTTGGATCTCCAAAAATTTTCCAAGAATCTTCCTTTACCAATTTTGCATTGTTACATAAAGTACTAATTCTTAACAATAACATAAGATGTAAATCATCGTTTGGGTTGATCCTTTCTTCGTTTTGAATGAAATTTCCTTCCGGTTCGTAACCATCCCCACTTACTTTAATTGTTTGAACATTGGTATAGACTTCACGAACCATCATTTCACCCCTCGTCAAAGTTCCAGTCTTATCAGAACAGATAACTGTAGTTGAACCTAAAGTTTCTACTGAAGAGAGTTTCCTGATAATTGCACCTTTTTTGGCCAGTTTTCGAGCTCCAAGGGCAAGGGTCACCGTCATTATCCCAGGTAAACCCTCTGGAACTGCAGACACAGCTAACGCTACTGCCAACATAAACGAATCAATCAACGATTCTCCTTTAATTGCTTCAATAGCGAAGATTAAACCACAAATAACTGTAACAAGTATACCCAATTTTTTTGCAAAGCGCCCCACTTTAAGTTTAAGTGGTGATTTCTCTTCTTCTACAGTTTGGACCATCTCAGCGATCTTTCCAAACTCAGTCTTCATTCCTGTAGATGTTACCACGACTTTTCCTCTACCGTAAACCACATGGGTAGCTAAGAAAACCATGTTTCGTCTATCAGCTACAGACGTATCGACATCGTGAACAATTATCTCTTTTTTCACTGGAGTTGATTCACCAGTTAATACAGCCTCGTTTGTCTTCAAAGACACTCCTTCAATTACTCGTGCATCAACTGGAACGCGATCTCCAGCTTCTAGAATGATAATGTCACCGGGAACAACTTCCCTTGCAGAAATCATTGTTTCTTGGCCATCCCGCAAAACTCGGGCTTGAGGAGCCATCATACTCTTCATGGCTTTTAACGCCTTTTCTGAACGAAACTCCTGAACAAAACCTACAATCGAATTGAGAACAACAATAACTGATATGGTTAATGCATCCATGTTTTCTTTAGCTAAGACAGATATGAAAATAGCGATCAAGAGCATAATTACGAAAACATCCTTAAACTGTCTGAGAAAAATCTGTAGAGCTGTAACTCCTTTTCTTTCTGTCAACTCATTGTAACCGAACTTATCAAGGCGTTGTTTAGCTTCTATCACATTCAACCCTTGTTCACTGCACTGCAAAGATTGAAAGATTTCTTCTTTTTTCATGGAGTGCCAATTAGATGTAGGAGAATCCAATTCTTTTTATCCCTTCACTGTTTCGTTTTTTATCATTTTTATTAAACCATAATTTAAGTATTTTATTCCAATTATAGGCTAAAATTTAAGCTGTTAAACGTTTATGGAATTATTATATAGAGAAAAATAGAAAGATAATTTGAAAAATGTTTACTTATACCTGTTTTTCAGTTTTTTGTATAGTTTATCCACTTTATTTTGATCAACGTAACCTTTATGAACACGAAATCCACCCGAGAACCGTTTGGGAATATGTAAAAGTTCGTGGATCAAAACTTTATCCTTCTCTTCTGTTGATAACTTATCATAACGTTCAGAAATCACTTCGATTATATATTGGGGTAAAATGGGAATAGCAATTTGCCAGATTCTTCCCAATCCGTGGATCCGGGCAATAATACGCTTAGACCTTGATCCTGTGCTTCTAAAGCAATAGACAAAGTGGCAATCTATATAAAATAAGTTTAAAGAATTAACGATTTCTTGAACTCTTTGTTTAATATCTGGAGCTTTAAAATATTTAATTTGCATAATCAATCTTTCCATAATTCTATACATTAATACGCATATTACAATATCTCAAAGTACAATCTTCTTAATAGATAGATAAAAAAACTAACCTTCTTTTTGTTGTTCTTTATACATCAGATTTATTGCATATTCGATTAAAATCCTTCTTAAATTTCAAATAAGTTTCGATTAATTCAAGTGCAATCTTCGTTAATTTAGCACCTCCACCACCGTCTTTTCCACCCCTATGAGTTATCAAAACTGTTTGCCCTAAATTCTTCTCAATTTGTTTGATTATACCCCATGCGTGCCTGTAAGACATATTTAGATTCTCTGCACTGGCCGTCAAGGTTCCTTTTTCACGAATTCCATGTAAAAGCTTAAAGGAACCATTTCCGAACACGTATCCTTCTTCAGTTTCAAGCCAAAACTTATATTTAGGTTTCAACTTCACCAAAAATTATTCACCATTTACAATGATTTAGTTTCTGAGTTCTTACTTATAAATGCAAATGCGTTGAGAAGAATAACAATTATCTTGTTTTTAATAATTCATAGCATGGTTCATTTAACGACAAAGTAAGTAAAAATTGTTAAGTGAAAGTTTATTATTTGATTACTAAATGGGCCGCTGTTGCTTTAAAGGCAGCAAATATTTTTTTGCCAATATGTAAATTCATTTGTTCCAAAGATTGTTTTGTAATAAATGCGCTTAAGCCGTTGTCAAATGTAATTCGGAAGACAGGACCGATCTGCGTTATTGTTATAATTTGTCCTTGTATGTTGTTACGTGCACTACTTTTAAGTTGATGCGTAGAAAGGATGATGTTTTCAGGTCGAACAAAAACATTTACTTCTCCAATATTAATCTTAGAACTTACGTGAATTTTACACAGCCCGATATCTACGGTAGCTAACCCTTCATCATATGCTACTACTTTTCCCTGAAAGATGTTTTCAGTTCCAACAAAGCGTGCAACTTCTTCATTGAATGGCTTATAAAAAATGTTATGGGGTGAGTCATATTGTTTAAGTTCTCCGTTAATTAGTACAACTATTCGATCTGCAAGTTCCATCACGTATCTGAAGTCATGAGTAGCTATGATGACTGCAGCTTTTTTTGAAAATTCTTTTATTAAGTTTATGACGGCTAATGTGTTCGCGGGATCTAGATCTGATGTTGGTTCGTCTAGAAGAAGGACTTTGGGTTCTAGAACGAGTGCACGAGCTAATGCTACTCTTTGTTGTTCACCTCCAGAAAGTTTTGCAGCTTGATGTTTTTCAAATCCTTTTAATCCGAGAGAAGTCAAAATATGTTTTCCCTTTCGATATGCTTCTTCTTTTTTCATTCCTCGTCTTCTTAGTCCATATGCTACATTATCTTCCACGCTTTTGTTAAAAAAAATGGGGTCTTGAAAGAGCATTGTGACCTTTTGTCGAAGATTTTGACTGTTTCTATGTGTTATCTCGGTTCCTTTAAATCGTATTATTCCACCAGATGGCATATCAAGTCCGGCAAGTATTTTTAGTAGGGTGGTCTTACCAGCTCCGCTATATCCGATTATAGCTGTGACATTATCTTCAATATTAAGAGTAAGTTCAGAGAGAGACTTATTATTTCTATAATTCTTTGTGACTTTTTCAAGTTCATAAATATATTCCATTAAGTTTCCCTCTTAAGAACGTAAACTAGACTGTTCAGTGTGAATACTACTGTAATGAGGATGATCGATAGGGCAATACTTAGAACTATTTCGCCCATTGCTGATTGTAAAGCTATGCTTGTAGTTAAAACACGAGTAAGATATCTAATGTTAGCTCCAAGCATCATAGCCAATCCCAATTCAGCAAAAGCCCGATTGAACGCAGCAACTAAGGCTAGGATTATTCCGTTTGATGATTCTTGAAGAACAGTTAAAACAGTATCTAATTCTGAAGCGCCAAGGGTGCGAGCTAAATCCTTTATTCGAGTGTCCTGCGCTTCGATAGCACTAATACTGAAGCTTACAATAATGGGGAGAATGAGGAATGCTTGTCCCAATGAGATTCCTTGTATAGTATATAATAATTGAAGAGATCCTAACGGTCCACTTTTAGATAAAAAGAGGTAGAGGATAAGACCAAGAGCTACCGTGGGGATTCCGATAAGAGCTGAAAAAATCGTTTTAATGAGCTTTCGACCTTGAAATTTATTTAGTGCAATTAAAGTTGCTAAAGGAATTCCGACAATAGATGCCATCAAAAGG
>SDBT01018853.1_pt1 | contig 10832 bp, 10 predicted proteins | sample 2277101 | NCBI WGS metagenome assembly SDBT01 (sample SAMN10404973, study PRJNA504765) | marine sediment metagenome | isolation source: marine sediment core GS10_PC15, 103 cmbsf | place: Arctic Ocean: Southern Knipovich Ridge | collected 2010 | reverse complement strand
TGTTCCAAAATAAAGGAACAAGATTTGAAAAAGGAACAAAAAAAAGGAACATTTCGAAATCTATATATAGATATTCTACTTATGTAATATATGCGTTGCAATAAGATGATTAATATATGTGACGACTTTTATTTTTTTCTATTTGCGATCATTAAATCACATTACGTGAGACATCTCTATTATTGCCCCCGATCGATATTTAGGGATATTTCAATTCCGCCCAAGTTCATTCTCCCAAAAGGGAGAATGGAAAACTCTCAATACGAATGATCGTATTCAGGATTTCTGAGTTCAGTTGAGTGAACTCAGGATTTCCATGTGACATCGATGGCACATGGGATTATAAGATTTCTATGTGCAATCAAATGCACATAGGATTATAATAGTCTAGAACCAATTGCTGAGACGCCTCGATTCCTTAATGGAGCTAGTGCGCCTCCCACGCCGAGGGCTCCTCCAACCCTGAGGGCTCCACCGACAGCAGACGGTATAGCCATACTTCCGAGTGGGGGATCCGTCAGACGTCTCGCTGTAGCCTCATCTAAGCTCTGACTCTGGAACTGGGATTTGTCGCTCTCTATCCTAAGAAATTCTTTGCCAAATAGCAAGTGGTTGTATAATTGATAGACGTTATTACCAGAAGTTGCTCCAGCAAATCCAGAATGAGGTCTCCAGTTTACAACAACTTGTAAACTATTACTTGCAAAAACACCAGTTGATGTTTTGTTAGCAATATCTTGTCCTGTAACTGCAACAAATCCTTTACAAGGATAATCTTGCCATGTAGCAGTATTATCTTCTATTGTTTGTCTTACATCTGTACCAGATACAAATAAACCAGAATCTGCAATTGGTCTTCTTCTTCCTCTCCAATCATCGTAAGTATACGGATATTCCTTAGAATTCTTCATTGTAAGGTCGTATAACTCACGTTGCGAAAATGTCGCCGAAATGACATTCCAAAAATACCATTCTCCTGCCAATATTTATAATGGCTATCATAGAACTACATCTGACTAAAGATGTGCACATTCTCATGTGGGTGTAGACTGTATCTTAATGGATCACACGTTGTTGATTAAACAACATCACCACTATATCCGTTCAGTCGTTGCCGCGGAATCATGCTCTATCATAACGAGTTTAGATTCTCACATCAGGATTGACCAATCATTTGAGTTATAACCATGACATCGAGTTTTCCCCAATGCTATTATATATATTTCTATATATAAGTGGTATCAAATGCTCTAAGGTGATTCCCTGAACAAGACATATAAGCAGTACGTTTAAGTACCACAGACCCCAAATTCGAGGTCGATCACCAAGTAAATACGTAATTGTATTCACCTCTCCATAATTATCCCAGTTATGAATTGCACCTCCTTGTCTTTGATTCGCTGCAACAGCAGAAATAAGATTGCTTTGAGAAGCTAATGCTACTGGCTGATAATCTGGATTATCCTTGTCTCTTTCGAGATGTGTCAAAATAATTGAGGGCACACTATTTAATTGTATAAGACTAGAGCGATCTTCTCGAGCTGTTAAGTTTGCTGATACAGCTCCTCCATTTGTAACATCTTGAAATTCTCGTACATTCCATGTTTGAAGATCAAGAGATCTTGGAATTGAAGTAGAAACTGGAACTTCAGCCCAGTATAGTAATAGAGATGCTGTTACTCCATTCGGCAGAATATTTAATGCTGGCGGTCTTGTATTTGCAGATCCTCTTCCATAGTAGTAAAACATCATTGAGGAGTCTAATTTAGTAAACTGAATATCGATTTCTCGGTTAATCTTACGTGTTTCCACGTAAGCCAGATCGTACCTTAATGGATCATCACGTTCCTGATAAGGAACGCTCACCACAATACCTTAGCGATCGTTGACGCGATTTCATATGTTATCATAACACACTTAGAAATTCACAAGCGGATCATCCAATCTTATACATTTTGACTTTGAGATCAAGTTTTCCCTGATCCTATTATATATATTTCTATATATAAGTAGTAGTATAAGCTATAAGGAGATTCCCGCTACCAGGTATTTTAGCAGAGATTTTATTCTCCACATGCCCAAAAATTCAGGCGATCGATATTAGGAATGACTGGACTCATCCACTTCCATGGAGACCAGTCTGGCATCTTAGCTTTATCTACTTTTGAATAACAGTCAAATGGGGGTGAGATCAATGGCTCAGTAACTATAACAATAGAGTTATTAGCAATTGCAGGAGCACCTGCATCATCAAATCTAGTTGCATGTGCCGTTGTAATATTTGTTCCACGTAATTGTCTATTAGCAAATTCATAATATTGATCCATCATTGTATGATCCTGTTGTGGATATGACCAAAGAACAGGAGGAAAATCTTGATTCATTTGTCCACCCATTGACATAGGATAACCAGCTTCATAATGATGTTTTGCTTCATCTCTAGTTACATGCATCATGCTTAAACATTCCATAAATCTCCTAGGTTGTGCTATAGTGTTCGTAGAACCGTTTATACTAGTTGTTATTGCACTAATTCCATTTGCAACTGGAAGTACTGGTTTTAGAGTTACATAGTCTAAATCACCTGTTGCTCCACCTTGACCATAATCTAAAGGTGTTGCTAACGCAGGAATGAATGTTGCGTCTGATGTATCTGTTCTATTGAACGTAAAACGATATTCTATTTGTGCGTTGCTTAAAAGATATGAACGCTTATTAGGACTGGAAACAGTGAAACTACACTGTTGATTACTTACATTACGAGATTGTCGTTTATACCCATCTAATGTTATTATTTATAATAACACTCATCGATGATTGATATCACTACAATATCAATTACACTTTCATGTAGGACTAGACTTTATCTTAATAGATCATTTTGTTTCTGATAAGAAACAATCACCACCACAAACGTAAAGTCGTTGCACCTTCCTCATATTCTATCATAGCGAACTTAGAGGCTTGGCTCAGGATTACCCAATCTTTTAAATTATAACCGTGACATCGAGTTTTCCCCGATGCTGCCCTCTTAATTTCTTAAGAAAGTGTGGTATTAAAAGCTCTAAAGGGCGTTCCCTGAATTTGAATGTGTAAGCAAGGCGTTTAAGCCTCACAGGGGCAATTTTCTACCCTCTGATAAAATATATTGCTTGGTAATTGCTGTAATGATGCTTGATATTCCTTAAAACTTAAATTGATATCTGGAATTACTTCAACCATTTTTTATTAATTGTGTTGTATAGTTATGTTATATATATTAAGGAAAAAATAAATAAATACACGAAATTAATAATATTAATTTGAATACAGATTATATATTAATATGTAGCTTTTTTTTAATTAAATAGAATTTACCGATTAATTTTTTAATCTAGTTGATTCAATTAGAATAGCTTTCGAATAATTAATTGATATGGTGCTGAGTTTAATACTGGTAGTAAAACACCATCCTCTGTTCTAAGTGTTACATTTAATTCATTAAATGGTGAAACAAATCGTACTGTCTGACTAAATGTTTCATTTTTCATTCCATCAATCTCAGCCGCATATGGCGCATTGAGAGGAATATTGAGACTGTGCTCACTTCCATCGACCAAAGTAATATTTTTCAAACTGTCTTCTGTAATATCAACTAATAAACTTGTATGAGGATCTAAATCGATCCCTTGAGTTGAATCTACATTTGCAAGATCGGCAGTATTAACCTTATCAAATCCTAGTAATAAATTTGCCATTGGTTGTGTTATGTTATCACCCCAATTAAAATTAAATGTTGCAGCACCACCAGCAACTGCAATATTAAAAGTATTAGTTAATGCTGTATAAACTACTGTGTATGTACCTGATCCTGCTAATTCCATCGCAGCCTTAATTTCTGTACCTAAAAGTGCGGGTGTTGTATAATATCCATGAGTTAAAAGTGCGGGTCCTTCTTCTGCTCCCGCATCTTCATCAAAGTATATCTCGTCATTCGAGTCATCTACATTGTATACACCATTACGAGAACTAAAACTAAGAACTTCGTATGTACCGACTTCTACTGGACTACCTAATGTGGCAAAATTAAATTTGGCAATATTTAATGTTGAACCTGCAGCTCTATCTCTTGAATCTAAAATATATGATGTTGTAGAAATTGATGCCATTATTTATATTTATATTAATGTTATTTATTATATATATATAATAATATAAATAAACACAATAAAATAAATACATTTATTTTACAAAATGTCATCAAGTGTCGGAGTTACAGAAAAGTCATTCGGTAATGGTCCAACTCAAGTTTCACCACCAGCTTTTGTGGGAGATGAGAGAGGTGGTGCTATTAAACCAAGTCAAATTTTAGGAAGTGTTGGAGCGGCTAGTGGAGCATTAGGTGCTATTGTTCCTGTTACAGCTCCTATTGCTATACCTCTCGGAATATTATCTGGTCTAGCTGGAAGTATTGCTGGGCTGTTCGGGGCAGGATTGACCAAGGGGGAAGTCGATATGATCATGGAGATTAAAAAGAGAGTAGATCAAAGAAGAGATATGAGAGGAGTTGTCGGAAGTCCATTATGAAATTATAAAAACTAGAACTAATATTTAGTAGAACTTATTACTTTGTAATAATTCAAATGTAATCTTTATTTTTTTCATTATTATATAATCAAAGTGATATAGTGAAATAAAAACTTTATATTCTATAATATATATAACAATGTCATTTATTAGAGGAACAATTTTCCCAAGTGTAACAAATCAAGCACCATCACCTTACTTCACATTAGATGATAAATTTCCACAATATGTACAGGTACAAAGGACAGCAGCAACTATTCAAGGAACATCAGTTAAATTTAGCGTAAATGCTTTCGATCCTAATGCATTTATAAGAAGTAAAGCTTATATAAAAATTCAAGTTAGAATTGAAAAACAAGAAAGAGATATAGCAACTGGAGCAGTTGTCCCAGCAAATTATCTGGCTTCCGATAGAATATATAAAAAACCTGGATTAGTTTTACATAATTCATGTACCGATTGTTCATTAAGATTAAACTCACATACAATGAACTATAAAGATTTACGATATATAACAAGTAAATTAGATAAATCATTTTCTGGGAAAAGTATTGTTAATAATTTTATGTCAACTAGTGGCGGACAATTAGAAGAATTAAATGGAGTATACAATGAATTTGGCGATATAATGAGTAATAAAGCAAATGGTGCTACTATTGCGCCCGCTACTTCTTTAAGTCTAACTCCTCCACCAGCGGGATTTGATGTAGGTGCTGGTTTAAATGAAATTGCATTTGAGCAAGTTGTTGGAGTAGTAACTTTCTCTGCAGGAGCAGGAACGGCACCAGATTTATTAAATGATCAGATATTTATTCCAGGTGATCGTATAACTTTAGTTAGTGGTGAAATATTTGTGGTTATAGGAATTTTAAGTGCCACAGAATTATATGCGTCAAGATTAGATGGAGTTGGTGACATGGCTGCACAAGATCTAGTAGCTGGTGATGTTATGGCAAGACAATTACAGGGAGGATATCAAGGAGATGATGGACGAGAAACTTCTTATGCTGAAGCATTCAGAGATGTAAATCTTGGTCAAACTACTAGTACATTTAATTATACTGAGGCATTAAATTTTGGTCCATTCAATGCATTGGCAGATTATGGTCCAGGAGAAATATATAAAGGTGCTTGGAATCTTAGACAAAGTCCATTGATACCTTTTGTAAGAGAATTAGAATTAAATATGGACTTTAATGATATTGCAGCTAATTCATTAATATATGCTTATGGAAGAAGTAGTAATGCTGCAGAAGATATAGAATGTCAATTAAGAGATGTATCTATCGTAACAGCTGAGCTAATTCTCATTTGGGTCAAGCCTCGTGACGAAGTATTATTAAATATGCCTAATAGAGTAAAAATTCAAAGTTGGCAATATGATCATAAGCAATTTGATTTAGGAGTAGTTAATAATGGTGCTAATGTTATATCATCAGAAAATAACATATATACTCAACAGGTTCCTAGTTATCTATTATATTACGCAATGATTGATAAATCTAGTACATCATATTTATGTCGTGCTGTTAATACTGATAGTGATGGACTAGGAAGTGATCAAGTTATATCAGTAGATGTTAATTCAGTTGAAACTCATATGTTTCCATTAGCTGTTGGTGAGGGAGCATCATTCATACTTAGAAGTAATACTTTAGGGGGAGATGATATACTTGACCAACGATACAATGCCAAGGAATTATATCGATTAACTCTTAAAAATTCAATGTCAAATTTTCCATGGGGAGAAACAAAGTTTAGAGGATTACAAGATGTTAATGATATGATAGCAACATATCCAAGTCAATTTTACATTTTATTAGGAGAACAAGAATTAAATAGTTTCTTTATTCGAAAAGGTCAATTGCAAGTATCAAATGTAATGAATTATAATGCAACTCTTGTAGCATCAGATGGATATTCAATTCCTAAAAGTATAGGACCAAATGATTTTAATGGAGGGAATAAAAATTATAGATTGCATATATTCTATATATATGATCGCTATTTCTTAGAGCTAGATCAAGATGGCTTCGTTGATAGCCGCTTTGATTCGCAATTCTTCTAAGAGGGAACAGAGTTGATCATGATCAATCTTGCCCTCACGTGGAGTTTTTTTTTAATCAAAAAAAATAATATCGTCCGTAGTGCGATTTCACTACTTTTATGCATGACTTGATTGATGAACTGGTTGAGGACCTTTTCTAAGAGCATATTCATGTGCTTCTAAAAATGACATACCAGCAAGCATGCCTTCATACATTAATTCTTGATGTAGAAATAGTTTTTCAAAACCTTCTTCTCCACCTCCAAATGTATTATTGCGTACATGATCATCAGCATGATCAGCTAAATCTTTCATAGTACGCCAGTCTAATGTATATGATACATTTCTAAAGTCTGTCTCTGGTGAAACATATAAATTATCAAGATTACCTGCTTCAATTTGTTCACAAGTTAATATTGGATCTATTAAATTATCTTTAGGTTCTCTTGGAGGCAAACTAAATAATGCTGGATTAGTTCCCTTTGGTGTTTTTTTACTAAATGGTCCTGATGAATTGCTTAACATTATAGTGATATTTTTATAGATAAAAAATCTGCTATGGTAAAAGTTATTATATATATTTATTGAAAGAAACTTTTTACGTACTTTTTTCTAAAAAGTACTTCATGGGAAAAATGTAAATGAATTAACTGGCAACTCACCCCAGATAAATTTAGGATTCTTTTGTGATTCATCAATAAAACCAGTATTATCAATACGTCCACCAAATGGGAATGGCTGAATATGAAATTGTTGATTATCACCAACCATACCAAATGGTTCAGGTTGTTGACTTCCTCCTCTCTGAAACTCTTGACCAACATGTGCTTGACCAGCAAATTGAGGAGCATCAGCTCTAACTGCTGTTGCTTTTAATCCTCCTCCAAAAACAGCTCCAGCTAATTGGAGAGGTACTGATGCTACAGTTTTCACAACATTTCCAACAGTATTAAATAATGATGAGAAAATATTTCCTCCCACAGGATTAACAAGCATTCTATTCTTAACAATAACATCCATTGGTCCATCAAGAAACATGCCTCCAAATACATTTGCAGGTACAAACAATACAGAATAATCATTTCCTGCTTTCATTTTTTGTACACTCATCAAAGCATTAACTACTTCTTGTATCGTTGTTACTCCTTTTACAATATCAAGCAATGGCATTTCACTAATAGTTTCTAATGATCCATTTTCCATTAACAACATATTTGCTAATTTTGCCAACTCTGCTAAGGTGACATCTTTATTAATTCTTATCTCTCTCATATTTGCTCCATGACTTTTAATTTTAACACCGTTAATCATTGTTGTTTCTTGTACTCGTCTCATTGCCATCATAGTTTTAATATTTCTCAATCCTGCTCTTTTTGATATAGAACTAACTAGAGTTTTATTTTTTCTTGGAATACCTCTGCTTGCTTTTGCTTTTAATTCTCTTTCCATAGTTACTAAATCTCGAACAATCATTTCTTTTGTTTGCCCTGTACCAGCATCTCTTATGGTCATAGGAACATATTCTAAATTTTGAGTTGGATTAGATAAGGTATTTATACCATTATTTAATGCGAAAAGGAGCATGTCAAAAGTAGCTGGTCTATTTCTAAATACTCCTGGATTTACTTCTTCTCTTATTTCAGTCGGTATAGTTATTAATGCACCAGTCTCAGGATCTTTTATTTGTTGTTTAGTAATAAATGAATTATAAGTTCTAACTAATGATAAAATACTATCATTAAGTGCATCTGGAACTCTAAAAATTTGACCAGCAGCTACATCTGCTTGTACTGCAGCTAAAAATCTAGCCCGAATTTTTTCAACTTCAGGTTTTACAACATTTACAAGAGCATTTTTAAGTGAATTTCTTATAGTTAAAGTTTGAGTAGCTGATATAGGAATGATAGTGGCAGGTGCTGTACCAATTTGAATTCCTAATTTTTGTCTATTATTTGCTATTAATGTTTGTACATCAGTTAAAAGTAATTGTCTTAGTTGATTATTTTCTATATGAGTATCTAAATAATCTTGAAGCATCCTCAAAGTATTTTGTCCAAATAGAAATATCTCATCTTCAGCTTCTCCCTCTGCTCGCATTTCTAGTTCAACTTCAGTTGCTGCTGCTATATCAGCTTCTAAATTATCAAGATTATTATCAAACTCTTGTCTAATAGCATTTATTTCATCTAAAGATAAATCTCTTTTTTGTAATCTATCCAGATCAGTATCAAATAATGTTTCTATTAGTTGTCCAACATCTACTGGTTGAAATATTTTTCCTTCAAACATTCCAACATTTTCTAGATCAACGCCAGCTTTTGATATGGCATCTTCTATAATAGGTAAAGGATCAAGATTATGATGCACATCTATATTTTGTGCTGCTTGACCTAATGTAACTATTATTGATTGTATTAATTTAGGATCTTGTTGTGCAAATCCTCTTTTAAATACTCTTTTAATTTGCTCATTAAATTGTTCACGAGTACCAAATTCATCCAATAAATTATCAACTGTATGATCTGTAAAAAATTGTAATAGATCAGCAGTATTAAATGATGGAATATTTAGTGGTGCAACATTTTGAGCCTCTAATTGATCAAGTGCTCCTTCCAGTACAGATTCATCATCTCCTTCTTTTCGTTCTGCCATTTTATATTTATAGTAATTAAATTATATCAATGATTATATATATATAACATAATTATAATTAAACATTTTATCTGATAATGTCATTCGAATTAAATTCGCCACAGAGCAGAGCACTATACGTTAATTTTAGACAATTAGGCGATGGTATCAGGGAAACAGAAGCAGAACAAATATTTTCATTTTCTTCATTGATAGAAGATTCAAGTAGATATGTTGTTTCTATAGAAAGATTCAGAATTCCAATACAAAGCATACCTATGCAAGATCAAATAAATAATGCAGTAATATTACGAAGTAAAACAGCAGGACCAGATGTTTTTATATCAACAATACTTAGTTTCGGATTATATGATTGGCTTTTACAACTTAATAGAAGTTCCGCATCATTTGAAGTAAATCTAACGGCAGATGGTAGAATACAAATATTCCAGTTTGATTTTGATGATTTTAGTATTGAACTTTCTCCAAAAGTAGCTGCGATATTTAATATGCCAGCTACAGTGAACGGTGCAGGGGTACAAAACGTCGTTGGCGGGGTTCCAATATTTGATGTTTTTGATCAACTTTTTAAAGTCCAGGTAGAAGCCTTAAATGGTCTTGGTAACTTACAGCAAGAGATAGTTGATCAAAATATATTTACAACTCTATTAACTGATTTCATTGTTCCATCTGATTTTTCAATGTCAGTTACAAATGCATTAGATGCATCATTAAATAATAGTATAACATTTTCTTTGCCCGTTAGACAGGACTTAGAGTTCAATGCTTCACAAGCACGAAGATTAATTAATTTTAGAGGAGCATCTCCTGTACAGAACGTTAAGGTAAGAGTTACTGCTATTTATCGTGATGGTACACGACATGCAATTGTTATTCCACCAAATGGAGTTTTCGAACTTAAGCTTGCATTCTTTCGCAAAGATAAATAAGAAAAAAAAATAACTGGAGAAATTTCTCCAATAGAGAACTCATATAAAATATAGATAATTTATATACCTATACCTTTTTTTTTCATGAAAAAGAATTCTTTTTTTCCATCGTGAATACATAGATGACGAGTATGTGGTGTTAATGCAAACATTCCCTTATCTATATGTCTTTCTCCATGTGGACAAATAATAATCATTCCGAATTTTTTCCTTATTTGTTTTGGTGTGAGTTTTTTCTTTTTTGTAGGCATTATACTAGATTAAATATATTTAATCGGTTCATATATAAATTTCTCTATGATAAAGTAATACCTGTATCTTTTCGATCAAGAACATACCATCTATTACTACCTTCTTCACTTTCAGCAGCAAAACATAAAATAACCCACGAATTTTGTGCTAGAACTATTCTATCATTCCCTCCCCATTCCGTATCTGATACACAATTTACTGTTGCAAATAGACCAGCTTCATTTCGTATCTTCTTCATAGTCTGAGATGCTCCAGCATTAAGAGTGATCGCATTCTCATATTCTTTTATAATAGTAAAATATGGTTCTACACCATCGATATTAACATTTTTCATTACTTCTTCGGCTTGGACAGTTGAAACTTTTGCTCTAATTGTTGCTGACATT
>SDBT01018852.1_pt1 | contig 10833 bp, 10 predicted proteins | sample 2277101 | NCBI WGS metagenome assembly SDBT01 (sample SAMN10404973, study PRJNA504765) | marine sediment metagenome | isolation source: marine sediment core GS10_PC15, 103 cmbsf | place: Arctic Ocean: Southern Knipovich Ridge | collected 2010 | reverse complement strand
CTTCATACTATATAATTCAACCTACAACCTATACAATTTACTCTTCAACCTATACAATTTAATCTTTAACCCATAAAATTTAACTTTTTACCTTTAAAAATTGATAAAATGGAAGTTTTCAATAAAATATCGTCCGTTATATCATCCACTAATTTAGTAATATCTAGTTTTACAGATGCTAATTCTATTAATAACTTAGAAATATAATTTATATATGATCAAGATATGGATGATGAAAACACCTTAGTAATGACATTTTTAATAAATGATAAGCAATTTATTGAATTTATTTCATCTAATAATTATATAAATATAGTTATTGATATGCTAAATGTTGTCATAGATACAGTTTATGATAACAACTATGATAAATGGACTAATTTAGAAGAGCCTAGATATAGTGAAGTATTTGGGTTAGATTTTGTGTACTACATCACTTATAACCCCGGGAAACTAAATCCAAATCTTACAAAACTAAATCCAAATCCAAATTTTACAAAACTGGATAAAATAACGAAAAAGATATTAGATACAATTTATAATATAGATTTAGTATCTCCTGAGTTTAATGATAATGTTTCTCAATGGGATTTACTTCCAGTTGATAGGAGTTTTGATCTCCTTAAAATAAAAGAATATTTGGATACCATCAACGATACAAAAAGAAAAGAAATTATTGAAAAAATAATTGAAAATACACAATATATCACATTTGGTACTCTCAAAGAAACATTAATCAAACAAATTAATAGATTACCTGATAAAGTAAATATTTACTTTAATATAACAGGTACTAAAATAGGTTCTGAATCAAAGATCGGGATCTTCGCCTCGAAGGTTCTGAACATTGGCTTACTATAATGTTGTGGCCATATCTAAAAAATAAAGTACATAAAGTGATAACGTCATGGAGAGATATAGATAATACATATCCTATTTTATTTTTGGATGATGCTATGTATTCAGGGCAACATATAATTAATGATATCGATTTTTTGCAATCCAGTTACAATTTATTAGATGCTGATAGCGAACAAATATATATTGAAAGTTTATTTAAAAATGATGTATACAATAAAATATTAAAATCACAAATGCTAGTTTTAGTCGGATATTCAAGCGCAGCTGCTATATGGTAAATCTCCAAAGGAGATTCCCCGGAATCTTTGATTTTGGAAAAATAAAAGAGTATGCTAAAGCCGTTAACTTACAGATATTTATATATACCGAAAATATTACTCCAACAGTATTTTCATATATAGTAGATGATGAAGATCAAGAAAAAATAAACAAAAAAGAATCGGTTGACTATCTTAAATATATCGATTATATGCAAAAAAACTTTAACTCAATGGATACTAATGTTCCGATGTATTTCGCCCGGTAAAACTTTAGCTTTTCTCGATCATAAGATTGGAGGAGCATATTCATCTTTCCCTGAAATATATAATAGATTAGTTAAACATCAACCTTCAAGAGAAAATAGAGAAACTTGAAGATGTTATGAAACATCTAAAATTAATTAAAATTAATTAAATGATTATAATAAAATATGACATAAGATATGTCATATAGATAATATTATGGATAAGATAAATTTATGATATAACTTTAATAGCCCTACATGTTAGATTGATACGTCCTCCTGTTATTTTAGTTTTATTAATTTGTTTTTTAAGATTACATACAGAATGTTTATACAGTTCTTGGATTATCGGAGATAATAGGAAGCATTATTAATATAGATTTGTCTTTGGGTTCTGCCTCCCAATCATATCCTGATGTTCTAATAGATCCATTATCATTATATCTAGTTCGAATTCTAAATAGTCGTTCTCCATTAATCTCACAAAAAGTGATAGAGAGAATAATATCTGAACTTAAAGATGATTCATCATCGCTATGAAATCCTAGACCATCATCTTTAGATTTTGGAATACCAGAGGGAGGTCTATACCAATTTACAAAGATAGCATTAAATATTGGTAAAGTAATTGTTAATCCTAATCCTGATATCTCTTGTCTAAAATTTGTAGAATTAACATAACCTAATATTTGATAAATGATAGTATTTAATTGTGGAATTTTAGGTTGAACTATGCGTCCTGAATAATTCATCGGTGAATTCTGAAAGCTGAAAAGAGCCGTCATTCTCCTTTCAATAAATGATTTACCTCCCATTTTAATCTCACCTGATTCTAAATATGGAAGTATCTCATTAAGTAATACTTCATAAGAGATAAATTTAGTTATACTAGTAATGAGTCCTAAGATCTGGCGATCTTCAGATCGTAAGAGCGGACAATACCACCAATATGTATAGCTTTGAATAGGTGGTTTTAATGTGAGGATAACTGAACCTTGAAGTTTATTTTTAAGAGTAGTCATACTAAACTTCATAAGTTGTATAAATTTATTTTAAAAATTATTTTTATTACATTTGTAATAAAATAACAAGAAAGGGAAATACAAATAAAGGGAAATACATATTTTCGATCATTCTTGTTTTCTCTAAATTACTTTTTTTTCTTAAATATATGAGATGTGTTGATGAGTGGTGATATTTGAAATTGCGAATTAATATATATATAGTGAGGTGAAAATCTCTCCATATTACTGATATCATCTTTTTTAACAATATCATCTTTTTTAACAATATCATCTTTTTTAACAATATCATCTTTTTTATACGATTTTGCTGTATGTGATTTATACGGTTTATACATATCATCTGACGGATCAGATATATAAAGTTGATATAAATATTTATAATAACGATAAATATATGAAATCTGTTCTGTCCTTTTAAGTGAAAATAGAGGTTTATGTATTTGAGTTGTTTTTGATAGATGGGTAGTTATTTTTTGTTTGGTTCTATATCTTTGTAATATTTTATGATTATTAATATTGTTGGTATTATGATATGTATTATATATATTATTAGTAAATTTTGAGGTTATACGTGGTGATTCAATAAATATAGATTTGATAAGTCTAGATTCGATAAATCTAGATCTAATATGTGGACCTACCATCACTACCAAAAATTGAAAAGATTCATTTCTAAAATAATCTATAAAATCCAATATAATATTAAGACGATTAATTATATCAGAGGGATTTAACAATATTTTATCATTTATTGAATCACGATCAGCATCAAGTGGGGTAGTATCACGCGGAGTAGTATTTTTTATAGATTTGTCTAATCTGTATTCGGTTTTGATAAAATTAGTTTTTGTCGATGTTGTTGATTTTGATCTTAAACGCACTCTATTTTTGATAGGTTTATCGCTTTTAGATATATCTGATTTACCTTTTTTTGATAATACATACATTTTTTTAAATTTTATTATATCCTTAAGATGCAATTCTATGTCATTAGTATATCCTAACAAGATTTTTTCTAATTCTATACCCAATGTATTATCTTCATGTTTTAAATGGTATATTAAACTTTGACGTATTATATCATCTATAGTACAATGTGCTCTTCGCAAATCTTCTAAAGATAAATATAATTTTACCATCATATCATTTGAAGATCTGTATTCTGAGAGATTAATAAATGGTGATTTGTTAAAATGATCCAAAGATCCACTTCTTTTTCTAGTCATCTCTCTAGTCATCTCTCTAACCTGTGTTTTAATAGGAGTTTTTTGTTTTGATTCTTTATTATCATTATCATATAATAATAGTAATAGTTGTCTTAAACATTTAGATAAAGAATTATGTTTATTCTCTTGATTATGTCTATCATGATCTTCAATCTCTCTCATAAAACAATTATCCTCCTTATATAAGTGATACCACTGACCTTTTGGTATATCAGTATTTGTAAGACTAAGATACTCAAGAATATCACATGTCATCTCTTCATATTTCCTTTCCATGTATCCTTTTTCTTGTAAATTGAGAATAATTTTTGATGATATATTAACTGCATTTTGTAATGCTGTATCAAATATATTGTCATATATCTTATATTGAGCTGTTAAATCTCTATATATGGATTGGTTTACTTGAAGAAAATTTAATAATTGATCAGGCCATAATCCTAAATCAACTAATGTATCATATGAAAATTTATTTCTTGATAAATCCATTTGTTTAATTTCATTCAGACTAGGTATTTTGTTAAATTCTGAGGATGAATCATGATCTAGCACTTCTGAAACTTTATCTTTCTTATTATCTTTCTTATTATTTTTTTTGTTAGGCATAAATCTCTTTGAAAAATCAAATATCATCTTCCATGTATCTTGATTTTCTACAGTAGATTTAGAAGATTCGGCAATAGATTTAGAATCTTCTACATTGGATTTAAAAGATGTTGATTTAGGTGATGATGCATTAGATTTAGAGGTAGATTTAGAAGAGGATGACGTTGATTTAGGTGATGATACAGTTGATTTGGGAGATTTAGAAGTTGATGTATATAAAATAGGTAAGGATAACGCAGGGATAGCGACCCTAGTGTTAGGATGTTTACCAAATGATGTATAATCTATATTATTTGTTTTTTCCATCTATATATTTTATATTAAATTAAGTATGTTTAGCGTAAAAATTAAATTAAAAATAATTTATCCAATATTAATTTTAAATATTGAATTTTAAACATTGAATTTTATATTCAATGTATAAATAATTGGACAAATTAAGCAAAACGCTCAATTGCCCAAAAATCAGCTCCATTGTTGGTAACATACTCATACGATAAAGTACCGAAACCATCTTTACCCCATATAGTACCCCAACTATTTTGGAACATAAAAGTTTTATCTTCATTATTATATCCAACAAGAAGAATAGCATGACCACCAGCAATTGATTCGTTAGATTTAGGCATTGGAACTTTACCATTGATAAGAACTTCATGAGACATCATAGATTCATATACAACAATACCGCAAGCAATAGGGAACCCTTCGGAAAGAATATGTTTAAGCATCAACAAATTATTTTGAACCTTAGAGTATTTAATACCTTCTTTATATTGACTAGCTTCAACAAAAGTATTAATAGGAGGTTCTTGAGCAAATTTAGAGATATCATACGGCCAGCTACTTTCATCGAACAATTTATACTTTTCAACTGCTAATAATCCAGCATGAATAGTTGCACCAGAATCACTGTTAGAAGCGAATCCTGCTTCTAATCTTGCATGCCAATACACTCCTAGTCTACTTGGAACTATTTCAGGTACCTTATTACCAGAAGTCATTTGAATCAATTTATAACGATCAGTATTTATTTTGTGATTACGTAAACGAATACCAGCACAAATACTTTGTGCAACGCAGGAACCAATAGATCCCTGGGAATAGATAGCTGGAGATTTTTGTGACATATCGATAGATAATGGAAGAGATGCTTTTAATTTTTCCTCACCATGATCATTTATTTGATGAAGTTTGAAAACCATTTTTTTGCGTTCATTGATAGAATCGATAGAACTACGTTTACCATGAGGAATATTATCATCAAAACGGTAATTTAACATAATATTACTATGAAAATCATCAACCCGAGGCATTGTCCAATTAGACTTATGTTCTAAATCTATCTCTTCACTTTTTTCCTCTTCTTTGCTCTCTCCGACGCTTTTAACTTTCTCTGCGTCTTTAACATTATTGTCGTCAACTTCTTCTACAATTCCCTCCACTATTCCTCCTACTATTCCTCCTACTATTTCCAATTTTCCAGCAATTTCCGACTTTTTCTCGGTTGTGGACATTATTTAGAAATAAAATGCGAGTTTTAGTATCAATAAAAATCTATTTATTTTGTGAAAAAAACTGTTTTTGAAAAAAAACTGATAAGAAAATTGATAAGATGTTTTTTTTTAATAATCTAAACAAATTTTTCACAAAATAAATAGATTATTATTATATTTACTTAGAATATGAATGCTGATAATATGAATGTAGATAATAATCAATCACATTTAGACAAAGATCGTGATAAATACAATTTTGATTTAATTGATATAACTACAATGACAGTTATAGCACCAACTAATGGGTTTATTAACACAGAGCATTTAACTCCATGGTTACGTTTATCTAGAGTTAATGCTGAGGATTGGATAGATGGTAAAGTTAAAAACGGTAAAATTGTTCATCCTGGATTTGAGGGATCCATAAGATCAGTAGGTTATCGTGAAATGTTTTTTGGGGCAAGAAAGAAAGGTGTTTTTAAGAATTCAATAGGTATTGATGTTTCGGTAACAGATAAGATGATCAATTGTAAACTTTCATCTAAAATACATATGACAGGAGTAAAAGATATATCACAAGCAGAGGAAGCTGTATTCTTTGTTCATCAAAATATATATGAATCACAAAGATTAATTAATAAGTGTCAAATTGATTTACATAGAACTATAAGAACATTTGAATGGGTGAAACAAAATACTAGAGGTGATGTATATGAATATACTTCTGAGTCATATGAATCATCATCCAAAGTAATAAAGATGAACAATAAATCAAATATTACATTAATAATTGTTAATGATACTAAAGAACGATTTCTTAATACAATTCCATCAGAATACACAAACAGAGTTTATCCTGAAATGTGGAAAGATAGATGTTCAAGGATTATATCATTACCACCAACTGCATCTTTAGTACAACAATTTGCAGCTGGATATATAGAGCCCCCTACCTGCAGTGTAGGGGGTACTTATATTGATTCTGCTGGAAATGTTCATAATAAAGAAGATGCTAAAATTTTTAAAAATATAAATAACTTAAGTTCAGATAAAATATATCCTGATGATATATGCCCTGAATTAGCAGATCTATTGATAGAAAAAATTTATGATTATATATATCATGATGATTATGTAAATCTATTGGATATAATGTTTAAAACTGTTGATTTTATTGGATATGATAATGATATTCAATCCCCATATAATATGTTAATCCGTATTCTAGATAGTGATATAGATTCTATAAATATACCAGAATTAAATAATTTGAGAGATTTTAAACAATTTAATAGATTTAATTATATTAATCATTGTGTATCAATTGATAAAGCTTTATTCAGTTTATCATATAAAAAAGAATATAATATACCAATGGCCTCTAAATATGTACATATATTACAACAAATACAAATGATGGGGACATTATATACTGTTGGAGCTACTGAAGAGACATCCAAAATACCTCCAACGACACCTAAACTACCAAGTATACCTCCATTTCAAATAGGTGTAATTAGTAAAGATAATACTAATACCAATAATGTTACTAATAATATATATTCTAAAAGTGAAAAATATAATAAAGATATTATCGAAACGTCTAAAAATAGTATTAATGAATTTTCAAATTTAAACATAAATACTGACATACTTGATGATGAATACACTTTTAATAATAATTCTAACTCTAATCATAGTTTAGATACTAATTATATGTTCAATGCTCATAATTATTTATTAATGATATCACAATTAAAACCGTTGACCTTTAAAAGAGCTATGATAACTTATAATTACAATTTAGAATTTGCTGTTAGAAGAGATAAATTGTATGAATATATATGTTCGTACCCTGAGTTTAGAGCCAGTTATGATAATACAAATCCAAGAGGAGTTCATTTATATATAAAAGTTGATATACCAGATATATTAAATTCGGAAGTTACCAATAAAAATAATCCTAATCATTCATTTATTGTGAATAAAAAGGGAAGTGTTACACAATCGGGTCCTCATGAAGACCTCAATAGACAGGCTTATATACATTTCAAATATATTATTAAAAAATTGATGCCTAATATTACTAGGAAAAATGGTGATGCTCTTATAAAACATGAAACTCTTACAGAGATAGAATCACGTAGATGTAGGGAAATTTACCGTAAAAATAGAAGAAAACTACGTTACACTTATATTAAATTAGATAAACCTGAATGGTATGTTAATACTTTATCTGAAATCGGAGATCCTGAAAATCAATATAACGAAGATTACAAAAAATATGATCGTATGTCAGACGAAACAGCTTCAACTGACACTTATTATTCTGATAAATCTTCAACTAATATAGATAAAAATTCAATTAATACAGATAAATCTTCAACTAATATAGATAAAAATTCAATTAATACAGATAAATCTTCAACTAATACAGATAAATCTTCCATTTGTACACTAGATATAATGTCTAATGCAAAAAATAATAGACATTTATTCAGAAACAGTCACGAAGGTGTTATTCGTTCTAATAATATATCTACTAAAGTAAAATTACAACTTTTAACACCAGATTCAAATAGAACACCATCTAATCCAATTTTTTCTAATACTAGTTATATTTGAATCTTATCATCAATAATTGAAAATACCTATTCTATCTATAGATAGAATAACGAAATAGGAAAATAGGAATTACTATTCCCTCTATTAGAAAGGATAAATATATTCTATTAGTTGATAGAATAGGAAAATAATATTATACTATTATTTTTAATGTTGATGACATTTATATTTAATACTGGATGATTCAGGGATACCAACTCTAGAACATTTAAACCCATCTTTAGTAATACCTGGACATCTTTGATAATCAGATCCGTCTGCAATATGATTTTTGCATCTATATACACCATCAACCAATCCTGTTCGACAACATCTACCTTTGCTAGGACCATGAATGTGATGGGTTCGAACAACTTCACCAACACACCTAACAGCAGGTTGGGTTTTCTTCTTCTTAGTGGAACCACCTCTTCTACGTTTCTTTTTTGTATTGACATTTTTCTTTTCAGATTTCAAAGATGGAGATTTAGTCTTTTCATATTCCAAAGAAGGAGATTTAGTCTCTTTATCACCTTCTTCATCAGAAGAACTTGATAAATCTTCCGAAGATAATTCTATCGTATCCATATTAGACACATATGTTTTAATTAAAGATTCTAATTTACTTGTAGTATTAGTTGGATTTTCGCTTCTAAATACTTTGAAATGACGAGGGCACATATATACACCATAGGGGAAATTTACATCATAAATCGTACGTTCACTGTGACCTTTCACTTTGCATGTTAAACCTTTCTTAGTAACAGACATACATTGAGTAATATCCTTGGAAACATTAATAATTACATCAGAATGAACCGAACATTTGTAGACTTTTTCATTTGTCATTTTAGTTCTTTTACATTTAACACCCTTCACAGTTACACCCACGCATGTTTTCTTAGTATATGTTTCATACTCCATATTTTTCTCAATGTTTTGTGTTTAAAGTGGTACTTCAAGAGCAAATAACTGAATATATATTCATGTATTTAATAACAAATCATTTTTGATTGGATATTTTATCTTTATAAGGAGAATAGTATAGTATATAATAGTACTCTATTACAAATACAATAATATAAAGAAAATTAATTAGAAAGTATACCAGAAAGTTAATTAGAAAGTATACCAGAAAGTTAATTAGAAAGTATACCAGAAAGTTAATTAGAAACAATAATAATTTTCTCCAATCGGAGACAATTAGGGGTTTTCTTAGTCAAGAAGTTGCTATTATTTTCTTAATTATTGTAATTAGCACGAATCTGTTCAGGAGTACTGGATTTGATATCCTTAGCAATAACTTTAGCGATAGTGTCAACAAGTTCGGGCATACCTAGGAAATTGGAGAGAAGTAATGTATCGATAAGCTGGGACTTAGATAAGGATTCAAGAAATTGCTCATCTCGAGAATCAATAAATGGAGAAGTACGACTGTTATTTATTTTTTCTTCGGCAATTTGGGCATCAGTCTTAGCTACATCATTAATGTGAATTTGCAAATATTGACCAATTCTTTTCAATGCAACCTCATCAATTGGAAATTCTCTTTCTGGTAGAGCAGGGAGAGCAATATTCATACCTCCAAACATTTCATATCGATTTCTCAATTCTTCAGAATATGTCAAAGCGTTACTAGGAAAATCAACTACACGACCATCAGAACTGATAACACGCACAACTCCAGATGGAGCTACACCAGAACTAGCAGCAATGGAAAATAAAGTAGTAGGACTTTTAGTTAAACTATTACTCCTGCTACGAGAATGGCTTCTAGAACGAGAACGAGGAGATGAAGGAGAAGTGCTAAGAGGAACATTAGCAATAGCAGCTCCAGAATACCCACCATCGGGAGAACGAGATCTAATACGTCTCACTTCAGTACCACCGGGTGAACGACTTACAGATCTGCTTCTTACCGATCCTGGAGAACGAGATCTAATACGTCTCACTTCAGTACCATCGGGTGAACTACTGACCGATCCACCAGGGGAACGAGAGCGAACACGTCTACTCACAATAGCGGGAGCTCCAGAAATAAGAGGTGCAGGTAAAGGTGTCGGTTGGATAGGTGAAGATACTCTGGAGGGACTTGAAGATCTAGACCTAGAACGAACTCTAGATCTACCAGTAGGCTGCTGAGCTATCACTGGTACATTAGGTGTCTGTACTATAGGAGCATATGAAATCGGTAAGGGTGTAGCATAAACAAGTGCAGGTGAATATGGAAGTGAACTAGGAGCAACTGAAAGTGGAGCAGTTACAAGCGGAGGAGCTATGAAAGGAGTGGATGAAAGTTGTGTAGTCATAGGAGTAGAAGAAGAAGGGGCAATACGAGCACGGCGACGACGGCGAGAACTCATGATTTGGATGAAATATACTTTTTATATAAAAAAATAAACGGATTAAATTTTGTCGCGTTTTATTCAAGTAGAAAAAAAAAAAAAAAGATTTTTATAACTTTTAAGAATAAAAAAAAAGACAAAGAGTATTATATTGTTTAATTC
>SDBT01018851.1_pt1 | contig 10833 bp, 7 predicted proteins | sample 2277101 | NCBI WGS metagenome assembly SDBT01 (sample SAMN10404973, study PRJNA504765) | marine sediment metagenome | isolation source: marine sediment core GS10_PC15, 103 cmbsf | place: Arctic Ocean: Southern Knipovich Ridge | collected 2010 | reverse complement strand
TGAGCCCACCATCGCCTGAGCCAGCTTGGCAACCAGCAGCCCGTGGCCCATCAGCTTGTACAGCACACCGAGAAACAGCGGATACAACGGCGCCCAAAAAAAGGCCTCGGACCCAGGCCAAGCACCCTCGCCGAACCGCAAAGCCATGTCGTGATATTCGGCACTGTCGATACCGCGAAAACCGAAAAACGGACTGCCCGCATCCTCGCCCAGATAAACCAGCCGAACCACCATCGCCAGGAGAAAGATTAGCGATGGTAAGTACCACGAGTAAGAGGTGGTCCGCTTGTCGGTCGGCGCAGCGACATCAGCGGAATCAGCAAGACGAGCAATCGAAGAGTTGGAAACCTTCGCCATCATGTCAGCGCGGCATTGTAGCCGACTGATTGTACGACAAGTGGTTCGGATGGGTTTTGGTCGCCGAATCGGCCGACGGGCTTGGCGGGCGGTTACTGATCGCCACCAGATCCTGATCGGAGGCTATACCGGAACTGTCGACGGTGAACAGTACGTGTCCTTGAACGCCGAGGATATTGGTCAGCCTTCCCCAATTGCTGGCCCGCATGACAAAGTAGACCGGCCGGTCAGAAGCGAGCAGAGATTTGATACGGTCGGCGACCTTCAGTTCCAGCTCCTCGCGGTCGCGTCGGCGGCCGCGGAGGTCGTTTTCGATCTGGGCGGGCGTTAAGATGTAGCTTATGCGCCGCTGGCCGTAGAAGACGGCCCGGGCGTCCGGGCGGCGGTCGCCCCAGTAGACCTGGGCGTTGCGATCGATACCGGCACTTTCCATGTGAGCCAGCAACGTGTTCCCCGAGACATCGAGCCTGAGGTCAGGACCGATCCACAGCCAACCGCATACGAAGAAAGTCACCATCGTCGCCGGGATGAGCGCCAAGCTAAGCCCTCGGCGTTGGCACAGGTAGGCCACGGCCGAGGCGGTAAAGCCCGCAACACTCAGCAAGCCGACCACAATAATCGAGATAATCGCCCCGGGGGCGTGATGGGCAGCCCAAACCGCCACCACCGAAATACCCGCAACCAGTGCGACGGGCACGGCTACGCAAATCGCCAAGAGCACCGACCGGGACGGCTTCGGCAGCGGTCCGAAAAGTCGGGCGATCACGACGGCCAGTACCAGCGAAGCGCCGCCGACGGTGGCGAGCAGGTAGTGAGGTCGCTTGGAGGCGACTGCCACCGACAGCACCACCAGGCCCACGAGCCACCAGCTCCAGGCGTACAACAGTGGGCGGCGATGCCGACGGTAGCGCTTCAAAAACGGCGAGGCGAGCGCCTCGGGAACCGACAGAAGCCACGGTAGGGCCAGACCGAAAACGTACGGTAAATAGTAGAAGAACTCCTGGCGGCTGCTGTGGAGCATCTGGCCGGAAGCGTGACCCAGGAACTGGGCCTGCCACAGCCAGATGATGCGGCCGTCATGACTCCAAGCCAGCCACGCCCACCAGCCGAAGGTGGCCACAAAGATAAGCACGCCGGGCAGCAACCACAGCCGGGTCAGGGCTCGGACGAATTGCTGACCGAGACTGGCTGCGACGAAGCGCCAAGACCAGGTGCCCGCCAGGGCCAGGCGCGCCGGTCGGTTGGCAAACCACCAAACCGCCAGGGGCACGCCCACCATGGCCAGCGGGACCGGGCCTTTGGCCAAAACGCCCACCCCCAGGGCAAAATAGAACAACATCAGGTGCGCGAAGCGCTTGGCCGGACTGCCGGCGCGCATGGCAAACCAGAACTGGGCATAGGCGAAGGTGCAGGCGGTCGCCACCAGCATTTCCATCACGCCGTTGTTGGCGTAGAAGAGCAGTCCGAAGCTGCTGGCCATGATCAGACCGGCCAACAGACCCACCGCCGGACCGAACATGGCCACGCCAAGCCGCCAGATGATCAGGACGTTGACCAAGCCCGCCAAAGCCGACGGCAGGCGGGCGCTAAAAGCGGTGACCGGCGTGTCGCTGGGCGGTTCCAGCAGTGAAGCGGCTGCGGCTGTCAGCCACGACTTGAGCGGTGGTTTGTTGCCGTAGAGGGCCCCGCAGTAGTGCGATACCATCCACTCGCCGGTCTGGAGCATCTCGCGCGAGACTTGAGCGTGGAGGCACTCATGATCGCCCAGCGATGGCCCGCCGGCCAGGGGCAGCAGCGTGCCGACGGCAGCACACGCCAGCAATCCGATCACGGGCCACAGCCGCCGGTCGCTGTTGGTCATGGCACACATCGGGCAACAGGATCGCCTAACCAGGCCCGGCGGTCAAGACAACAACGCCTCGCCGGTGACAATTCGAGCAAGGATGGCACAGGCCGGTGCGGCTTCAAGGGCGCTTGGGTTTCTCAAGCGGCGATAAATGGCGGTGGAAAACACAGCCTCCAAGTGCTACATTGATACCGGTGGTGGCGTTGGTGACGGTCCGACGGATGTTCATGTGGCGATGGCCGGCACGTCTGATCTGGAGCAAACAATGACCGGTGATGTTCAAGAAGGCGTTAACACGATAGCGCAAGTCAGGAACATCGGCGCCCTATTTGCCGACCAGAGACAACCGCAGCCGGCGCGGACCGGTGATATGGACCGCGTCAACAACGTTGTGGCGGTAGGCGCCGGCAAAGGCGGGGTTGGCAAGAGCACCATGGCGGTGCTGTTGGCCCTTTCGTTGCGAAGCAAGGGCCGGCAGGTGGGGTTGCTGGACGCGGATGTCTACGGACCGTCTATCCCCATGATGCTGGGGCTGGAAGGGATACAGTCCATTGCAGCCGATGAGAAGATCATTCCCGTCGAGGCCCGCGGACTCAAGGTAATGAGCATGGGCCTGCTGATCGATCCGTATCAGCCGGTGATCTGGCGCGGGCCCATGGTACACAACGCGGTCAAACAGTTGCTCGAACAGGTCGACTGGGGACAGTTGGATTATTTGATCGTGGACCTGCCGCCGGGCACGGGCGACGTGCCTTTGACTTTGGCACAGTCCATCCCGCTGACCGGGGCGGTCGTGGTCTGCACGGGCCAAGAGGTAGCCAAGCTCGATGTTCGGCGAGCCATTGGGATGTACGGCAAGCTGGGGATAAAGTGCCTCGGGGTCTTGGAGAACATGACCTACTTCGTGGCGCCCGATACGGGCCGGGAATATGACCTGTTCGGCAAGGACGGGGCGCGGGCTCTGGCCGAAGAGTGCGAGGTGCCGTTCCTGGGCTCGATCCCGCTCGACGTTGTCATCAGGATTGCCGGCGACGAGGGCAGATCGGCCGAGCTGAGCGAAGAACTGGATGCTGCCACGCAGGAAACGATTGACTCGGCGACCGCCAGACTGGTAGCGCAGGTCAACGCCTGGAACATCCGCAGGACCGAGCTGGCCGGCGAGGACGACCAACAGTAGAGGCCTGCCGCTTCCTGCATGGACTCGTGCCGGCAACCGAGGCAAGGCCCTTCCAATGGGGCCGCGGAGGATTGGAATTCGTGGCCGGGCGACGCGAGACCATCGAACAGCGCAAGAAGCGGGCCGGGCACATATTGGATATTCTAAAAACACTTTACCCGGGCGCCACCACGGCGCTGCGGCATGGCAATGCCCTCGAGCTGCTGGTGGCTACCATCCTCTCGGCCCAGTGCACCGACCAGCGGGTCAACCAGGTAACACAGCGACTTTTCAAGCGGTACAAGACGGCTGCGGACTATGCCAAGGTCGGCCAGGGGCAACTGGAAAGGCAGATTCGGGTGACGGGTTTTTTCCGGCAAAAGGCCAAGTCCATCCGCCAAGGCTGTGCGATCATCGAAGAGCAATTCGGCGGGCAGGTACCCGAGACCATGACAGAGCTGACGCAGCTACCGGGCGTGGCCCGCAAGACCGCCAATGTGGTGCTGGGCGCCTGGTTCGGCAAGAACGAAGGCCTGGCCGTCGACACCCACGTGGGCAGGCTGTCGCACCGACTGAGGCTGACCTGGACCAGCAAGGACGACAAAGACGCACTGAAGATTGAGGCGGACCTGACGCGGCTGATCCGGCAAGACAAGTGGACCTTCATGTCGCATTCGCTGATCCTTCACGGCCGGGCCATCTGCACCGCCCGCAAGCCCAAGTGTGACCAGTGCAAGCTGGCGGCGCACTGCCCGTCGGCCTTTACGTTCGACAACGGCAACAGGAAACGCCGCCGCGCGTGATCGGCCGCACTCTATCTACTAAGCTTGTCGTAATAAGAGCGAGACCGGCTCGCCGGTATCGGCTGCCTGGCGTTCCTTCAGGGCGATCTCGGTAACGCGTACCGCCTCGTCCGGCCCGACAATGTGGCTGCCGCGGCCCCGAAGCTCGGAAATAAAATCGACCAGAAACTGCCTGCCCCCCGGGCGATCCAGTTCGCGAGCTGCGGTGTGGTGGGTGACGACCTGGCAGAGGTCGTCGGCCAGACGCACCTCGACCACGCCTTCGGATCCGGCGATCCGCAAACGGTCGTCGCCGTGGGTGGCGGCGGCAGCCGGGCGGAGGTAGTCGAAGATGATCACCGCCTGACCGCCGTTCGAAAGCTCGAACAGCAACCCGCCGCAGTCCTCGCAGCCGGGATAGTCGGAATGAGCCTTGTTGGCGTGCAGGGCTTGAACACTGCGGTACTCCAAACCCGTACAGAAACGTATGAAATCGATGGCGTGAATGGCTACCCACGGGATGCTGCCGCCGTAAGTTTCGCGGCGCTTGTAAAAGTCCGGGCGCGACTGGCCGAAGCGGTACGACTTCTGGCCAAAGGCCAACACCGGCTGGCCGATCAGACCGTCGAGCACCGCCTGCCTGGCCGCCAGAAACTCCGGCAGCAGCCGCATCGCCAACAGCGCCGTCAAACGCACCTTGTTATCCGCCACAGCTTGCCGCACCCGGTCCAGGTCTTCCAGTGTGGTGGCGACGGGCTTTTCGGATATGACGTGAATGCCTCGGCCGGCGGCGGCAACTATCGCTTCGGCGTTGCGATAGTACTGCATGCACACGCAAACGACATCCGGGCGGGCCCTGTCCAGCATATCACGATAATCATCATAGGCGACGGTCGCCGAGCCCCAAGCCGGATGATCCGCCAGCCGCGTTACGTCGTCGCGGTCGTCGGCCGGCGCCACACCTACCAACTGACAATCCTCGACCTGACCGATGCCGTCCAACACCTCGTTGAAATGTCCGCGCGAGCCTATCAGAGCGATGCGGGTCATGGCGCTCTTCCTTTCGACACTGCCGCCACCTCACACTTCCGAGCCCTGCTAATCCGTCACGACGCAGTGACACCGGCGGCCATCGTCGATCATAAGTCTAGCGGTTGTCGGCGAACTACCCAACCCCAAACCGACCGGCGGCGCCCGAACCGCCGACTGGTCATGACAGGACCTACTCGGCCGCGGCCAGGACCTGCTCGGTCGAGACGGGGCTGGTCTCCAGCAGCATCTGCATCTCCGAGATGGTGCTCGGATTAAAGCTGTTCACGAAAGCCTCTACCACCGCCGAATCGAACTGCGTGCCCGCCTGCTGCTGAATCTTCTTGATGGCTTCGTCCGACGGCATAGCCTTGCGATAGGGACGTTTGGAAGTCATGGCGTCAAACGCGTCGGCGACAGACAGTATGCGGCTGGTAAGGGGTATGTCCTCTCCGGCCAGACCATCCGGATAGCCGTTGCCGTTAAACCATTCGTGGTGATGCAAAATGGACTGGGCCGCCCCCTTCAGACGTGGGATATCTTCAAGTATCCGCGCTCCGATACTGGAATGCTCTTGAACGGCCCGGTACTCGCGACGGCTTAGCTTGGCGGACTTCTGCACCAGGCTGCCCGGCACGCCGATCTTGCCGATGTCGTGCAGCAGTCCGGACAATTGCAGTGAGCGCAGCTCGGCGTCGTCCCGAATGCCCAGTTGCCGACCGATGCGAACAGACAACAGCGCCACGCGGGCCGAGTGGTTGCGCGTGTAGGGATCGTTGGCGTCGATCGCGTTGGACAAGGCACGGATCGATCCGACCCACTGCTCCTCAATGTCGGCGTACAAAGTGCAGTTCTTCAACGCTACCGAACCGACAGCCGACAGAGCACGCAGAATAGTAAGCTGGCGCTTCGAGATGGGCTGGCTGCCCGGCCGCTCGGTGGCAACTACCAGACCCAAGGGCTCGCCGTGCAGCACCAGCGGCACGTAAATCACCTCTGAGCTCACGTCCTCAGAGTCACTCTTCTTGACGAACACATCCGGGGGCATCCGCTGCCAGCCGGCCTTATTCTCATCGTCCGAGCCCAGGATAGCCTCGAAAAACGAGCCCACTACGGGTATGCGAACCGATAGGTCGTCGCTGGCCAGCCCGTGCGCAGCCGCTACCGACATCTCGCTGTTGTGCGGGTCGATGAGCAACAGCGTCACCCGCTTGCATTGCAGCACAGCCGCGACCTGCTCGACCAGGTCCGCTGCCACGCGTTTCTTGTCAGGCATGACGTGCAGCAACGTGAACATCGAGCCGATCAGCGCCAATGTGTCCCGGTCCAGGCTTAGCTTCTGTTGGGCGGCCAGGCCGTCCTTCTCAAACTCCGGCATCAAATCAGAATCAGAGTGCCCCTGCCATATCTGATTCCCGCTACCTGTCTCGGCAGTTACCACGGTGTCACGCCCTCGGTCCTTCGCGGCATACAGCGCGTGGTCGGCACGCCGCAGTAGATCGTCGGGGGATTCATGGGTTTTGTTGTCCAACTCGGCCACGCCGAAGCTGGCCGACAGTCTTACCAACTCCGAACCGCAGGGCAGCTCCTCACACGCCAAAGATGTTCGAAGTTGACCGGCAACGTTCTTGGCTTCAGTCAGATCCGCGCCCGGCAGCAAGATCGCCAGCTCTTCTCCGCCCAATCTGCCCACGTAGTCCGACTCGCGCACCAGAGATTGAAACCGCGCCCCAATGTGACTGAGAACCCTATCACCAAAAGCATGACCATAGCGATCGTTAATCTGTTTGAAATGATCCAGGTCAATCATTATCAGACACAGGTTCCTGCCGACCCGATGGGCCAACCTAATTTCACGAGTCAACTGGTCGATAAACATGCGGCGATTGAGCAGATTGGTCAGCGGATCACGACTGGCCAGCCAGACCAACCGCTTGGCGTCATGCTGCAACCTAACGGCCATCTTGTTGAAGTGCTCGGCACACTCTCGGAATTCGTCGTTCCACGGGTAATCGATCAGCGTGTCCCCCGCGCCGGCGGCCAGATTGCTGAGCCCGGCCTGCAACTTGCCCAGACCTCGATCCAGATCCCGCGACAGCATCCAGTAAAAGTAGAGCGCCAGGATCGCCCCGACCGCACAGAGTACGACCAACCCCACAAAAACCCGATGCGACACCACACGCAAACGGCTTTGGCCCTCACTAAGATACTGCACGTGCGATTGGGCATCTGTCGCGCTACCGTCGACAGCCGGACCCGGCGCTTCCATCCGCGCCAAATGCTGTTGCATATCCTGCTGAACCTGTCGCCGGTGGTGCAGGGCGACCGCCTGCAATAGGACCACAGCCATCGTGACTGAGACCATGCAACCGTAGCCCACTGCCACGCGCCGTCTTACGGTCATCCGCTTTTTCCTTGCCGCCGTCGGTCCGGGCGGCAAAACTGGCGTCCGCCCTGGCTGAAAATCCTGTCCCGCAAGGCCCGAGAAAAGGCGACCCTCGCGGCTGATTGGCGCATCCCCAGGCCCACCCCTTATAGCTGATCTAATTCCATCTGGTATCGGACCAAAGAAGGCACCCCGAAGCATGTCCTCCGACTAATGGACCATAAGATACGATCCGGCCTCAAGCCAAATCGATCTGCAATCACTACCTAAGAAGTCCTGCATATCCCGAGAAAACGGCCTCAACCCGGCCGTACAGACAGCACAGTATCCCCATAAACCCATCCCGGAATAGGACCGTCAAAGTTACTGAAGCGCCGTCGCAACCCGCAGGCCGCCTATGGACACGGCCTTCGATAACCGCCGCTCTCACGGTCGCCAGGTCTTGGCGGTCTCGAACATGGCCAGGAAATTATCGGGCGGGGTCTCAAAGACGATCGAGTTGCTGCTGCCCAGAACGTGACCGACCCCACCGGTCTCTCGCAGATTTTCGTCCACCGCCCGGCCAACGTCGGCGACCGTGCCCCCGGCCAGCACCCAGGCACAATCCACATTGCCAAACAGGCACAGCCCCGGAAACCTCGCCCGCAGCTCGTCAAGCTTCATGCCCGCCTGACGATCGATCTCGCCGTACCCGTCGGTCCCCGAATCACCCAGCAGCATGTCGGCGATTTGCCAGACCACGCCATCGGTCCGGTAGATGTAGTACATGCCAAGCTGGTGACACTTAGCCGTTATTCGCCGCAGGAAGGGCAGCACCATTCTGGCGAACAGCGCCGGCGAATAGACCGGTCCCATGTTGGTCGCCAGGTCGTTGCCGGCCAGGCATACCTCGGCCCCGTGCTCATGATACACCTCGATCGCCAGCAGCTCTTCCTCGCACCGCTGGCGCATACGCTCTTCAACCAGATCCGGATACAGCAACATCGCTTCCAGCCACGCCGGCTCGTACATCGGCACGCCCAGCGCGCCAACCCCGCAGGCCTTGCACATATCAGGACCCGCCAACCGACAGAGCTCGTCCCATTCGCCCAGCGCTTGCCCGCTCGGCGGCTGGGGTTCGCCAAACGCGTCCACCGTTGCTCGAAGCTCCTCAGCCAGCCGATCGACCCCGTCGGCCCGCAGGTGGTTATCCACGTCGTGCCAATTGCCCGCAGCCGGGCTGTACTTCTTGACCGACCATGGCCCGTCCTCGCTACCGAAGAAGTAGCTGTATTCGTCGATCTGCCGGGTGGGCGTTTGGTTTTCCCGCCACGGCATCCGTATCATGTCAAAATCCATCTGCCGGTACAGCCACGCAACGTCGTCGACCATCTTCCGCACAAACTCGGCATGGGCCTCCGCCCCCGCCAGCCGAGCTACCGCCTCCTTGTAGCGCAGGTTGCCGGCGCCCACGTCCAGGTCCCGCCCCAAAGCCTCCGAAGCCACCTTGCTGGCAATGGTCTGCTCAAATATGGGCACCCGGTCGGTTCGTTGGATGCTAAAGGCCGCCTCTATTCGCTGTGACCCGGTCATGGTTGTCCTCCGCATTGCCTCACCGATCCTACATACTCGCCGCCCGCTCGGTCTTCGGCAAGTCATCAGCCCGACCCGCGCCGCCGTCCGCCGACCTGCTCGAACCAAGTACCAAACCACGCCTCGGCTGCTGTATACTGTAACGGGCCATCACAGCTTCTGCGGCGAGAAGGTCATGACGCACAAACAACGCATGCTTGCTGCCATACAGGGCCGGCCTGTCGACAGGATGCCCTGGGCTCCACGGCTGGACCTGTGGTTCCGCGCCAACAGCCTCGCCGGCACCCTACCGCCCGACTGCGCCCACGCCTCCCTGCCCCAGCTCGTAGATGATGTCGGCATCGGTCTGCACGCCGTGGTACCGGATTTCCGCGATCTTCGAGGCCCCGAAGACGACGTCGACCGGGCCCTGGGCATCTACAACCTCAAAACCATGCCCTACCGAACCGTCCTGGAAAACGTCCGGCGAACCGTCCGAACCGACGGCGACAGGACTTACGTCGAATATCAGACCCCCGTCGGGACTGTCAGCACCGTCGTACTTTACGATCAGTCAATGCGCAAGGCCGGCATTACCATAACGCACATAGATAAACATGCGATTACCAGCGTCGCCGACTACGCCGCCGTCGGCTACATATTCGAAAACGCCCGCGTGCTGCCCAATTACGACGGCTACCGTCAGTTCGCCGAATACGTCGGTGATCGAGGCCTGGCCGTCGGCTTTATCAGCCTGGCCGCCTCGCCCATGCACCTGATCCAGCGCGAGCTGATGTCCATGGAAGGATTCTTCCTCGATCTTTACGACCACCCCGACCAGCTCGACCAACTCCAGAATCAAATTACCCCGTACTGGAACCGGGTGCTCGAGGTGGTCGGCAAGTCGCCGGCCGAGGTCATCCTGCTGGGGGCCAATTACGACGCGACCGTAACTTACCCGCCCCTGTTCGCCGAGCATATCCAGCCCTGGCTCAGAAAGGCTGCCGAAATCTTTCACCCCCAAGGCAAGTTCCTCCTGACGCATACCGATGGTGAGAACACCGGCCTGCTGCAACACTACCTGGACTGCCGGATCGACATTGCCGACTCCATCTGCCCGGCACCCATGACCAAACTGACCTTCAAGCAAGTCAGAGACTTCTTCGCCGGCCGAATCACCATCATGGGCGGCATACCGTCGGTGGCCCTGCTCGAATCGTCGATGTCCGACCGCGATTTCGATCGGTTTTTGGATGGCTTCTTCGCCGACCTAGGCCGGGGCGACCATGTGATTCTCGGCATCTCCGACACCACGCCGCCGGCGGCCGACTTCCAGCGGATTCTACAGATCGGCCGGCGAGTCGAAGAATTCGGACCCGTCCCGCCGGCCACATGCGACGGCGAGTAAACCGATGCCGTCCGAAGTGAGAAAACGGGACGCTAGCGTCTTAATTGACATCACAACTAACGACATGGAGAGCTATACATGAAACGAGCATTAGCAGCCGGCTTCGCCATTGTGGCAGTGCAGCTAACGGCACCGTCGGTCTACGCACAAGTAGGCTTCGCCGTCGGCGTGGCCAGCGGCGATGTGACCGACACATCGGCCGTGCTGTGGACTCGCGCCGACCTGCCCGCCAACGTGCAATGGGAGCTATCCACAGACCCGGAATTTGAGCAGGTCATATCGACCGGCACCGTCGCTGCCGTCGCCGCCGAAGACCAC
>SDBT01018850.1_pt1 | contig 10834 bp, 5 predicted proteins | sample 2277101 | NCBI WGS metagenome assembly SDBT01 (sample SAMN10404973, study PRJNA504765) | marine sediment metagenome | isolation source: marine sediment core GS10_PC15, 103 cmbsf | place: Arctic Ocean: Southern Knipovich Ridge | collected 2010 | reverse complement strand
GCCAATACCTAATGCACGGCAAAGCTTTTCGGTCGTTATTGAATCGGTCTGAATCGTGGTCATAGCTTCACACCCCCCCTATTATATCCTGGGGTGTGATGATGGTGCAATGTGTTTTTTTTGACGCGCGCCGGAACGATGCCCTTACTTGGGGCCCCGTCAGGTGAAGACCCCGGCCCGTAGTACCTGCTGGCGGTGGCGAGGTGAGGTTTTGGCGATGCTGAGTCGGAGGATGGTTCACCGTTGCGGCAAATAGGCCAACAGTTCGTCCAAGGCCCGTCGCACCCGAGCGTGATCGTCGGATCGGTTTGGACGTGTATCGTCTAACTCAAGCTCGTATAGCCAGTTGACTTCGACAGAGTCAGGCTACCGCACCGTTGCTCGTCGCTCCGGGTCGCTGTATGCTCGAAAGTGGTGCATCTCGAAAAAGCCGCTGGAGGCCGCCATGCTCAACCGTTTCGATCGCCCGCAAATCCCACTGCCAAGACACTGGAATCCTTGCGTCAAGTCGGCCGTGCTGCATGTGATCTCCCTGGCACAGTTTTCCCTGGCGTATACCCGCGGGTGGGCGGCCAACAGTATCAATGCTCGGATTCGGTTGAAGGCTCAGTGCGAGCAACTTCGGCAGGAAAACTCGCTGCTGCGCGAGGAGATGCGTATCAAAGATGTCCGTATGGCCCGGGTTGCGCCCCAACGGCGGCCGCAGTATCCGCCTGTCGAGCGGATGGCCATTTTGGAACTGAAGGCGGCCCGCGGATGGTCGCTCAGGCAGGCAGCCCGTGCGTTCCTGGTCACGCCAGCTACCGTTGCCTCGTGGATCAAACGGATCGACGAGCAGGGGCCGGATGCCCTGGTCCAACTTCGCGAGCCGGTCAACCGGTTCCCTGACTTTGTGCGATATTGCGTTCGCCGACTGCGAATCCTTTGCCCCGCCATGGGCAAAGCAAAGATCGCCGAGACGCTGGCTCGGGCAGGCCTGCACTTGGGTGCAACGACCGTGGGCCGGATCCTCAAGGAAGACGATCGGCCCGTTATGCCCACATCACCGCAAGAGACCACGCCAACTGACCGCATCGTCACGGCCAAGCATCCCAATCACGTCTGGCACGTTGATCTAACCGTCGTACCGACCGCCGCCGGATTCTGGGCTACGTGGCTGCCATTCTCCCTGCCGCAACGCTGGCCGTTCTGCTGGTGGGTTGCGGTGGTTGTTGACCATTATTCCCGACGCGCGATGGGCTTTGCCGTGTTTCCCGACCCGCCCTCGTCGGAACAGGTGCGAGCGTTCCTTGGACGTATGATCGCCAAGGCCGAAGCCGCTCCGAAATATCTTATCTGCGACAAAGGCTCGCAGTTCTGGTGCGACGGATTCAAAGCATGGTGCCGACGCCGGGGTATCCGACCGCGATTTGGTGCGATCGGCAAACACGGCAGCATTGCCGTGGTGGAGCGATTCATCCGAACCTTAAAGGATCAGTGTACTCGATGCCTCTTGATACCGCTTCAACGCGAAGCCTTCCGTCGTGAGTTGCAGTTCTTCGTCGAATGGTACAACCTGCATCGACCTCATGCTTGGCTCGGCGGTCGAACACCCGACGAGGTCTATCACCATCGCCGACCGGCGAATCGACAGCCTCGCTTCGAACCGCGCCCCTATTGGCCCAGGCCGTCACCCTGTGCGAAGCCACAAACGCTCGTCAAAGGCCAGCCCGGCGTACAACTCGAAATGGAAGTCGACTTCCATGCCGGCCGAAAGCATCTACCAATCGTGACGCTCAAACGAGCAGCGTAACTGTCGACCTGAAAGTTACGGCACTACCGGTGCGCGCAGATCGTGAAGTCTGCTTCTATGTCCCATCGAATTGCCAAAGATCAAAGCTTCTATACGCCCCCGCTGGCCAAACGTCAACGGAAATCATGCCGTTTTGCCCGCAAAACAGGCAACTTCTGTTCAGTACAAGAGTCGCCGGACCATTTCGGCCCCTTCTTTTTTCATTCTTCGGTGATCGTCAGGAGTCGGTCCACGGGTGGATTCTCGACGGCGTCCAGGCCACCGCCGATCCAGCGGACCTCGATTCGATCTACGCGGTTTTGCCGTCCCAATCCGAAGTGAAGCTGCATGCCGTAATGGCTCTGGTAGCTGCGGCCGCTGTGGACCTCGTCGACTTGGACCAGGTCTCCAGCCACCACCTTCACCCGGGCGCCGATGCCGTCGCGATTGGTCTTCACGCCGCGTAAGCGGATATCAATCCAGTGGTTTTCGTTTTTGGAATCGTTTCGCAGCAGGGTAGGCTCGCGTCGGGAATTCAGGATCACCACGTCGATGTCCCCGTCATTGTCCAGATCGTCGAAAGCTGCTCCCCGGCTGCTGAGCTTGACCAACATTCCGTCGCCGCACTGATCCGAGACGTTCACGAACTTCCCATCGCCGACGTTCATCAGCAGGATGTTCCGTGCGAAGTAGGACGTGCTGTCGTCGAAAGATTCTACATTGTCGTTGATATGGCCACAGGCGACGAAGAGGTCGCGATCCCCGTCGTTATCGAAATCGACGAAGCTATTTCCCCAGGTCACGTGGGGAGAGGTCCCTGCTGCGGCCCCGGTCATGAAGGTCACGTTTTCGAAGCAGCCATCGCCTAAGTTTTCGTAGAGCATGGCCAGTTCCGTCTGGTAGGAGGTCACGTAGAGATCGAGCCGGCCGTCGTTATTGTAGTCGCCGCAGTCCACGCCCATGCTTCCCTGTTCGATACCGCTGGCATCGAACGCCACGCCGGCCATGAGCCCCACTTCTTCGAACTTCCCCGTGCCGTCGTTCTGGAAGAGGAAGTTTCCGGCGACGTCGTTGGCGACGAAGATATCGGTATCGCCATCGTTATCGTAGTCGTAGCAGACGGTCCCCATTCCCGATCCCGAGTGCGCGGCCACTCCCGATCCGGTGCTGATATCCGCAAATGTGCCGTCGCCGTTGTTGCGATACAGGGTGTTTGGCTGCAAAGGGTAATCCCTGGGGCCGGGATACTGGGGAAAGCCTCTCAAGGTGCGGGTGATGTGCTTGTCATAGGAGAACTTGATGTAATTCGACGCGAAGAGATCCAGATCGCCGTCCCTGTCGATGTCCAGAAAATTCGCCCCCGCCCCTACCCCGTCTCCGTTCCCCACTCCCGCTTCTTCCGTCACGTCGGTGAAGGTGCCGTCGCCGTTGTTTCGGTAGAGGACATTAGGGCCGTAGTTGCTCAGATACAGATCCAGGTCTCCATCGTTGTCATAGTCACCCGCGGCCACTCCCAGGCCGTAGCCCTTGTCCCCCACACCGGCCTTTCTGGTCACGTCAGTGAACCGCCAGTTGCCGTCGTTTCGATAGAGCGCGTTCTTGGGCGGCACTTTCGCCTTTGTTCCGCGAAGAGGCGCTCCGTTGAGGAAATAGATGTCGACATCCCCGTCGCCATCGTAGTCGAACAGCGCCAACCCGCAACAGATGCTTTCTACGATGTATCGTTTGCCAGAACTACCATCGGTATGCTTGAAAGTGATCCCGGTTTCTCGGGTCACGTCGCGAAACTGAATGGGGTCGCGGGCGTGTGCGGTGGAAGAAAGACACATGCATACCAGTCCTACAGCGGTGGCCCACCGTGCAGAAAACCGACCATGAGGACCGATTGGCAGGGTCATTGCGTCATTTTCCCTTTTCAAGGAGGTCATATTTCTGTCTATATTTCGCGTTATCGCCGTCAAGTTCAACAGCGTGTTTCATAGCCGAAAGGGCTCCCGTATGGTCCCCGTTCTTGTCGCACGCCTCACTGAGAGTAGCGTAGTTCGACGCGCTGGGTTCCAATTGCACGGCTCTTGAGGCAAGTGCCCTTGCCTGGGGAAGCTTCTTCCCCGTTTTCAGGTACAGTAGCGCCAACGCCTGATATCCCGAGAATTTCCGCGGCGCAAGTTCCACGACTTTCGTGAAGGCCTTCTCAGCGTCATCGAATTCCTCGATCTGTACATCGAGGACGCCAACACTCATCCAATAGCTCGCATTTTCCGGATCGATCTGGCTGAGCTGTTCGCACATCCGCAGGGCTTCTCGGTTTCTGCCGCTTTGTTGGTACAGCGAAGCCAGAGCCTTGCGACACGCTGTGTCTTCCTCGTCAAGAGTCGCCGCCCGTCGCCAGAGCTTCTCGGCTCGCCACACATATCCCTGCCCCCGGCAGATCCCTGCCGCGTCCGAGAACGTCTTGGCCACAACCTTGTGCATCGAGTCAACGTCAGAAACAGTAGGCCGGCCTCGTTGATCCGCATCGTGCTTCCAGAATTCAGCCTTGAGTTTCTTGAATTTCTCACGGTAGTTCTCGGCCTGATCCTTCTGTCCCAATCGTGCACACGCAACGCCAAGCCCATAGTAGGTCACGGCGGCGTCCGGTTCGATCTCGATGGCCCTCAGGTAGTGCTGTTTTGCCTTCTCATACTCCTTCAACTGCAGATATGCCTGCCCAAGCAGAAAATAGCCTGAGGGAACTTTAGGGAAAACGGCGATTTCGTTCTCAAGCACCGCAACCGCTTCATCGATCTTGCCCAGGCCCAGCAGCGCGCCCGCCAGGCGTTCGTGAATGCTGGGTGACGTTGGATTGGCCTCGAGTGCCTTGCGCCACAGCGCGATGGCCTTTTCGCTCTCTCCTTTTCGCTGGGCCACTATGCCCAGGCTGTTGTAGGCGTCGGCGCGATTCGAATCCAGTTTCAAGCACTTCTCCCAACACTTCACGGCCTCGTTGGAGTTGCCGAGGCTATTATGGACCATGCCCATCAACCCAATCGCATCGGTGTTGTTTGGAAAATCCCTCACCAAACGGGTAGCAACTTCCAACTGCTCCTTCTTCAAATCCTCGACCGTTGTCTGCGATGGTGGCGGCGGCGTTTTTGGCTCTGCTCCCTCTCGTTGGGCGCGCCGCGCGTCGCCCTGCGGCTTCCCTTCCGGTTGCGATGTCGCGCTGGAGCCGCAGGACGGCATGGCGACAAAGAAACCCACCACGGCAAGACCAATGGCTACCCAGGCCAGCGGAAGACACCGAGCCGGCCGGGAGGCGGGGCGGGGGACGTTGCCCGTTGTTTGCGAGTCCTTCCTCGCGCGCTCGTGGGGTCCCTTGCGCTTTGTCCCCTTGCGCTTTGTCATGGCGCACTACCTTGCGGCGGCACTCCTCTTTCAGCGCTCCCTTGCGTGATTGTCAGGAGCTGATCCGGGCGAACGTTCCGCAGGACGTCGACTGCGCCGCCGATCCAATGGACCTCGACACGGTCGACGCGATCCCGTTTGCCCAGGCCGAAGTGAAGACGCATTCCGTAGTGGCTCTGGTAGCCACGGCCGCTGTGCACTTCGTCGACCTGGGTCAGGTCGCCGGCGACGACTTTCACGTGTGTTCCAACGGCGTCGCGGTTGGTCTTCACGCCTCGAAGACGAATCTCAATCCAGTGGTTCTCGGAGGCCGTATCGTTGCGAAGGATGGTTGGTTCTCGCCGGGAATTCAGCACCACCACGTCGATGTCTCCGTCGCCGTCCAGATCGTCGAAGGCTGCTCCCCGGCTGCTGAGCTTGACCGACATTCCGTCGCCGCACTGATCCGAGACGTTCACAAACTTCCCATCTCCGACGTTCCTCAGCAGGATGTTCCGTGCGTGGTAGGACGTGCTGTCGTCGAATTGGTCGACGTGGTCATTGAGGTGCCCGCAGGCAATGAAAATGTCGCGATTTCCGTCGTTATCGAAATCGACGAAGCCGTTTCCCCAGGTCACTTGGGAGCGAGTTCCCATTCCGGCGCCGCTGCTCAGGGTGACGTCCTCCAGGTTGCCGTCGCCCAGGTTTCTGTAGAGGGTGGCCAGTTCGCGCTGGTAGGAAGTCACGTGAAAGTCGAGTCTTCCGTCGTTGTCGAAGTCTCCGCAATCGACGCCCATGCTTCCGTGCTCGCTACCACGGAAGTCGTACGCGGTACCACTGACGAGGCCCACTTCCTCGAAGTTTCCTCGTCCGTCGTTTTGAAAGAGGAAATTGGCCTCCACATCGTTGCCCACGAAGACGTCCGTATCGCCATCGTGGTCGTAGTCGCCGCAGACCGTGCCCATCCCGGGGCCGGCGACCGCGGCGACTCCCGACTCGAGGCTGACATCGGTAAACGTGCCATCGCCGTTGTTGCGGTAGAGGGTGTCGGGGTCGGGTTGGTAATCCCTGGGGCTGGGGGAGATGGGAAAACCCCTCTTGGTGCGCATCACGTGCTTGTCGTAGGAGAACCGGACATAGTTGGCGACATACAGGTCGAGATCGCCGTCGGAGTCCATGTCGAGGAAACACGCGCCCGCCCCCACCCGGTGACCGTTGGCCACTCCTGCTTGCGCCGTCACGTCGGTGAAGGTTCCGTCGGCGTTGTTCCGGTACAGGACGTTGGGGCCGTAGTTGTTTAGGTACAGGTCCAGATCCCCATCGTTGTCGTAATCCCCGGCCACCACTCCCAGCCCATGACCCGTATCCCCCACGCCGGCCTGCCGTGTAACGTCGGTGAACTTGAAGTTGCCGTCGTTTCGATACAGCGCGTTCCTCGGCGGCGCCTCGGCCTGGGTTCCCCGCAGCGGCGCTCCGTTGAGGAAGTAGATATCGACGTCGCCGTCGCGATCGTAGTCGAACAAAGCCAGCCCTGCGCTGATGTATTCCACGATGTAGTGCCGGCCGCCGCCGCCGTCGGTGTGCCGAAAAGAGATGCCGGTTTCTTCGGAGACATCACGAAGCTCGATGGGGGTGGCGGCGGTAGCGGCGCAGAGAAGGGCCCCCCATACGAAACCCGCCGCGACACGTCGCAGAGGGCGCCAAAGACGAGAGACCAGGCAATAGGGACGAGGTCGCAGACGTTCGGCAGCCGCAGTCATCGGGTCACTTCCCCTTTTGAATCGATTCGTACATCTGCCGGTATTTGGCACTGCCGGGCTCGAGCTGAACCGCTCGCCGGATGGCGGAGAGTGCTGCGGTCCGCTGCCGATTCTTGGCGTGCGCCCAAGCCATCACGTAATAGCTCGGCGCGATCGGCTCCAGTCGAAGTGCGGTGGCGGCGTGCAGCTTGGCCTCCGGGAGGTTGCGATTGAGGTTCAGGAAGAGCTGGGCAAGCATGCGGTATCCCTCGCCCTGCTTGGGCCTAAGCTCGATCATTTTCTTGAAGGCCTTCTCGGCGTCATCGAATCGCTTCAAGCCCGCGCTGAGCAAACCTACCTTTTGGTGGTAACCTTGGTCTTCCGGCTCGATCTCTATGAGCTGGCGGTACATGCCAACGGCCTCCTTCGATCGTTTGCCTTGCTCATACAGGACCGCCAGCAGCTTGCGGCATTCGACGTTTCCGCCGTCGAGGGTTGCCGCCCGTTGCCAGAGTTTCTCGGCCTTCCAAAGGTATCCGTGCCGCCGGTAGAGGCGACCGGCGTCGGTGCAGGTTACCGCGAGCTTGTGGCGCATCCTGTCCAGGTCGTCGTACTGGCTTCTGGTGTCCCTGTTGGCCTTGATATCCTTAGCCTTCAGTCTTCTGAACATCTCCCGATACTTCGCCGACTCTTCCCGCTGGCCCAGCCGCCCGCACACCATGGCCAGCCCGTAGCAGGCATTTGTATGGCTGGGTTGGATCTCGGCGCCACCACCAGACAGCGCCCCACCAGAGATCGCACCACCAGAGAGCGCCCCACCAGACAGCGCAGCCCGGTAACTCGCCTTGGCCTGCTCATACTCCTTCAACTGGAGATAGGCCTGCCCGAGCAAGTAATGGCTCTCGTTTGATCGGGGAGAAATTTCCAGGTCCTTGCCAAGCGCCGCAATCGCATCCTCCGTCTTCCCCGATGCCATCAGACCTCGCGCCAAGCGGAAGTGGACGCCCGGCATCGCGGGAGCCAGGCTCGCCGCCTTGCGGCAGAACTCGACGGCCTTCTCGTGGTCTTCTCTTTGCAGGGCAACCTGACCCATCATAGCGTAGATATCTGCGCGGCCCGGATCGAGCCTCAGGCAGCTCTCCCAGCATTTTTGCGTTTCGGCCAACATGCCGTGGCTGCTGTATGCGTACCCCATCAAAACCAGCGCATCAATGCTGTCGGGGAGACTCTTGACGAGCTGGCCGGCGACTTCAAGCTGTTCTTCTTTCAGGGCGTTGGCTTGCTTCAGTAGTGCCGATGCCGGCGACGGGGTGATCTCTTGCGGGCTTTCGTCGTTGCCCCGAAGCGGCCCGGCGAGAAGCAGTCCTGCCACTAAGATCATCGGGGAAGCCGGGCTCGTGCGTATCATCATCGATCCCCTTCGTTCTACACCCGCACGACGGATCCTTCTGATCCTGGACGCCATTGCCTTCCCACTTGCAAACAGTTGCTACTACCCCCGCCTATTATAGCTGCCAAGGGCGCAGCCTGTCAAATCGACCTCAGCCAGCAACGAAAACGGGCCGGACCCCGCTGGGTCCGGCCCGTGATGCTGTCACCGGTGCGGCGGTGCATGGCGTGCACCGCGAGCGTACGGCCTCTCTACTTCCTCCGCCGCCAGGCGTAGCCGATCAGCCCCAAGGCTGCCATGGCGGCAAGCATCAGGGTGGAGGGCTCGGGGATGGGCGTGGCGAACTCCCACGAAAGGATTTCGTGCCGGTTGTTGGCTCCCCCGGTGGCCGCGGTAAAGCCGGCGTACACTTCGTTGCTATAGCCAAATACCGGTCCCAAATCGACCTCGGCGCTGAGCGTCGGTGTTCCCGGCATGGGATCCCCTTCGAGCCAGAGGAAGACGTCCACCTCGGTGCCGTCGTACCGGATCAGCGCGTTGTGGATCCCACCGTCGTTAAAATACGGCTCGTCCATTAGTGGAATCCAAGCGAGATTGCCGTGGCTGCTCGTGCTGATGCCGAGGTGAAGCTTGGTCATCCCGTCCACATCGCCCACGCCACCGTTCCAGGTATCGAAGTCGACCGCCAAGTAGTTACCGATATTGTCAAGGCCCAGAGCTCCGCCGCCCCATCCGACCGAGTCGGCGCCGTCCGCACCGGTGTGAACGACGAAATTCATTCCGTCGGCGCCGGCCGGATCGCCACCGGACGGTAGCGACACCTCAAAGGCGAACTCCGTGGTGAACGAGTTGTCTTCCGCCAACATAATCGGCTCGGTCCGCCAGGCGGCGACCGCTTCATCATTAAAATTGTCCGTCAGCCGCAAGCGACCGTCGACCGATGCCGGCAGGTTGGGACCCGAGTTGTTCAGGGTGAGGGTCGAGACATCCGAGAAATCCGCGTACGCGAAGGAAGTGGGTGTGAACGGCACGGGATCGGAACCCGACGGCTGCGAGTCGAAGCTCAGGCCCACCACGTCGTGGTTTTCCAGCGCCCCGCCCGTGCCCGCGGTAAAGCCGAGATAAACCGGGCCGTCCGAGAACAGCTTGCTTAGGTCGACGTTCTTGCGAATGGTCGGATCGACGGGCATCGGATCCCCAGCATTGGCGATGCGAACTTCCATCTCCCTGGTGACCCCGTCGTAGTTGACCCATACGTCTTTGTCGGCGCCGTCGTTGAGTTCCACAATGGCGTCGTGGGCAGACCGGGTGAGGCTGGTCGTTGCCGTGCTGACGTTGATGCCGATGTGGTTATCGTTGTAAATGTGCGTGTTGGGGTCGTTCGAACCTCCGCTCCAAGTGTCCAACTCGATGGACAAGGCCCGCTCGATCTTCTCACCCGGGCCGCCGTCAATGCCCATATTGCCACCGGAACCGCCCAGCGCCAGCGCCCCGCGGGGATCCTGGTGAAGGACAAATAACATGCCGTCGGCCCCGGGTAGGCCCGGGCCTTCACCGTCTTGGTCCACAACTCCGTCGGACATATTGACGGTAAACTCGGCGGCAAACGAGAGGTCGTCCGCCAGTGCAACCGGCTCGCTCAGCGTCGCGCTGCCGCCCTGGCCACCGCCGGTCACCGACGTGAGCCGCAACTTGTCGTCAATCGGTCCGGCCGTCCCGCGGAACCGAAAGTCCGCGGGCGCGGCGTCGGCAAAATCGTCGTACGCGATCGGCGGTGCGATGGCTGTAGCCACACCCTTCCCCGGTCCCGGGACCGGCAGAAAACCGGCCTCAGGGCCAAGCACGCCCGTGCCGTCGCCGGCAAGGTCGTCGACCGTCACGCGGACATCGTAGGCAAAGCCGTTCCAGCGCTCATAATCGTTGTGGGCTACTCCCCCCAGCCACAACGTCTTTCCCTCCTCCGCATCGAGCACCCCCGTGACCCCCGTGACACCGCCAACGTTCACATGGTCAAAAAAGATGTCGATCGTGTCGGCGTTGTCATCGAAGACTAAGGCAATATGGTGCGCCTCGCCGTCGGAAACGGGGGTGGCAATCAACGGGTCACTGTCGCCGCCGCCCAGCCCACCCAGGTTGAAATGAAGCTGTTCGGTGTAGCCCCGCTTGCCGAAGTAAAAGATGGAGCCGGTGCTCTGGCCGAAGAACGGGCTCCACTCCTGCTGCGGCCAGTTGTGCGAAAGCACGGCTTCGATCGTGAAGCTGGTGTTCTGCATCGCGGAGAGCGGCAACTGCGTGCGGACGGTGTCGTTCGTGGGGATGTCCCCTGCCGGGCCAGTCCAAGTGTTGTCGAGCGAACGTCCGTCGAAATTCAACGCCCCGCCGGCCCAGCCGCTGTCGCCTTCATACTGTCCAGCGTTGGCGGTGGTGTCGATAAAGTCGGTCAAGTCACCGTGCCAGAGGTTGCCCGAGACATCGGACGCCGTGCCGCCGCTGCCGTCCTCAAAATCCCAATAGGCCAACACCGCAGCCTCTGCGCTGGAGCAACATGCAGCGACCAGAAGGCCGCAAACA
>SDBT01018849.1_pt1 | contig 10834 bp, 16 predicted proteins | sample 2277101 | NCBI WGS metagenome assembly SDBT01 (sample SAMN10404973, study PRJNA504765) | marine sediment metagenome | isolation source: marine sediment core GS10_PC15, 103 cmbsf | place: Arctic Ocean: Southern Knipovich Ridge | collected 2010 | reverse complement strand
GTTTCTGCCCAATTCGCACCTACCTTCGTGTCCACTGCTAGTGGCACCCTGAGCTTCATAACGCTCGGCATGATTTCGTTCAATGCCATTTCCATGTAGTCGCTGTACTCAGCCGGCACCTCGATCTGAAGCTCGTCGTGAATCTGAAGTATCGGCATGAACCAGTCGTCGTTCTTGAACTCATTCCAGATAGCAAGCATCGCTCGCTTCATAATGTCTCCACCTGCTGTTCCTTGGATGGGGTGGTTGCAAGCGATGCGTTCGTCTGCTGCTCGGGCCTTGGGGCTGAGAGCTTCTAGGTTGTAGAGAGCGCGTCTCCGACCTTTGAGGCTTGTAGTATACCCTCTCCGGGCCGAGGCCGCTATCTCAGACTCTTGCCACGGCCTGAGGTTCTTGTAGCCCTCGTAAGTACCGTCAATGACAAGCCCCGCCAAGGTGATATATGGATCACGTCCAGCGCGGCGACTGCGCTTCTCACATAGCTCTACCGCCTCCTTGTAGGTGAGGACGGGCCTGAGGAGCTTGGAGAGAGCGAACTTGCTCCCCCTGTAGACGATGCAGAAGAATCCGACCTTGGCTACGTCGCGGAGGACCCCAGGCACCTGTTCCTTGTAGTCCCCATCGAATCCCAGGCTGAACATGTAGTTAGCCATCCAACCGTGGGGATCGACACCGTCCATGATCATCTGACAGAGGACGGGGTCGTCGGTCATGTGAGCGATCACTCGAATCTCGATGCCCGAGTAGTCGGAGCCGACTAGAACGTTGCCAGGCTCAGGTATGAATCCCCTGCGGACCGCGGTGCCTATCTTCCCCCGTACTGGGATGTTCTGAAGGTTGGGGTCGTTGGACGACAGCCGGCCCGTGACAACCCTCGTCTGATTCCACGAGCAATGAATCCTGTTCGTGATGGGGGAGACAATGCCCGGCAGCTTCCTCACAAACGTCTTGAGGAGGACCGTGAGGCGTCTATTCTCCAGGATGGTCTCTATGACCGGATGCTCATAGGAAAGCTCCTGAAGGGAGTCTCTGTCGGTCTTGAACTGCCCTGGTGTGTCGGTGGAACGTAGCGGTTCGATGTCTAGCTGGTTGAAGAGGAGATCGGAAATCTGTGCGGGAGAGTCGGGGTTGAACCAGGGTTTCCCGGCGACCTCGATGATCTCCTCGCGGAGACGTTCGATCTCCACCTCAATTTCACCAGCCATCGGCACTAGATAGTCAGAGTCAACCTTCGCACCTACATCGCTCATGCGGATGAGCATAGGCATCACGTCCATCTCCAAGTCGAACAACTCCTGGAGCTCTGGCTCCTTGTCCAACTCGGCTTGAAACAGATGCTTGAGCTGTAGGGTGAGGTCTGCGTCGGCGCCGGCGTAGTGTACGAGTAGGTCCCAAGGCACATCCTCCATCGTGAAGTTACCCTTCTGAAGGAGGTCGTCGATGCCCTGCATGGTCACGCCAAGCTCGATCGGGCTCAGCCTCTTGAGCCCTACCCGGGGACGCCCTAGAACGTAGGCCGCAACCATTGTGTCGAACACCCATCGGATCTTCCAGCCCACACCCCTGAGGACTGGGTCGTCGAAGGCCACGTTATGACCTATAGCATCGACTTCGATTGGAGCTTGCACTTCCGTTACCGAAGAGGCAGGTAGGACCCAAGCCTCGTCAAGCTCCTGTGACATCGAAATCCCTACGCAGCGATCTTCTCTAGGGTTGAGACCAGTGGTCTCGGTGTCTATCGCTACCTCGGTGCCGTACTCCTCAGGCCAGCCAGACTGATAGTCCAGCCCCTCCTGATAGTTCACCGCATCGAGGCAGCGTGTGAGCTCAGCTCCTAGAATCGTTGGAAGCACGAGCGTCTCCGAACAAGTCCAATACTGTATACATCGTAACCTTGGTTCTATTGATGTCCCTCATGCTCAAAATTAGAGCTACATCTTTCTTTCGTTTGAACGCCTTTGAGATCTTAGTAATCTTTCCGCCTTGAAGCATCTCTTTGTCAACCCGCTTCGCTTCCCATTTTAGTTGATCAAGCGTTCCCGATGCTTCGAGAAGGTTGGTGGCTACCCTTGCGCTGAGCCCCGCCACAATCAGCTGAGCCACCTCGAACGTGACTGGTTTGATTCTCGTCCGTTCGTAACCGGCCATACTCGCTAGGGGAATCAGAACCTCCGTCCAGGGGGTTCCTTCAATCTCCAGCCAGGAGGGCCGGCCAAGCACGGACAGGGCATCGAAGCCCCGCAGGTCGGGATGCCCAGAACCCGACTCAGCCCCGAAAGACTGGGCCAGGTCTGGGCAATCCCAGAAGGTGACGTCAACGGCTCTGGTGTCGGCGACCGCCTTTAGAACGAGGCGCTGCGCTAGGAACCTGTGCGTCTCTTGCGGCAGCACGTCGCTCTCTAAGAGTGACACGAGGAGGAGTTTTCTCATCGCGTATGTCTCCACACACTGAGCATGGTCCCCAGTACCGATTTCCTCGGAAGTGTTTCAAGTACCTTGGGCCTCTGCACGTTACGCAGTAGAGCAGCTTCGTCCTTGTAGCTGTCAATCTTCATAACCTTCTCCACCCCTACCCAGGAACTAGGCGATTTCTAGGACACGTCGCTTGCCGACACCCTCGATCTCTCTCCGCTCCATGTTGAGAATGCCATCTCTCCTCAGGTGCCTGATCGCTTCAACGACTTCAAGCTCGTTGTTGGGCATCAGGTTGTTCCGAGGGTCGAGAGCATACGTGATCAGGAGGGATTGAGTCCAGTAGCCACCCGGCGGCTTGACTCCTATCATGAGCTCTAGCAGTAGCGGAGCGAGGTCCGGCCTTGGCTGAACAGACGGAAGGAACTCGAATCGATCGATGACCGGACCGAGTGCATTCTGTAAGTCAGGAGAGAATCCTTTCTCGCTTGCGAACACTGCTAGGCATCGCTCGGGCTTCCGTCTACGGATTAGCGTCAGCGCCGGCAGGAAGTCCCTGTCGCCAGACACCAGCCCGATCCACTCGGCGCGGCTGTAGAGACCAGCCTCGATTAGGTCACATGCCAGCACCATATCCGTGGAACTCTTTCCGTTCCGCGATGGCGGTTGAACCACAGTGGCACCTACTAGACGCGCCTCCTGCCATAAGGCATCCCCTGTGTAGGGGTGGTAGAGGGTTATCTTCTCAGTGCCTCCGAACTCGTCGCCCAGCGCTCGGAGATCCATCAAGGACTCGACCATGACGTTCTCGAGATCTACGAACATTTCGATGCTCATAGGTATCCTCGTCTCGGCTTCCAGCTGGCTCGTCCAATTACGGTGAGCCTCCTCACCCTGAGCTTAGGACAACCGAAGAGGCGTGCTCCGTAGACTGGGACGACACCGATGTCGTTCTCCTCGACGGCAACCCTGATGAGCATCTCCGGTGTAGCCGAGTCCCTACGTTTCCGCGGTCGACCGACTAGAACGTGCAGGCCGGCAGCGCAATCCTCATAGGGATCTCGATTGACTCGTGCGGTGACTTCAGCTCCGTCTGCGTAGGTTTCGTCTGTGTGTCCAGCGTTAGGAGCCCACCTTGAGCCACGCTTCATGGTGACGATCTTGTAGAAGATGTATCTCCGTTGACGATCACGCCGGATGCGGACAGGTTTCGGCTCCCAGAGAGGGACTACCGACTTGAGCCGAGCTAGATCCGATTGTCTGACATACGGCTTCACCTTCTCACCCCCTTTCTGTATACTGCATCTCGATGGTCGTTAAGAGGAACGCAAAGAGAGCACGCTGCAACGCCGAGAAGAGACTCGGTGTCCAGTGTAGGCGTGATGCCGGGTGGGGTACCGACCACATGGGTAGAGGTCGATGCAAAGACCACGACATATTGCCTGCAACGGTCACTTCTCAACTCCCCACGCCTGAGCGCATCCTTGCTCTGGCAGACCAATTCAAGAAGGACAGTGATCCCTTCGACCTCCGTGAGGAGATTGGGATGACCAGAGCGGCCATTGTTGTCCTCCTTGAGCAAGCCGATACCTTCGGTTCTTTCGTGAAGGGTGTGCCAGCTCTTAACCAGCTTCTGAATACGGTGGGTCGCTTGGTGCAGAGGCTAGACGAAATCGAACGCGGACGTAAGTACGTTGTGCGTGTCGAGGATGTCAGAGTCTCTCTCCAATCAATCACCGCGATCGTCGTGCAGTTCGTCGACGATCCGGAAGCTCGGGCGGAGGTCGCCAAGCGCATTGGTGGCATCGTTATCGACGGCCAAGTCATGGCGCCCCCGGCTGAGATCCCGGAAAGGGATCAGGAAGCTCTAGCCCTCATCTCTGGTGAGGAACTCCCCGAAGTTCATTCCGAGGTTTAGGTGTCCACGCACCCTTTGACTCTCTTCGATTAGCTCGCCTACCGCGGTCGCCACAGCGGCAGCGATACTGCCAAACTCAACCTCGCTCACACCTCGGAGCTTACGCATCGTTTCGCCCGATGCGATCACCTCTTCCAGTGTGAAGTGGCTGAACTTCTTGAGCAGCTCGGACAGGTTGACGTGACTCACCAGCTGTACGAGTGCGGATTGCATCCGTATCGCTTGGCTGGCGGCCAGCATTCCACCTCCCGTGTCGGCTATCAGCGTGGCGTCAAGCAGCACATCCGGAACGAACTCGTCTGCGATCTGCTTGATAGCTGATACCTGCTCTTCCGAGATCCATTCACGTACCCGGGTTCCCATTGGGTTCCGCCAGCGTAGGACAGGGCCAGCTTTGAATCCCGCATAGCCGTTCTCTCCGTTGCCTTGGAGCCTCTCTGCTGGCTCGTCCTCCAGCAACTCGACCGAGGTACCGTCGCTGAGGATTCCGTTATGAGCCTCAACGATGTCCCACGGACCAGTCACACCCTTATGGGCGATCGAGAACGGGTACGTGTCGAAGGCCACAGCCCACCCAATCTGGAGAGGCGTGGTCTTACGTGGAAGATGTAGGTGTAGCCTGATCTTCTCACGGTTAGCTACTGGTCTCATCCGCGTGACCGTCCGAGCCAGCGCTTCCCTCTGTATTTCTACGCCGTCTTTAGGGCGTAGCATGGAGCATCACCCCCTTTCGCTGTAATCGCTCCACCGAGCCCCACCTCCCTCGAGGTGAGGCCCCGTTGAGTGGTTACGATTTAGCCGAACTCGTAACGGCATCGACAGTCGTCGTCGTAGTCGCCTCGGAAGATGGAATCGATCCTCGTCTTGTGGTCTCCGCAGGCGCAGTAGCCCGATGCTGAGGCCGGCTCGTCGCGTGTCGCCTTGAACTTTGCTGTGTAGAAGAGACTCATGTGCTTGCAGTCGGGACACTCGGTACCTTCCTCGACGTTGTCGCTGATGTCGTCCCAGATGACCTCGTCATCCTCAGCTAAAGAACGCATTGGTATCGTCCTCTCCTTGTAGCGTCGGAAGCGCGAAGGGACGAACGATTGAACCTTGGTGCCTCTCTTCATAGAAGATCTCCTCCATCAGGAGTGGCATGTAGTGTTCTGCCAGCCACACGTTGCATGGGTGGCAATCACACCAGTAGTCATGGCACAAGTCCCACAGATAAGCCTTGAGCCGCCGCCTCGCAGGTGTGGGCGCACCATCTAGAGAGGGTTGGTACTCAGGTAGGGTCGAGGCCCTAGGCACCGCTGGTAGCGATGTCACCAGCTTAGACGGCCTGTCAGGCGCTCTTCCATAGTGACCCGAACCGATGCATGAGCGCATCGTGTCGTTTCTGTGCCGCGGCCTGGCGCTGGCGCCGGCGGATGAGAAGGTACGAAGCAATCGCTCCGACCGTGAATCCTGCAACCTTAGACATCGATCAGTGCCTCCCTTGGGTAGCGGAGCACTCGGCCCCACGGTGGGGTTACATCGGTCGTCAGCACCCACGCCACAGGATAGGGCGGTGGGTCCGGCCAGCCGTGGTTAGGATAGCCGTCTGTGAAGTAGATCAGGGCGTGAGGATTCATACCCCGCGCCTCGATTTCCTCGAACACAGGCTCGAACAATGTGCCTCCTCGGCCTTCTGGCGGTGGGAGAGGCTTAGGTGAGAGCTCGTAGACACCCTGAACCTTCGCATCGGCATACATGAGCCAGAGGTTCATACCGACGATTGCCATGCCGTACACGTCGGAACAGCAACGGATAATCGCCTTGTCTGACATAGACCCTGATGTGTCGACGGCTAGGATGATGTCCTTGAAGATCTCGCCTAGGTTCATCTGAGACCAGATGACCTCTTCACCCACCGCTTCGTTGAGTGCGAACGAGCGTCGGTCTGGTGGAACGTAGCCGTAGTCCTCATCGAACGGCTGCAACCAGTCGGCCAGCTCTCTGAAGAACGGGATTACCGGCTTGAGGAGCTTGTCGACGATTAGCTGGACGTTGGACGGTTCGCGTCCTGCCAGCTCGGATGCACGCTTGTCAGCGTTCCAGGCCGCTTGGACCTTGGCCTCCCAGATGCGTTTCTCCACGTCTGAGGACTGGTGAGCTTTCCCGGCCTTGGTATCGTCGTCACCACCACCAGCTCCAGGATCCATCAGACCACAGTCGACATCGACGTAAATGATCTGTGGGTCCGGCAATCGGCTGTAGAGCTCAAGCGAGCTGTACGCGATGGTTGGATCTACCAACTCCGGCTTGAACTTGAGGTCCTCAGCATAGACAAGGTTGTCTCGTGAACCTCCTGCATCCAGGTTGATTTGTGGCATCTCGAAGTCGTTGTCGAGGAGCGTCTGGTTCACGATGCAGTCACAAGCAAGGTTCCACTTGAGAGCCTGCTCATCCTTCACATCGTAGAACCTGTAGCCCTCGTGATGTCCGAATGCCACATGGAGAACTTCGTGGGTGATCACGGTCTTGATGATGTCGATCGTGAAGTCCTTGAAGAACTCTGGATTCCAGTAGACTCGGCGCCCGTCTGTCCCTGCTGTCTTGATACGCTCCGTTGGAACGAACTCAAGATGCATGAGGAGGTGTCCGAAGAAGGTTTGGTCGAGCAAGAGCTCGATCTTAGCCTGTTCGATTCTCTGGTACACCAGTCGGGCTAGTTTTTCATCCACTCAATCACCCCCTTCTCTGACCAGAACGGTCAGCGCCTAGAGCAATCCTAAGATCCTCTAGGCGGCGAACGTCCTACTCCCTGTAGATGCTCCCTAGCTTGATGGCCTTTCTGTACCTCTTGTCCAGCTTCAGCCACATCTCACCAGAGATGCCCAGCACTCGCTCTAGCTGAGCTGCAAAGTGATCGCTGATCGGCTTACCATGCAGGACCCCTTCCACGACGTGAAGCGGTACGCCCATCTGATTAGCCAAGGTCAGCCAGGACATCTGGCGAGAGATAAGCTCCTCCTTGAGCATCTCGCCGGGTGGGATGGCTAGGTCGGAGACAGGCTCTACATACCTCCGTCGCTGAAGCAGAACCTCGATGGTCGCTGCTATTGTGAGCAGCACTCCACCGATGAGCAGCGTGGCGATGAAGCTCTTGAAGGTTCCGGGTGGAGCCTTCATCGCCGCACGTCGATTGCGTCGTCGTACTTGACCCACGCAAAGTCCACTGAGCTGAACCAGCCGATGGGTGCAGACTCTCGATCCAGAGCGTCGAGGTGCGTGTGCGTCCCGATGAGAAAGGTTCCAGCGTTATAGGCCAACACAGGCAACCATTCGGCATTTGCCATCGCATGTTGCGCTACGGCCTTAGACTTGAGCTTGACGAACTTGATGCGGTTCACGAGAGCATCTCCTCCGCTTCCGGGTGGTAGTCTAGAATCCACCTCATTCTAGGCTCTGTCTCGTCAGCCTCGGCATGACCTCTTTGCCGTACTGTGCGAATCGCTTTTGGGCAGACACCTGTGGATCTCGTAGAGCGATCTCAGCCACCGCCACAATCTGTGAGTCTTTGCCGGCCAGCTTCTCGATTACATCGAAGAACCTACCTACGTCCTTAGGGTCGGACGTATCGACTTCCGCGGCGATGCCTACGGCGATTGCGTACTGCTGCGAGGCAGAGATGGGTGTCTTGCTGAACCCGTTGCCCTCTAGGAAGTTGGTACGGGTTGCGCCCGAAGCTCGTCGGAGCTTGACGGAACCATCCAGGAGCTCCCTCATGTTCGGGAGGATCGATGCGTCCGCTAGATAGGCCTCAAACTGAGAGCCAGCAGCGGTGCCAACGAGCCCGAATATCATCGGGATTCGAAGCTCTGTTGGGGGCTCGGTGTAGAGTACCCACGACGTCATCTCCCATGTTCTGGGTGATGCGAACGCTTCGTCCCCTTCGTTCCAGTGGGCCAGCATCTCAGGACGCATACCGATGAATGCCCGAACTAGCGGGTGAATCCTCGGCTTGCCCTTCATGATGTCGGCCACCTTGGGGAACGGCCTGATACCGGCCTTGCCGAACATGTACGAATCGAGCGTGCTGCCTTCCGATGCCTGAGCACCCCACTCCAGGAACACCTTGTGGTCTGTCCTGATGTAGAGATGCATGAAGCGGTTGGCAACGGGCCGGGGCAGCTCGAAGGTGTTCGCATGATCCTCCAAGCGATTGCCGGCGGCTATCTGCTTCCAGCTCGATGGGAACACGTACTCGTTCAGATTGCCCTGTGTGAAGATGGTCTGTAGGGCAGCCTGAACAGCGCGGGGAGCATTAGGTAGCTCGTCCACGAACCAGATGCCATCCGGTCCGTCCAGCGCTTCCGTAGGGAGCAGTTCCGGCTTGATGTACTCGACATAGGCCGGCTTGCCCTCCTCACGGTGAATAACGGGTAGGCCCTGAGCATCCTGCGGCGCCATGATCTGAGCGATCATCGGCTTGTACTTGAAGTGGTCCAGCTCCGCAGCCTTCCCGACCACGCCAGTCTTACCAATCCCTGTATCGGAGTGGAAGAACACGGGAACCTCTCTTGGAGAGATTCTCATGATCTGCACAGCCGTCCAGAGATCGATCTCTGTTACATTGTCCACTCAATCACCCCCTTCTGATTAGGCACCTCTTTAGATGCCACCGCACGCCGAACTGAACCAGGACCGAATGGATGAAGATCAGTCAAGCGTGCGGCAGCACCGAAACGCTACCCGGTTTGAGACGTATTGTCAAGCTAGAGGAGTCGTTTTATGTAGCTCACACTTAGATGATTTGCGCCGCCGCGCCCTGTACTTGGGTACCTGCCTCTCAGACTGGCAGATAGGGCATACTAGAAGCACCAAGGGTTTACGGCGCGAGCGGAACGCGATCCGTTCCTTCACAGCAATCTGGTGGGCCTGTTGACGATGTATGCCCAGTTTCTTTGACGCTTCGGACAACGTCATTGTCTTGCCCAGCTTGCGTAATGAGTCGCGGAGCTCTATCCCCCGCGCCGTAATGACCCTCAATCCTAGATCCCTTCCAGCGTCTTGAGCAGAGCCCGCTGCTTCCTCGCTTTGCGTTGATGTCCTGCTATCAAGGTTCGGAAGCACTCAAGGTGAAGTGCGCGGCTGCCGTATTCCTTGCCGTTTGCCATCCTCGCAGTGACGTGGTGACCGTCATGTGTGGGCCTGACCGCAATCACTTTGCCGGCCTGCGATGGTGTGTAGGCCGGATACACCATATCTCCCACCTGTGGATCGCGCCAATCATAGTCAGCCACCTTCGGTCTCCTCGTCGGATGCTAGACCCTTGTTGTAGAGCACATCGACTAGATGTTCCGTAAAGACGGCGATGATTGCCGCATCGATTCGATCCTCGTCGACGGCCCGTGCCTTTGATACTGCCTCTTCTGGGTCGTCTGCGTCAACCCATTCGACAAAGGATGCATCATCGGGGCCTAGACTACTGAGCTCGTCTGGATGCAGGCCGACTACTGTGTAACGCATTTAAGGCCTCCGCTCCCGGCTACGCGCACATGCAATCCCTTCCATAGAGAGTCCCATAAATCACCCTTCCCTTCTCGACCATCAGGTCGCCGAGGCCACCGAACCGAAGCTCGATGGACCCCGCGGCTAGATGCTCGCTCCTTTCTAGTCGTTGCTAAGACGTTCGATGAACTCGTCGAAGCTCCAGGACTTCTCGCCGATTACGACACGGTACGTCAGCGTATCGACCTCGACGATCTCGTTATCGTTGTCCTCAATGAAGAGGCTGAGGCCATAGCCTGTTGGCTTACCTCGGTCATCCGCAGGGACTAGCGCGTCCCAGAGGATGCGTGTCAGATAGGCAGCATCGTCCCAACGCTCCTTGCGAGCTAGAGCCGCACGCACGACACCTTGGATGCCGTCTCCTGCCCAATGCGTGTAGAGGTAGATGCCCTCCGGCGCATTAGGGGCGTCCGGATCCTTACCGCGCTGCCTGACGAAGATGTTTCCACGGTCTCCCATGTAAGCCTCCTAGCTTGATGCCCAACCGAAGAACACGAAGTGCTTCAATCCGGACTCGTGCTTGCAATCCTCATCGCATGGGATCTCGACGGTGCCGGCTGGTCCCCACTTGTCGTCGATGCCTCGATAGACCCTGTTGAGGAACGCTCCTTCTGGATGTTCTGAGACCTCTTGCCAACAGTGTTCCAGCAGGTCGTGTTCGCTAAGCCCTTTAGGCATCTCGAACAGCGTGAAGTCCGATTTCTCGGCTAGAGTACCGCTGTAACCACCGTGGCCGTGATCGTACTGAGCATCCGAGACAGCCCTATTGAAGGCCTCCTCTACAGATGCGCCAGAGGCGTGGGTGATGAACTGTTCAGCTCCCATCGGTCTGCTCGCCTCCTTCGTGTAGGAATCGCTCTCGGAGATTCTTACCGCGACGTTCGACAACCGTTCCCACCTCGAAGTAGGACGGCTCGACCATGACGATCTTGAGCTCCTCAGCAATCCACGATTCGTTCTCATCCT
>SDBT01018848.1_pt1 | contig 10835 bp, 8 predicted proteins | sample 2277101 | NCBI WGS metagenome assembly SDBT01 (sample SAMN10404973, study PRJNA504765) | marine sediment metagenome | isolation source: marine sediment core GS10_PC15, 103 cmbsf | place: Arctic Ocean: Southern Knipovich Ridge | collected 2010 | reverse complement strand
GTGCCACTAAGAAGATACACTAACGGAGGTATCATTGTAATAATCCAAAATAGCTGATACAGATCCTGAAACTCTTGATGAAGAATCTCAGACTTGATTACTCGACCAACCTCTCTTTTCTGTGTTTCAACTATTGATGGTTGGATATCATAGGACGACTCCCATGGCATTACAACGAGATATGTTCGAGCCATCCACACGCGCCCCATTTTTCCTCTTCTACTTCTCTTTGTGTAAGAGTATAATGTTCGCTCTACTATAATATGTTCAAATTGAAACGCCCAAAGAACAGTCCCAATAACAGTTGCTATTGGAACTACAACAAGTGCTGTTTCAATGGTGACATCAAGAGGATAACCTGTCACCTGAAGGAACCAGGTCCAATACACTGAACCTACTGTTAGATAGATGGTATTATTGATTCTTGATGACCCAACAACTTGCATAACACTCAATGGATAACCTCTTTTATTATCTTGTTCTAACTATTTCTTACAGTTCAGTATATCTAATCATCTGTAGGAACCGAACTGACTCTAGTCGGCATAAATTCTGCGCTACTAACTCCTACAATACCCAGAAAATGCCTGCCAATTATTAGATATCCTAATCGACCAAGACTCGCAAGCAAGGTTATTCCAGATGCTAACCAAGACATCATAGCAACGCCTCCTTCAATAGTTGCCTCATCAGACATAGTTGGCGTATTCACATACAAAGGTGCAACAATAGCTAAAATAGTTGATACGATAAAGAGAAGAAGACCAAAACTAATTAGAGTCCTCATTGAAGAAAGGATCTCTTCTTTCTCACCTATAACAAGTTGAAGCTGTTTTTCATATTCTGATTTTGTGAGGTTTGTAGGTACAAGTCCCTCTCGAAGAACTATCTTTCGTGACCTTTCACTGGGATCCCTAAAAGAAAAAAGGATACTAATTACTGCCATGAGTATAAGACAAAAACTGCCAAGCAACAAAAGGAAATGAGTTTCCAGAGGAAAAATCGAGGTACTTGCTATCCAGAGTAGAAGAGCTGAACCAAGACCCATAAGTATACTTGTGCCAGTTCTAAGATTACTTCGAACTTTGTCTAAATTATCAGATCTAAGAAGTAATTCTGCTGGTGTTAGTTTTGCTAACAATCCATCATCAATATGTGAATCGGTATCTGGAATATCTCTATCATCTATCGATTCATCCATGATTCGTGAGTATACACCAAGTACCCAGAAAGTTCCAGTTGTGGTTAGAAATATCCCAAAATGGAGTGATCCCCATGTGTTTAGTGTGAAATCAATAATTGGCACGATTGGACTGAGCGCAAATACAACAATAACCATTCCAAAACTAAGTAAACACATAGGAGCTGTATAACGATCATCCATTATCTCCTCGTTTCTATTGCTCTTCCTTTCATTTGCTACTGTAATGATAGATTCCCACCACGAATGGATATTGCGAAATTTGTATGTACTATTTCTTGTATGCATATTAACTTGTGCTTGAATTTAATTTGGCTAATGTTTTCCTGCTGCATCAAACTCCTGATGGGTCTTCTTCAGGAGCTGAATTATCTTAAGAACAATATACCGTACTTCATCATTGCATCAATCTTCCTACATTTATAGAAAGTCGTTTTCTTTGATTATATATAGTTCATTCCAAAGGCCTTGGTATGAACATAAATCTTATTCAATTCTTGGAGGCTCTGAAAAATCTGCTACTATTGGAGAAACTGCCTAGTAGAGAGCGTCAAAGAGTTGTTACAATGGCTGAATACATCACCCAGTTATTGAAGTACACTGTCTCTGATTGTAGTACTGATGACCTTAAAGAAGCGTTGAAGCTACATATCCGATTAAAATACCAAGCAGGCGAAAGTAGTCGCGAAGTTAGGAATAAGGAACGGAAGAAATTGTATGAAGGTATCTACTTTGTGTGTGTAGAAGACAGAATAGATATCAAGAGGCAATTTCGAAAACCAGCCAAAACCACAAGAATTCTGAGCTGGCTCATGAAGATGCCCCTTGACTATCTGGTCTTCTTTTTGTATTTGTTAGTGAATACTATTATTTACATCACACGATAGACTCCAATTCCCACCCTTTCAATCTCACCATCCTCGATAAGTTCTCTGAGATATTCATTCAAAGTATACACCTTTCCTGGGCGTGCAATACCTTCGAATATCTCTCTAGCCTCACTTGTAGTGAATTCACCAAGTCCTTGAATTTTTTCAAGCAAGGCAGTCTTCTCATCAGATTCTCGCCATCGCTTAAGTCCAAACCTTCGTCTTCGCCTCCCTTTCTGTGACATATAGAAGATACCCTCCTTCTTCTCATAACTTGCATTCATTTCCTCAAAGATTCGCTCATTTTCAATCAACTGGAATGGAAGGAGACGTCGATTGCGGATGACTGTTTTTAGATTCGAGGGAGTCAACTCAATCTTCTTTTCCTCAAGAATCTTGACGATGACCTCTAGGAATTGCTCTCTGGTAACGACTGTCGCATCATCCACCAGAACCACTCCCTACCCTTACCCACTCATAGAGTCCATCATTACCAAGCCAAGATCCGCAGGATCTACAGAGGATTGAGGATATTTCTTCTGCTTCAATACATGGCAGAAGATCGAACTCCCTCTGCGAACAGACCGGACATTGTCCATACATCTTCAATATCTTGAACGTGAAAGTACCTGCCACGCTCTCTACAAAGAGAAAATGAGCTTCACTGAACCTGTTTGCTAGGGGATGTTCTTCTTTGAATTTCTGATTGCAGAGCGCGTCAGCAAGGAGTGCTACAAGGATCGTTCGATACAATCCTTCAACATAAGCTGTTTCTGTGAGGGGTGCCCACATACACAGATATTCCTTAATTCTACTATCTTCTCTAATTTCTCTTATGTCCACAGGACACATTAGCTAATCACCAAGAACAGATTAGTAATATATCCATATGAGTGTTTTTAGGCAGATTATATTCAGGACGTATTTTTTACCAGTTTTTGTCAAAATGAGAGGTCTCGAAAGTAACTTATGGACATAGGTCTCGGAAACCACGGGTCCGATATCGAGAGAGGAGAATTGCCTTATGGGCACATTCGTTGATCACCATCACCTCTTTTCGTGCGGGCCCACCTATTGGTAGGAGAATATCGGAGTAGAATATTCAATGAAGGTCCTGTGGGTATGGATTACTTCCTAAGTCCACGATAGTGATTCTAATCCTATATGATGAAGTGACAAACGAGCTATTCTAACTCCGTGAAGGTGTAATATGTTGAATGATGACTACATCTCTGCAGTTGCAGAACACATTACTGGAATATATCGAAATAAAAATCGGTTTCTCTCTGAGTTGAAATCAAGACTCAATGTAACCCTGCCTGCAAATCCAACATATAAATCTGCAATTGCCAAGGTGATTGCTGATGGGAAAGAAACAGAATTCTCTCTTGCATTTTTGAATTCTGAATCTATTGAGGATTGGGTACAGTCAACCTCACGTCAAGAAATCCTCGATTGGTTCTCAAAGAGTGAAATACTGAAAATTGCTAAAGTGCTCAATGAGTCTGATTCTACTTGGTCTCCTGATAAGGGAGTCAAGAAAGATTTGATATTTAGCATTTTAAAAAGATTTGATAATGACGAGATAGGTAAAGCTATCGCACAATTCCATCAGAATGAGGACATTGATGATTATTCCTTTTCTACAGATGACTATATTGTAGGTCCTTTAGGAGTAATGGAGATTGAAAAGAAGAAAGATTGGCATTCTGAATATCTCATTAGATCGGTCATAACAAATTTTCTAGATAAATCCAAAATCCATGATTTCCTGAGTGTAATATCTGGTAACAGTCAAGAATTCAAAATCAAAAAATCTGATCCACAAATTATGGAGAAAGCACTACAATATACTCTTGTCAAATATTCAGAAGAAGAGGTTTTCGATGCGATTGGTAAATTAATAGCAATTGGAAAGATCTCAGTTTCTTCAGTTATTGAAATCGATGAACATCGTTTGCTCACTCCTTTCGGAATAATTCAATCGAGAGATAATCCATTGGACTACTTTGTCGATATCATAATCAAACATACCAGAGAAGACACTTTACAAACCCAACTGAAGCATCACGAAATCCCAATTGAGAATCTTAGTCAGGGAGTAATAGACCTCTGTCTGAGAGAATCACCAAGATACTTTGGGAGATTATTTGGACCTGATCAAATGAAGGATATTGCCAGAGAACTGAATATGGTTGCTCTTGACCATGTCACCGTGGACAATATTCGAGAGCTTTGGGATGTAATACTTATGGCAATGGGATTTCAAATACCTTCTGAACTAAGTGCAGATTTCCTGCGCCAAGTCACTAAGACTAGAACCGAACTAATGAATCTTGATGTACTAGAATTAGAGGAAAAGGAATCTCGACTCGCAGGTCTAATGATTAAATTCTATTCGAGATGTGAACGATTGATGCGAGATCTGTTCTATTTCCATACTGTAATTATCTGGAATGAAGAGATTGGGTATGAATATGATGAACCAGACCTTGAACATCTAAATGAAAAAATTGTAGATGATCTTGAATTAGATGAGAATCTTGAAGTGAAACTTAGCACTAAGCGTTTGACTTTTGGTGAATGGGTTGGGCTTCTTAGAAAACTTGGCAATTATATACAAGGACGGTCTATGGAATCGAAGCTCGCCAGAGCTAACATGATCAAGTATGCTCGACGAACTGAATTGCTAGGAAACTGCCTATTTGATATTCTAAATAGTTTGGCTGCTTCCCGAAATCAATATCGCCATGATAGGGAAGGATCAATGCCCTCATTGAATGATTCATTAGAAATCATTAATGATGCAGAACACTTGTATGAATGCTTTATCGAGAATGGAGTTGTGCCTGTCAATATGCGAGTTCTTAGTGAAATCAGAAATGAATTTGGCTTGGAGTATTTCGTAATTGCAGATGAAAACAATCATCGTAGACGTATACAAAAGAAGGAGGGTATCCCAACGAAGAATTCATTCATGATGCCTGCCAATGGAGATTTCACTCCTAAGAGTTTCATTGCAGTAGTCCCATTCTGGTAGGTTATCCGAACTACAGATTGGTGTATCAATATCACTTGGATACTAGATTATCTTGGAAACTAAACTGTTCTTGCATTACTGAATCATCTTCCTATATTTATTCCTATATTCCTCAGTTTTACCTAAGGCAGTTTGCTCAGAAAAAACGGAAGAGCTACCACATCAAATGCTTCGAAAAAAGTAAATTGAAATCCTTCAGTAAACACAAGTAAGATCGCTGCTGAATCATACTTCTTCGATTCTCCAAGGTTAAATCAACCAATAGAACAATGGCTAGCTCGACTTGAAAGACGATTCGCGAAATCCTACCACCGTCTTATTGATTATCAAGAACTAAAGAAACTATTATCCTCTGACCGTGTATAGCTAATAACTGTTCACTCGGATGGGTTCCTTTGAGGGTGGATTATTGCAGGTTTTTGACAATTCCAGATACAGGAAAGGCAAATATGGAAGGGTCTCGGAAGAATACTGGGTCAGGTCAGCGTATGTCTCTTTTGAAACATGACGAGATCACCATTTCGTATTGGCCTGCCCACCTTGTGAGGTAGGAGGACTGGGTCGATGGCATTGAGTAGTCTAGCACCAACTGAGAAGACTGAACATCTGATATATTCTCTACTGCCAATCTCTATTGCAACTTGGATAGCTTCCTTACTGAACCTGTCTGATCCAATTCAGATTCTCGTTGCAATAGTTTCTATATCCTCATTTGGAACCATCCTTCTCTATGAGTTCACACCTGAACAATGGATTATCAATGAGATACTCAGATGGAGAGCTCGCACTCGCAAAAGCCTGAAAGAAGCTATTCTGATGTTCAGTATGATGATACAAATCTGGAATACTGAACCCACCCAACTATCGGATTGGAATAATGATTATATTGAAGAACAGGCTAGGAAGCAAGTTAGTATTTCTGTTAGCGGTCCATATATCGGGAAACGTATTTGGCGAATTCGTGCTTCTGTGTATCTCATTTTCTCAACCTGGTTTATATTTAGTGCATTCAGGAACTATCTCAGTATTCTAATGGCAATTGAAGGTGCCTCATCACGACTCCCAGATTATGTTTCTGAATCTTTGTTATTAATACATCAGAATATGGACTGGATAATATCGTCAATCATATTACTCACGGTGGCCAGTGTATATGTAAGACATAGGAAATTGACATCTAATATCGATCAGCTATCGCGATTCAATTACCTGCGAAAGATATTGACATTAGAAAAACTACGTAGACCTGATTACTTTGGTGATAGTAAGGAGCAGAGGGCTGATGACTTAGGTCGATCAATTGTTAACTATCTGACACTAGTTTCAGAACTTGATGCACTGGTGGAATCACTCACAGTTGGTGATTGGTCAAGTTTCTTCGATGGGTGGGATCGAATCTACCAGTGGGTTCACCGTGAAACTGTTCGATTCTTTGATAGGTACTTTGCATTCGATCTAATGAGACCATTCACCGATATATTCAGAGAACTACGAAATCAAAAAGCAGGGAATCCAGTCGATATACCCGAAGCTGTGAGGAAAGCAAGACAGAAACTGGGTTGGGTGTGTTATTTTCTCAAAAAATGTGAAGAGTACAAAGTTCAAAGAAATCAATCATGGAAACAAAGGATTTCGAAATCTCAAAGCAAAAAAGTTGATGCTAAAGACACACTCTTTCTGCCTAAATTTGAAACGCATCTACTTACACTACATAAAGAAGTCTGTAAAATGACCAACGATCAAATACAGGATCCGAACCCATTACTTAAACTAGCAAGCGGTTTTTCAACCATTAAACGAGAAGGTGTCGAAGCTGCTGTTATGTTTGCTATTGGACAACTAAATGAAATCACACCACACTATCTTCAAGGTTCTGAAAATGGACTAAGATTCCTAATTGCAGAATTAGTTCCTGATCCATTAGTAACCAAATTTGACCCTGTTGTGATTACGATAGTCATTCTACGTGGTTTCCAAGATGGCGGAGTAGGATACTCAATCAGGATGGACCATCACGAACTCTTCAAGAAACTCAAACAATTTTGTCCTAGCGAAATGGAAAATGAGTGGGAAATGGCTCTAGCTTACTATATTCGTCAGGCTGAACAAAAATCCCTCAAAAAACTGTTGGATGATATAGGTTTCTTGTTAGAACCTGCTAGGGATAGAATACGAATCAAGAGCGCGCTCTCAGATATGAGAGCCAAATTCAAGGAGGATAGGCAGATAGTTAATTTGTGTAGAAAGTATCTATAAAGATCAATCGAAAAGCCTTGCATTCTTGCTTAGCTCGGACCTACCGAGATAGAAGATATAAGCCAGTCAGCGCGAACATACTCACAGGAGAATCGTAGGTAGAACGCCGTGCCAGATCAATCATCAGAAACTACGTTGAGTCAGTGGGTGGGGAGAACCCTCACTGGATGGGAAGAGATACGTCAGGCTCTTGTCTTTGTGGACAGTCTTCAAGATTATTATCTCTTAGATGGATTCCCAGATATCAGAAAATATCATGCATCACGAATATTGTCATTCGGGATAGTTCCCAGTTATGCCCCACAACAATTTCTTCTTCAAGTCATCAACATTGTTTGAATACTTGATGTGTCTTTTGTCCTTCAATAGAGGAGGAGCTGGAGTGTTATCAAGCAACACAAGAAGTATCTTTGCCAAAGGATCTTCATCTAATTTTGCATGAAAGTTACGATATTCTTCATTCACCCAGTAGGATTCTTTGGCATGTTTGGACCAGAGTAGAATCATTGTCTTAGAATGAACAATACTTGATTCCAGAAATTCAGAAATTGAATCACCAGGAGATACGTCAATCTCATACAGTCTTGATTGAATCTTCTCACCATTTAGGTAAGATAAGATATCCATTGCCAATTCCACATCCTTGTGATTACATGATATAAATACAGACGGTACGGTCCAACTAAACTCATTGCTCACAAATTTCCAAATTCTTAGAGATTGATTGTTGTAAAGAATGGCAATTCGTTTGGAGTTTGGACTGAAATCGACTGAAAGAGGAAGGACAACCTGAAGTTTCGGTTCACTTGATACTCCGTTCAGTTCACTAATCATTTGAAAGCTAGGAAGGTGCCACATTCTTACCTTCCCTCCTGAAGTCCAAGTTGATATCGAATCTCCTCTTTTCTCGTGGCTGATATCGAAGATGGTCCCTGCTAAAATACTACCATCAGAACTGCATGCAAAATCGATTACCGCTTCGCCAGAATTTGCAATAACAACCCTTCTCTCAATCAATTCACCATTTTCAATATTACGAAGATTGATCTCCTTTTCATATGTTTCAATGAATAAGTCATCTAAATCTGCCTTTTCTAAGGCTTGTGATTCTAAGAGAAACGAGGATTGTGGATGGATTGTCAGGACATCAGCATACTCTGCAGAGTGGATTGGTTTCCAAGTGTGTGCGTCAAAAACATCAATTGAACCATCGTGATATTTAACAAATAGGTAGTTCCCATTGGATAAGAGTTTAACCTCAAAGATTAATGATTTTAAGTCAACACATCTAATCAGCTTTAAGTCAACGCTATTCCGGATTTCTAGAGAGAAATCCAATGCACATATGATATAAGTGCCCTGAGGGTTTAGTTGCAGAATTAACCTACTTGTATCGCACTGATACATTGCATCAGGTGTGAAAAAATCGATATGGATATTATGATTAAGAGGAAATTCTTGAGTAATGAGAAAGTTATACAGTTTGATGGTATATTGGTGTACTGCTCTTTCTATGTCGTATTCTTCATCGTATACAATTCGTGGTTCAGTATGTTCTTTAGTTGCAATGATGATTTTTCCACTCTTACCATCAAAATGATTTATTTCAATTTCTCCCAGAAAGATGTGTTGTTGAGTCGTAGTATTTACTGCAAAGGTAGCGCCATGAATACTATAAGAGATCCATATATCATCAATCCATGCAACTCTCTCACCGTGAAGCATATCTTGTGGTGGTATTCTTAGGTCGATATCATGGTTTATAATCAGTTGGGAACCTCTCCGTTTCTTCCATGAGTCCATGATATCAACCCTTCCTCCCCTTAATTCCCCATATGACATCTTTGATTAGATTAGTGTTGTTACCTTCATACTCGATGTATCTTCTATCTCTAAGCAGTTCAGGAAGAGGAGTACGATCTAATCGAACTACGATTATCTTGGCTCGATTATCCTTGCTTAATTTCATGTGGAAACTTCGATATTCCTCGCTTACCCAGAATGAGTTTTGAGCATGTGTGGACCAGAGAAGAACCATAACTCTAGATTCCTCAATACTTGTTTCCATGAATTCAATAAACGAGTCACCAGGCGCTACGTCCCAATCGTACAACTTAGGGATGATATCATGACGTTTCAGTTGATTTCCAATGTATTCTCCTATCTTCAAATCGTTATTATTCAAAGAGATGAAGACCTGATTAATAGTATCACTCATTTTTATAGCCCCTCTTCCTGAAGAAATTCTATCATCAATAATCTTAGCAGATTTTCTGGACATATGAATCTCTTCAGTCGATTTCTGTATTTTTGTGGAACCTAAAGGTACCTGTTTTGAAAGAAGTGTGGTCATGTCCGAGGTGAAACGAATCATAATATTCACTCCTGATCCTGCATTCTCAGGGATTTCTATTACGGATTCATAGCATGCCATGTCAAACCTTGCATAATCTTCAGATACCTCCACAGTGGTTATTGGATTAGAAGAAATGTAACCATCACCAGTTGTAGCAAGTTCAAACACTGCATCAACACGAAGAAATCCATCAATTGTTTTTGGGCTGACCCATCTCACCATAACTTTCGATCTTTCTCTATCAACTTGCGTGTCTATAATATTTGACCACAGTGGAGCTAGAATCCGGATGTGAATATTGTCATAATTGTCAATTCTATGACCAATTATATATTCAATAAGTGATGGCAATGTTTTGTAAGGAATCCCAGGAATGCTTTCTAAGATTGCCTTAGAAGTCATTCCAATTCCTTGGAGAGAATTTTCTATAGTCTTATGGGTGTTATAATCAATGAGATAGCCTTCGGTGATTTGTTCAGGGAAACCTTTGGGAGTATATTGGGTCATACTTTTGGATGAAGTCCAACAATTCTCGCTTGAGTTCTCTAGTGATACTTTCACTGACCCTCTCTGGGTTTCCACAACTCCTGACTGGATCATCTCAAGAATTTTATCCAGCCCTGCAAAAGGATGAACCTCTTTGATAGCTTCAAAATGTTTACCGCATTTGGCAGATTCTTTCAACAGGGTCTGTCCTTGATTAAGAATAATATCACAATGTACAAGTGATAGATTTTCTTCATCTTTTAGGGCAAGAAGATTGAGAAAATAATGACTATAAAGTTGCTCTAAACTCTTTATTCGTTCCAAAATCTCTGAAGTTGGAACACCGGACTCTGAAAGTTCCATGAATGACACCTCCCCAACTTTATCAACCCTAGAATATCATTGCAGGATTTGATGATTGCTTTTAATATTTTCGAGGGAGAAGTATTGAGCTGGAAGGGAAACACGCGGGACTGAAAGTATTTGAGGAAATCTTCGCTATTCAGGAAGTGGTCTTGAAAAATGCCTTCTAGAAAATCAATTCCACAGAAATTACGAGATGAAATATTGCAGAAGTGCAATAACCAGTGTTGTATATGTCAGAAGGACGGGATTCAAATTCATCAT